>QWCN01004196.1_pt1 | contig 15646 bp, 9 predicted proteins | sample 1972711 | NCBI WGS metagenome assembly QWCN01 (sample SAMN09866707, study PRJNA288562) | Human gut metagenome isolate term1_stool, whole genome shotgun sequencing... | isolation source: gut | host: Homo sapiens | place: USA: California | reverse complement strand
TTCTTTTGAATTTCTATCTTAATCGGCAGCTCCTGATTTACATAACAGCTTGTCTTTGCCTGTATATCAAGCGAAAAACTCTGAATGGCAAATTTCTGTGTTGCAAATGATGCGATCGGAAATATCATTAAGACCGCAAAAAAGGCAAGAGAAATATAATTATTTACTATGATATATGTAAATAAAGAGATAAGACATAAAACTCCATAACAGATTCTATGATTTTTCATAATGTTCTAAGATTCCTCTCATCCTCTTAATAATGGTGCTTTTACTTCTTTTAAGATGTTCGTTAATACATCTACAGCAGTGATTCCTTCGATCTTTGCCTGCGGTTTCATCACCAGACGATGTGCGCAGACATCAATAAATACAGCCTGGACATCTTCTGGAATCACATAATCACGTTCTTTTAGAACAGCTCTGGCACGTACCAGCTGTGTCAAAGCCTGAACGCCACGAGGACTTACTCCTAATTCAACCATTTGAGAATGTCTTGTGGCTTCACAGAGATCTGTAATATAATAAAAAATTTCGTCCGTTATCGTAATGGAATATAAATATCCCTGAATCTCTTTGATATCGTCCTCGTTCATTTTTGCCTGTACTTTATCCATATCACCGATACCACGACGTTTTTTAAGAATCTCAACCTGACTGTCACGGCCGGGATAGCCAATGCTTAAGCGTACCATAAAACGGTCTAACTGTGATTCCGGCAGAGCCTGAGTTCCGACAGATCCATAATGGTTCTGTGTGGCAATACAGATAAATGGTTTTGGAAGGACATGAGTGATACCATCGACAGTTACACTTCCTTCTTCCATTACCTCGAGCAATGCAGACTGGGTTTTCGGTGATGTACGGTTAATTTCATCTCCCAGAAGCAAATGACAATTTGCAGCTCCTGGTTTATATTCAAGATCTCCCGTATTTTTGTTATAAATACTAAATCCTGTAATATCGGACGGCATAGTATCCGGAGTAAACTGGATACGTTTGTATGAGATTCCAAGTGCTCTGGAAAATCCTAGTGCTAAAGAAGTTTTTCCGACACCAGGCGCATCTTCAAGAAGGATATGTCCTCCTGCATAGATTGTCATTAAAACTTTTTCTATGATCTCATCTTTTCCGATAAAAACCTTTTTTACTTCTCGCATTACCTGTTCTGATTGTTCAATGATCATTTATTTATCTCCTCGTTATTTTGTGAATTGTCTTCCGTATTCAAATCAGTTTCTGTTTCCTCTGTTACCTGTGGTGTGTTCCTGTCTTTTGCACCATCAGAAACAGAGTCAAGGATTGGATATACTTTATCGCTGCTTCCCAAAGCATCTTTCAAACGTTCAAAATAGTCTTTATAAACTTTATCATCCTGCTCTTTGCTGTCAGGAACTTTTAACAGGAATCCATCTGCCATTGTTTCTGGCGAAAATGCACCGATTTGTGGTGGAGTGGTTCCTTTAAATGTTAAGGATTTCATATTCGTGCATCCATCAAATGCATGACTGCCAACGGCTGTAACGGTTGCTGAAAGCTTTGTATCGAGCAGAGTTTTACATCCCTTAAATGCGTTATCTCCAATTTCTTTTAGATTTGAATAACGTTCCAGATACCAGCTGGCTGTAGCAGATGATAAGGAAGTACATCCTTCATAAGCTCCATCACCAATCTTTTGTAAACTTGCAAATGCAAGTGCTGTACCACCAGTACGCTGTAATTTGGGACAATTTTTAAAGCAGTCATCTGGATACTCTTTTACTGCTCCATAAACACTTACATAGCTAAGATTCGCACAATCCATAAAACATCCCTTTCCGATGGATGTAACGGAGGCTGCAAGAGATGGAGCTGTCATAGACAAACATCCTTTAAATACATAATCTCCCAGCGTTGTAACCCCTGAAAATTTAGTTGTCAGAAATGTTTTTAACTTCGTGCAATTACAAAAAGCGGAATCTTCGATGATTTGAAGAGCTGCTCTGGCTTCTCCTAATGTACCATTGGTTCCATATCCAATTGATGGAAGATTGGTACAATCCATAAAGGCTTCCTGTCCGATCGTATTGACAAGTGCATAAATACTTACCGCTGCTTCTGCAGATAATCCGCTGCATCCTTTAAATGCACGTGTTCCGATTCTTGGAATCGTGGATACCGAGGTACCAATCGTTGCTTTTTGCAGACTGCTGCATCCCATAAATGTCTCCTCTTCCCATGAAGGAATATTGCCATAGATATAAACTCCTTCAAGACTGGTACAGTCTTTAAAACAACGTTTTCCTAATTCAACGGTCGCTTTTGAAGGAATGATAAGTTTTGTTATTTTGGTACAGCCGTTAAAAGCATCATCATCAATTTTGATCGTATCCTCTAAAACAGTAAATTCACCTTCAAAATCCGCCGGTGCTTCTTTTAAAATACGTCCATTTTCTGTAAGTTCATATCGAATTCCATTGATATATTCTGTATTAGGATCAATAACACGAAGGACATTCTTTGTTGTTCCACTGCCATATGTTTTATCAAGCGTTGTCTGATAAGCTGTTTGATAAGAATCAAGTGCAGATTCATTAACAAGAATATGAAGATAATGAGGGATTGTATCTCCAAATACACTGCCTTCCATCGCTGTAACGTTTTCTGAATTTAACTGCAAAGCAGAAAGATTATTACAGCCAGAGAAAGTATCTGTAGTCAGTTTCTCCAGTGATTGTGGAAGTTTTATGCTGACTAATTCATTACAATTTTTAAAAGCACCTTTACCGATCAAAGTCAGAGAAGAAACTTCCGAAAAATCAGGATTTTTTAGAGTGCTGCATTCAGCAAATGCTTCTGCTCCAATGACTTTTAAAGTATTTTTTGTTTTTTCACTTATTTCAATCGTAGTCAGACTTTGGCATCCATAGAAACAGTAACGGCTGATTGCTGTAATATCTCCATTCAGAACAATTTTGTATAGATTTAAACAGTTTTCAAAGCATTCTTCTCCAATCTTAGAAACACTATCAGGAAGTACAATTGCGTCCACAGACAGACAGTCATAAAATGCAAGATCGCCTATGGTTTCTAAGCTGTTAAATCCGGCCAATTCTGACAATTCAATACATTCAGCAAACACTTCATTTTTGATCGCTGTAATGCCATTTGCAGATATCTTCTTTAAACTTGTACATCCATAGAATGTCTGGTCCTCAAAAGTCTGCAGCTGGTCCGGAAGATAGATGCTGTTTAAATAGATACAATCTTTAAATGCTGCCTTACCGATCAGGTTAAGGTTTGTAAGCTTTGAAGCATCAAACGATATAAATGTGCATCCTTCAAAACAATAAGCACCGATTTCTGTAAGTGCTTTATCATCCAGAACATTAAATCCATCTACCCCCGTACAGCCGGATAATGCTTTGTTATACAGCTTTGTTGTATTATTTTTCAGGTTTAGGAGTCCAGAGTAATCCGTTGGAACATTCAATAATGTATAAGAACCATCCAGTGTTTTTCCGTATACAATACCATCGTCATATGTAAATTCCTGATAATCAACACCAATGTTAAAGACCGAACCATCAGAAGCATCAGGAAGGAAAACTTTAGTGGAAGGTGCGGTATTGATGACGGTTTCCAATGCATTACAGTTGTTTAACAGTTCTGAATCAAAGGATTGCAAATCAGATGGCAGATACAGGATTTCAAGTTTCGAGCATTCATCCAAGGCACCATTTGTAATTTTTGTTGTACCATCTTTGATCTTAAAAGCAGTTTTGGAATTCTCATATACTTTTAACAGACGATAGTATGTATTTGATCCTTCTTTATATCTTTCGTATTTTGCACCATCTTCATAAATGATCGTTCCATTGTCGGTAGAAAGAATTCCTTTGGCTGTCTCACTTCCATAGACAGGATCAAGAATATCACTCCACTCCTTTAGATAGTGTTCATAGTCCGTTGCATATACATAAAATTTGATATCAGGAACTTTAGCACCATCCGAAGGATCACCAAAAAGATTTGCATCGATCTGTAGTTTTGATGAAGTGCTGGAAATGCTGCTGATATTACTTGAAAATGCAAGACTGTTGTTATTTAATTTTGTTATATTTCGTCCAAGTTCTATATCTGTAATTGAAGTATTGCCATAAAATGCACCGGCTTCAATCGTCTTATATTTAGAATCAACACTGTATAGACCTTTTGCATCCGAAGGAACGCCGCAAAGAGTTTCTGGATCATCTTTTTTACAAATGGTATTTGTATCTGCATCATAACTATACAAGGATTCCTGTTGATCTTCTGATACAAAATCAATATTTGTAGATTCATTCGAAAAAGCAAAGATGTATTTTTTACATGCAGTATTATAAGTGGATTCAGGCACAACGATCGTTCCGTGATAACCAGTATCTCCAAGACATACAGGAGCGGATGAATCCTCAAAATAAATCTTATCAAGAGACACGTTTTTAAAGCAGCCCTTGGCAAGTGTTGTAACAGTTGACGGAATGACTAATTTCTTTGTTCTTCCAGCAGGAACAGATAACAAAGTTGTCCCGTCTTTGCTGTATAAAACTCCATCAATGATTTTATAATTGCGGTAACTGATCGAACAGCTGTCATCAGGGTCCGTATAGGCATATTCCTGCAAAGAAGGAATATATTCAGCGATAGATGCTGCATCAACCTGATTTACACTCTCCGGCAAGGTAAGCGTTGTAACGTTTGCATTGGCTGGTTTCTTGGTTAATTGAACTTTGGTAACACCCATCGGGACACAAAGATTCTCATCTGTTCCGAGATATTGTTCAAGAACCTGATCAGCACGGTATGATTTCCAGTCATCTTCTGACTGTGTCACGCGTTTTATCTTAAAATCGTCCGGTACAGAGACCATGACATCGACAAGCTGTTTGGTATTAATTGCATAATTCCAGCTTTTGGTGTCCGCTGGATAATAAATATAAGATTTTGAATCAATCAATTTTTTGTCTGTACAAAAACGGAAACCTTCCAGCATTGTTTTAAGATATCCATCGGAAGATTCTTCCAGGAAATTTACATTAGGGTAACTTCCATCAAATTTAACAAGGGATTCTTTTACTTGATTATCTAAAAGATAAGCGATCATGCGGCTGTGCATATCTTCCAGATTGATTGCGGTTCCTCCACATGGATAGGTATAAGGTATCTTGTTTAAAGAAGATAAATAATCCTGTACATCTTCTGTCAGAAAATCAAATAACTTTCCATTAAATTGAGCACCATAGTATTCGTTATTGTAAAAAACAAAGAAATTTACGACAGCACTATTTTGTAAAACCTTGTATGCGGCACGTGTTGTCAGACCACCGAAACTAATAACGGCTGTATGTGTTCCTACTTTTTTGGTTGAAAATGAAATCTTATATCCATCTTCTCCACCATAAGGAAGTTCCTGTGTATATGTTTTTCCATCTTTTATAAATGTTCCAGTTACAACAGCATCACTGGCATCAAAAGCAGATTCCATTGAATATTCTTCTTTTGTGATCTTTGCAGTTAATTTTGTGATTTTTCCATATTTGGTTTCTTCTTGATCTTTTGGCTTTAACTGTTCTTCTTCCCATGTAGTTGTTTTGGAATCATCATCAGAGCTTGGTGTATCCGGTGTAGACGGCTTATCATCGGTATCGGATGAGTTGTCACTGGATGGCTTCTGATTGCTGTCAGATGTCCCTGGTTTCTGTGAATCATTTCCATTTGTATCAGATGAATTACCGGGATTGGTATTTGTATCAACGGTTCCAGTACCATCGGTATCTGAGACAGAAAAAGTATTTGCATTTTGAGCATTATTGTCGGAATTCTGGCTGGACGAAAGATTCATATCACTTTTTTGTGATGATGTTTTCATCTGGTCGCCGGAAAGCTTCATAGCCTGTTGCAGGTCATTTCCTGAGTTCTTTTGATTTGGATTCTTTTGGTCGGCAAGATCCGTATTTTTGCCTTTGCCAGAAACATAATCTGATTTCTTGTCTAACTGTTTTTCGAATTTTTTGTAACTCTGTGGTTCGAATAAATTTTCAAATCCAGCGGCATTTGTAAGCACACCAAAAGCAAGACTGGTCACTGCCACTCCTGTTACGACGTGCTTTGGAAAATTCTTTTCTCTTTTTGTACGTTTTTTCCCCATAAATATTATACCCCATATATAATTACAAATTAGCCTTGATTAACTGACGAAGTTCTTCAAAATCAATTGGTTTGTTGATATGTGCGTTCATTCCAATTTCTAAAGAATGCCGCTGGTCTTCTACAAATGCATTTGCAGACATGGCAAAGATTAAAATGTCGTGATCCGTTCTAGGAAGATCACGGATTGCTTTTGTAGCTTCCCATCCATCCATGTTTGGCATCTGGATATCCATTAATATAACATCATAATATCCTGGAATACTATGATCAAACATTTCCAATGCCTTGGCTCCATCTGGCGCTTGATCCACAATCGCACCATCAAGTTCTAACAGTTCAATGGCAATTTCGGCATTGATATCGTTATCTTCAGCCAATAGAATATGCAGTCCTTCCATTGTAAAATCTTGTTCGGAAGATGTTTGATCTTCCAGATAAGAAGTCTGGCTGGCTGTGGATGCAGAATTCTTTAAATCATCGATGTTTTCCTGAGCAACTGGAAGTGAAACATAGACAACAAACTCAGATCCTTTGCCTTCTTCACTCTCTACAAGAATCTCACCATGCATTAATTTAATGATATTATCGGCAATTGCCATTCCAAGTCCGCTACCGCCATAGTTATGTGCGGTAGATGCATCTTCCTGCTCAAATGGAAGAAAGATCTTATCAAGGAAACCTGTTTTCATTCCCTTTCCAGTATCTTTTACACGAAGCATAAGATGTGCTTTGTCATCGATAATTCCCATCTGTCGGAAAGTTACGGTAATCTCACCATGTTCCGGTGTGAATTTTAATGCATTGGAAATAAAGTTGATGATAACCTGACTCAAACGCATCTCGTCACCGATCACGTAAGGTGTATCAATATTCTGTAATTGCAGTGTCCATAAAATCCCTTTCTCTTTGGCGGATCCGCTGAACATGTTATCAATTTTTGCAGCCATTACAGTCAGATCAAACGGTACTTCTTCTAATTTCATTTTTCCGCTTTCAATTCGGGACATATCAAGAATATCATTGATCAGTGTCAGTAAGAACATTGAAAGATTTTCTGTTTTGCCAAGGTACTGGCTGACGAGTGTTGAATCATCGATATGTTTCTGGGCAAGATTCAACATACCAAGAATACCATTCATAGGAGTTCTGATTTCATGAGACATTCTGGATAAAAAGTCTGTTTTGGCAAGGCTTTCTTTCTGAACTTGATCAAGCTGTTCGTATAAGGTTTCACGAAGCTGGTATTCGTTCGTGATATCTGTAAATACCAGTAAATAGATGTCCTTATCAGCCGGAGCAGATAAAGAAAGTTTTCCGCGATAAGGTTGCTCGGAACCTAATTTGTGAAAATTAATCTCCTGCTCAAGAGTATCCGTCTGGTTCCATGTTGTCAGTTCTTTGCGGATCTTTCTTGCATCATACGGACTTACCAGTGCAGAAAGCATTTCAATATCAGAATATACACTCTCTGGATTCAGTCCGGTAACAGTGTATAAATTAGAACTGATATATAAGATCTTAAGATCAGATTGTCTGATACATAAATAAACATGGGAAGTTTCGTCTTCAAAAGACTGATAAAAATTTCGTTCATCTTCGACAGTCTGTTCAATCTGCCGGATGGTTCTTTGCTGTTTTTGATACAATCCAAAAAGTATAACAATAAGAATCATCATACCAAATAAAATTAGAAAAAAGATTTGATTATCAGCGACATAGTTGAATAATATTTGCATTCTTTATACTCCATAAGTTGTTTCCAATAGTTATCTTTTATTATATCAGTTTTCAGAAAATTTGGAAAGATATACTTCTACGGTTCATGATCAATTCAGACAGTGATTTCCTTTTTTATATTCTTAAAATAATAGAGTGCAGTGACGCATATGATCACAGATAACAGTGATCCACATGGTGCTGCAAATCCCATTGGATAAAGTGTGTCAGCAAAGTATTTTGAAGCCAGAAAAGCACCTGGAATACGAATCAGTATGATAGACAATACATTATGTAAAAAGGAAATTCCTGATTTGCCATAGGCACAGAAATATCCGCTGAAACTAAAATGAATTCCTGCGATCATACAATCCCAGATATAACTTCTGATATACTGGCTGCCCATCTTGATAACGATCGGATCGTTTGTGAAGATACCGACAACTGGATTGGAGACAAACTGCATACAGACAGCGACAACCAGTCCAAAACTTACCGCGATCATCGTTGCGTATTGCAGTGTTTTATAAGCTCTGTCATCTTTTCCAGCTCCGATATTTTGTGCAGAGATCGCTGATACACAAGATAACATGGAGGATGGAACAAGGAAGACGAAACTAATGACCTTCTCAACAATTCCAACAGCAGCTGCATCATTTAACCCTCTCTGGTTCGCAATGATCGTTATGATAATAAAGGATATCTGGATAAATCCATCCTGAAGTGAGACAGGAACACCAATCTGTAAAATGTTCTTTAAGGTACGTGCCTGTGGCTTTAAATCTTCTTTTTGAATGGAAATTCCTGTATCCTTTTTAAATACTGCAAATAATGCAATGATCACACTGATCGTCTGTGCCAGTGTTGTTCCAAGCGCTGCACCAGAAGCACCAAGATGAAATACTCCAATAAATATGTAATCCAGAATAATATTAAAGAAACATGCGATTGCGATAAAATACATCGGACTTTTGGAATCACCGAGTCCTCGGAAAATAGAACTTATGATATTGTATGCAGTGATCAGTGGAATTCCCGCAAAACAGATCATTAAATAGGCACTGGTTCCATGAACTGCTTGTTCAGGTGTTGACATAACATGGACGATAGGATTTACCAGAAACAATAAAATCGCTGTTAAAATAACTGAAATTCCTAAAAATAAAGTGATCGTATTTCCAATGATCTTTGAGGTTTCCTTCTTTTGCTTTGCACCAACAGATTTGCCGATCATAACCGTTGTTCCCATTGCGATTCCAACGATCATAACCGTTATCATATGCATCACCTGGCTTCCGATTGAGACAGCGGTTGTGCCTGCGACAGAATCAAACTGTCCAATGATAAATAAATCAGCCATTCCGTATAATGTCTGTAAAAAATATGATAAAAAATAAGGAAGTGCAAATCTAAAAATATTTCCCCCAATACTCCCTTTGGTTAAGTCTCGTTCCATAAAAAATCTCCTGTTTTATTTATTTGATTGTTCTATATTACCATAAATCGACAAAAATAAAAAGCACCCGGTTTCCGTTGTATACAGAAACTGAATGCTTTTTTACTATAAAATATATTATTTTGTTTCTTCCTCAGGAAGCAGATTTTTCATACTTCTAAGCCCAATACAAAGGGTTGAAGTATTATGTAACAATGCAGATGTTGTTGGCTGTAACACTCCTAAAACACCAGCACCAATCAGTCCTGCGTTAAATCCAACAATAAAGCGATAGTTGTTATGAATACGATGCATTAAGCGGTTACTGATATGTTTTAATGCGACTAATCCATGTAAATGATCAGCTTCGATCGTTACATCAGCGATTTCTCTTGCAATTTCAGCTCCATCACTGATCGCAACACCAACATTTGCAGCGGATAAGGCTGGAGAATCGTTGATTCCGTCACCGATCATGATAACTTTTCTTCCAGCAGCTTTTTCTGCCTCAACAAATGCAGCTTTTTCTTCTGGAAGTACTTCAGCATGGTATTCGTCAACACCGACTTTTTCAGCAATGACTCTTGCTGTTCGTTCGCTGTCTCCAGTCATCATAACGACTTTGTCGATTCCAGCTTCTTTTAATGCTTTAATGACATCTTTTGCTTCTTCACGCAGTGGGTCTTCAATACAGATCACACCTGCAAGCTCATGTTCGATTGCCATGTATAAGTGAGAACATTCTTCTGGAAGTTTTTTAAATAATTCTTCTTTACCTTCAGGAATCGTACACTGTTCATCTTCAAATACAAAATGATAACTTCCGATGACAACTTTCTTATCTTCGATCATGGAAGAAATTCCGTGAGCTACGATATATTCCACTTTTGAATGCAGTTCTTCATGTACAAGATCACGGTCTTTCGCTGCCTGAACGACTGCTTTCGCCATAGAATGAGGGAAATGTTCTTCTAAACATGCAGCAATTCTTAATAATTCCTGACACTTCATTCCGTTAAAGGAAACAATGTCAAGAACCGTTGGTTCTGCTTTTGTTAATGTACCTGTCTTATCGAACACGATCGTCTGTGCTTCAGCCATTGCTTCTAAGTATTTCCCGCCTTTGACAACGATATTATGGTCATTTGCTTCTTTGATCGCAGATAAAACAGAAATAGGCATTGCAAGTTTTAATGCGCATGAGAAATCAACCATCAGCACAGATAATGCTTTTGTTACATTTCTTGTAAACAGATATGTAAGAGCAGTTCCTGCCAGTGTATAAGGAACCAGACGGTCTGCAAGATGCTCTGCCTTGCTTTCTAAAGATGATTTTAATTTCTCTGATTCTTCGATCATCGTAACGATCTTGTCGAATTTTCCAGATCCGTTTGCTTCTTTGACCTGTACTTTTAAGCTTCCTTCTTCAAGAACAGTTCCTGCATAAACATATCCTTCGATCGTTTTGCGGACAGGAACAGATTCTCCAGTTAAGGATGCCTGATTGACCATCGCTTCTCCTTCAATTACAACACCATCAAATGGAATCATATTTCCCATCTGTACCTGAACAATGTCATCAACTTTGATCTCGTTAGATGATACTAAAACTTCATGATCTCCATCGACTTTCCATACTTTACCTACATTTAATGACATGCTCTTGGCAAGATCATCGACGGATTTCTTATGTGTCCACTCTTCAAGAATCTCTCCGATTCCGAGTAAGAACATGATAGAAGATGCTGTGTTAATATCTCTTCTTAACATAGATACACCAATTGCTGTACCGTCAAGCACTGGAACTTCAATCTTACCTTGTGCAAGTGTATGAATTCCTTCATATATGTATTTTACAGATTTGACAGCTGTGATACCAGCTCTTAAAGGATATGGGAAAAATAATTTACTTCCATAATGGAATAATACATTACTTGTGATCTTATCCCAATAAGACTGGTTTAACTGTCTGCTCTGACTTTCCTGATAATTGTCTGGAACAGTGATGATTCCGTGATAAAATGCTTTCAGTGTATTAAGAATTTCTTCACGGTCTGTATCATAACAGATCACGATATCATTTGTGCGGTCATAGATTTTGACAGATGTGACAAAATCTTTTGTTGTCAGATAATATTGAAGTTCATCTGCCTGATCAGCACTCATCGTTCTCTGGCAGTTATGAATACGAATTCTGCCACGGATCTCATGTTTGATCGTAAATTTCATATAAACTCCTTTTTCTTTGAAAACACCTGCAGAGAAATGACTGCAGGTGTTACTTTACCATGTATATTTTTTCTTATTCTTCTACTTCTTTAAAAGCATCTTCAGAAACTCCTTCAGTTTCTTCAACATCAGCCTCAGCGAAAGCTTCCATTTCTGCATCTTCAGCAGCTCTTTCTTCATTGATCTGTTTTGCTTCTTCGTAAATGTCTTCAGCGTTTTCCTGAACAGTTGTTACTGTATCCATAACACATTCTTTTGCACGAAGAACGGCTGCAGTTGCATTTGTATATAATTTTTTAGCATCTTTGCTTGATAAAGCTTTGATACCTGCTGTTCCAAATAAAACTCCTGCTGCGAAAAATCCTGTCTTTTTACTCTTTACTACTGATAAAACTTTTGTTAAATCCATGTTTTTGTCCTCCTGTAATATGTAAATAATTTATTAATTCATCTTGTATCCGAAAAGGAGTTCATAATGTCTCTCTCTCGGTAACTTTGTTCATTATAAAACATTGAATGCGGGTTACTCAAGGCTAATTTGGATCAATTTATTGAAAAAAATTCTCAATAAGCTAGTTAGTTTCTACTACTTATTCTCCCTCTGTTGTGTTGGAGCTGTTAAAAATATTTCCAGAATCACCTTTGGAACGGTTATAGTCGTATTTTGATGGGTAACCACAGGTTTCTGCAGCATCTGCCCCGCCATAATTCTGTGCGAAGTCCTGGCGCTTTCCTTTGTTAAACATAAAGTATTTTAATGCTTCCTGATTGGCTTTGAAGTTTACAAAGAATACAAAACCGCAAGGAGGATAGTGTCCAACAACCGCTGTCTTATATGTATTCTCGATTGGAACACGAAGCTGATCGATCTCTGTAGTTCCCATTGTGGCTACGGAAAGGATCAGTTTCTTAATATAGGTAGAATCCATATCGGTAGATACATCACCTAATGCATCAATGGCGATATTTACAAGGTCAGCCGGGTTGTGCTTTAACATCTTCTGGAAAGTTGCCTGCATAACGGCACGCTGTCTTCCGGTTCTTCCAAATTCTTCATCACCATATTTCTTAGAGTATACGTGACGCACTCTTGCGTATCCTAATGCCTGACATCCGTTTAATGTCTGTTTTCCTGATTTTACATTACGATATTTCTTCTTGGAAATATAGTTTGTTGTGTTAAGGTACTCAGCTTCTCTTTTCTCAAGAGTCATTTCGATACCACCGATTCGGTTAATAACTTTCTCAAATGCAGAAAGGTCCACAACACAGAATTTATCAATCTTAATATTAAAGTTCTGTGCAAGTGTCTGATAAAGAAGTGCCTCCCCGCCAAACGCATAAGCTGCATTTAATTTGTTTCTTCCATGTCCTGGAATCTCAACATACATATCACGAAGGAATGATGTTAATTTTAATTCTTTTGTCTTAAAATTGATGGTTGCAACCATCATACTGTCAGATCGTCCATGGTCGCCTTCTTCTGATCCTTGTGCACCATTATCAGAACCAACCATTAAAATATTAACAACGTCTTTATCAAATGTCAGATCTTCTTTATTTTTGATCTTAACCTTATCCATTGACTGCTTTTTTGGAGTGACGGCAGCTTCTAATCTGGCATCATAATAACCAAGCATTCCGCCAACTGCGATCGCAATGATCAGAAAAACGCTTATGAGCGCTGTAAACTTTTTCGAAAACATTATAAAATTCCCTCCTTATTTTCTCTCTCCGTATTTTATCATATATTTTTATAATATCAAATGATTAAAGTTTATTTTTTACTTCTTAAGAAAAACTTTTGATTATCCATATCAATTTGTTATGAATATGATGTAAAAAATGTATTTTACGCACAATTTAGGTCATGTTATGATAAAAGTGTCATAAACAAGGTAACTAGTTTACACTTTTATATATTGTTCTAAAAAAACTCCAAAGATGGGTATTCCATCCTTGGAGTTTTTTTATGTTATAAAGTTGTCGTGTCATTTAAAAATTTGAGAAATTCCTTTGCGGCAATGCTTTGCGGATATTCTGTATCATAAATCAGCGTAATATTGCGTTCTGGAAATGTCTCCTGCACATGAATCTCAAAAATCTCTTCAGAATCAAGATCATCTGTGGCAAATTCTGGCGGGATAAATCCGATTCCAAGATTATGCCGGACTGCCGGGAGAATCATATCCGTTGTGGCAAGCTCAATATCTGGCTCAAACTTTAGACCATTCTTTTCAAAATATTGGTTTAAGAATTTTCTTGTGATCGCTTCAGATGTCAGGCTGATCCATGGATACTTGGAAAGCTGTCTGATCGATAATTGTTTTCCTTTTAATTCACGATAGCGCTTTCCACTGATCAAAATATCATGATACTTTCTTAGTGTTATCTTCTTCAATGGCTTTTCTATCTGAAACGGTGCAGATACAACCGCAAAATCAACATTGCCTTCTTTGACGATGTGAATCGATTTCTTTGTACTGTTATTTAAAATCTTAAAATGGACGTTGGGATATCTGGCGTTAAAAGATTCCATTGCCTGAAATAAATAACAATGTAAAGCTGTTTCTGTTGCACTGATATAGATCGTTCCATTATCAAGACTTAACATATCACTTAAATTACTCTCTGCCTTAAAAAACTGAGAACATCCAGCGGCAATATATTCATAGAATACTTCGCCCTCTGGAGTAAGCTTCATTCCAGTTTTGCTTCTCTCAAATAAGCGGCAGCCAAGATTTTTCTCAAGATTGTGAATTGTTCTTGTTACGGATGGCTGGCTGGTGTGCAGTACCGATGCTGCTTTTGTGAGATTACCGTATTTGGCGACATAATAAAAGATTCGATAATGTTCAAAATTTGAATTCATGTTCTTTTACATTTCCTTCCTGTCATAAAACTGGCTTATTTTTTTGAAAGCTGCCAGAAAGCAACCGCACTTGCAGCAGCGACATTCAGAGAATCTACACCGTGTGCCATCGGGATTTTGGCAGTGTAATCACACATGGAGATGGTCGCATCGTTTAATCCGTCGCCTTCTGTTCCAAGAATCACGGCAAGTTTATCTTCTGCTGCCAGTCTTTCATCATCAATCCTTACTGATCGATCCGTAAGCGCCATTGCAACGGTTTTATATCCAAGCTCCCTTAACTGCCTGATACCATCCTGAGGCCATGAAACACTCTGGTCAATAAAAGTCCACGGAATCTGAAAGACAGTTCCCATACTTACACGGACAGATCTTCGGTATAACGGATCAGAACATCCTTTGGTAAGCAGTACGGCATCCATATTCAATGCCGCTGCACTGCGAAAGATCGCACCAACATTCGTTGGGTTCATAACATTTTCCATAATGGCAATGCGGTTTGTATCTTTGCATATATCATGAAGTGAAGGAAGTTTCTTACGGTGCATGGCACAAAGCATTCCTCTTGCCATAACAAAACCTGTCAGTTGTTTTAATACATCATAACTGGCTGTGTAAGCAGGAATCTCTGGATACTGCTCCAAAATGGATCTTGCCTGTGTCTTGATATGACGATCTTCTACAAGAAATGAGACTGGCTCATAGCCCGCATCAAAAGCAGTTTGTATCACTCTTGGACTTTCGGCAATAAAAATACCTTCTTTCGGCTCATAAAAATGAAGCAGTTGTCCCTCGGAGAGTCGTGCATATATATCTAATTGTGGGTCGTTAAAATCTGTGATCGGTATGATTGACATCTTATTTTGCCTCCGGGTCTATATCTTTTTCGTAAATAGTGGCATGATAGCCAAAAACTTTTTTGCTGTGATACATGGCAGAATCAGCATAACGATATAACTGATCGAAGGTTAATGCTTCATCGCCGTCTGAAAATGCACCGCCAAGTCTTAAAACAATATCATGTTCACGGCAGGATTTCTTTAACGCCTGCGCAACGGCAATGATTACCTGGTCACCGACAGCATGTCCATAAGTATCATTGATTTTCTTAAATTTGTCACAGTCGATCAGACATAAAAATCCTTTCGAATTGTTCTTTATGGCTTTAATGATCTTACGTTCACCACATCCACGGTTATATAAACCAGTCATACGATCTGTTT
>QWCN01018790.1_pt1 | contig 15662 bp, 17 predicted proteins | sample 1972711 | NCBI WGS metagenome assembly QWCN01 (sample SAMN09866707, study PRJNA288562) | Human gut metagenome isolate term1_stool, whole genome shotgun sequencing... | isolation source: gut | host: Homo sapiens | place: USA: California | reverse complement strand
TATGGCAACAAAAATGAACGAGAACGGAGTTTCAACCTGCAAGACGGGTGAGAAATATGAAAAATTCCAAATGACCGTAGGACGGAAAAGGCGCACGTTTTACCATTATGATTACAGGGACACGGCAGACAACGAACTTTTTTCCTGTGTGAAGTCCACATTGGAAGAGTGCAGACAGAAACGTGACGAATGGTTGATTCAAAAACAAAGAAAGTATATGACAGAACAATAAATATCTGAAAAACAAGATATAATAAGGTTGAGAGAGTTATTAACCATTTGCACCAAAGAACTCTCCTTGCCGGTTGTCTGCAAGGAGAGTTCACATGTCATAGTTTTATTCCTTTTCTTTTGATTTGTCTGACCGGTGAAAAGTTGAACTCTTTCAGCCTTTTGTCAAAGGAAACCGTCACATCTTTCATTACCCCCTTCGGAGTCCAAATTTCCTTAACAGGCAAAGCCTTCCCATCATACAGTTTTTTTATCTGCCCGACAGAGAACTTTGTGCCCGTGCATTGTTCCATTTTGTGATTGAGAGAATATACGTTACAGCTGTTTCTGACAATATCGGGAATCAGTTCCGGTTGCTTTTTCAATAGTTCCGGATACCACTTTTCCGCTTGAAGGCAGATTTCCGCACTTCTTTTATCGGGTGGGATGTTCAGAAAACTTTCCGGTACATTTTTGTCCATTCCCGCAAGATATGCTTTTTCAGTCTTCAGATCATACCTTATGCTTTTCAACTGCAATGCCGAATTATAGGTATCGGCGGCAGCCTGACAGACCATTTTTTCCGTCTGCAGGTGTACCGGCACAGACGAAATTGCATAGCCGTCCCTGCTTACAGCATATTCCGCCATCCGGTCATCTATAATGTTCCACCGGACAGAACGCATCAAATCCGAACATCTCCATTTCCCTTCAAGCAATTTCATAATCTCCAGACAAATGTCGGGATAAGGAACATAGGGCAACAGCACAGCCGGATCGTGCTTTACTTTTGATAATGCGGTATGGCAGATTTCCGGTGTTCTCATGCCTTCAGGCACATATTCCAGAGCCTTTCCGTTCCGTCTGACCATCTCCTCATATACCTCCAAAGGTATGTCGTCTTTCGGCAGTGCCTCCCGGAGATACCGGTCATCTTCCAGAATCAACGGCAAAAAGCACTTCAGTACCCCACAAGGCATATCATGTATGGAATCGGGTTTGTTTGTCAGAGCCATACCGACAATCTCGTAGGAGAACATTTCTTCCGGTACATGACGCACATTGGCACTGTCGGCATTGACAGCGTGCCAGCATACATTCTCAGTTTTACGTTCCGGAGGAAGATCCCGAAAATATCCGGGATTTTCCTGTACTGATTTTATATCCGCATCTTCCTGTTTCCTATTCATGCCCGTTCATTAAAGGTTTTATCAATTTCCTCATGTCATCAGCCATCCGGCTCTCTTCATATTTGGAACGGTTCAGATTCTCAAACACAATCTGTCTTGGGAGGACTTCCCAACAAAAGTAACTTGATCCGAAATAGGCAGCGTTCTTTTCCGTAAACTGGATACGTTTGTCGAACAACAACATCTGCATCTCCTTTTCTCGGAACAAGTGAACCGGTGCACTGCTGTTCAGCCAAAGATTGGAAAGCAGTAACGCAAACGGCTTGCCGAGTGCAAGGCAGCGTTCCACAACCTTCTGTTTGATACTGAACGGAGGATTGGAAACAATCAGATCCCACTCTTCCGGCTCGTAAACGAAGAAGTCCTCACCGGTAAGGATATGGGAGTGAACCACTCTGATACCGGCGGCTTTCAGCGCAAGCACGTACTCACTATGCTCTGTATCAAACGGACACCAGACTATTTTATTTCCGGGTATATATTTGATTATAGGAGCCACCGCATAAGCCGGAGTATACTGCTCGTCGCTGCTTTTTTTCGGGGTATATCCGGCATAAATCATTCGGTATCCTCCTTTTCATCTTCTTCATTATTAAAGGCAAAAGACTTTTGTACAACCTGACCGAAGGAATCAAGAATGTAAATATCTATTTTCTGCTGGTCTGTGTCAAGTGATTTGTAATAGAGTCTGAACGTTTCTTCCGGTAACGGATACAGGTCGTTTGGCAATAGCACCGTACCGTCCTCCATGCGAGATACTCGCCGCTTCTTACAAGCTGACAACGGATTTCCGCTTCCTCGCCCTTTACGATTGTCGTCTGCACCGGCAAGGTCGCCAGATCAAACTCATACACCTGCTGAACATCCAATTTGTCAGAACAGGCGGTTACACATATCATACCGACAAGCATGAATGTAACAATAAACAATGTTTCTATCATCTTTTTCATACACATTAAAAATTTAATCGTTTAAAACAGTACTATTTCTGATGCGTTCCGCTACGGCACGTACCACCGGTACGCTCACGGCATTGCCGAGCATCGCATACCGGTTGGCTCGTGAGATTTCCCTCACTTCCCCGTTGATAATTCCGTATCTGGTAAAATCATCGGGAAAGCCTTGCAAGCGTTCGCACTCCACTTCCGTCAGCATACGGATTCGGGATTTCTGTTCTTCGTTCGGCTGTCCGTCAAAAGTTTCCCCCGGTTGCAGGTTTATCAGATAATTGCCGAAATTGGGCTGTTTGTAATAGTTACGTGTTATCGTTCCGCAGGTATGGGAATGAACCGTGTCTTTCCTGCACGGATGATTCCCTCCACCCGGCGCCGGGAAAGGAAATACATCTCCGGTACACCGGTCTGCAACACGTCCGACAAGGTAGATTCTCTCTCTGTTTTGGGGTAGAAACCATGCCGTATTAAACAGTTGCCATTCAAGTCGATAACCGCCAATGTCGGCAAACGCTTTGATAATGCTCCAAAAATCTGATCGATGCTTTGCGAAGAAGACTCCCTTAACATTCTCCCAGATAAAAACGTCAGGTCTGAATCTCCCGACGGCTTCGACAGCATACCTGACAAGGGAACTTGCCTCTCCACGCAGCCCGCTGCCGTCGCCGACTGAACTAAAATTCTGGCAAGGGCTTCCGAAAGTGATGATGTCGGGATGTCCGATTTCCGCTGTTCCGATTTCTGTAACCGATCCGATATGTTCCGCCCCACCCCGAACTGGAAATGAAAGTGTCCGCTGTCATTTCCCCAGAGGCAACGCTCACGGGCATGGAACAGCAATACCACCTGGTTGGCAAGGTAGGTTTCTATCTCCAGCGATACCGCACCGCCATAGACAAACGCATCCCCGGCACACAGGCGTGAGCCGTCGAACAACGTACTTGTGCCCCAATTCACGGTTTCATATCCTGCCAGCACCGAACCGCCGGCATAGCAGAGAAACACCTTGTTGGCATCCGAAAGGAAATTATAATAATAGCCGCCTTCCGCAGTGAATTGGGAAACCGGGACACGTATGTCCTTGTATGGATAATACTTCTGGAGATACTCGCCCCCGAATACCCACTTATGGCAGCCGTTCACATATCTGTCCGTTCCTAGTCCGAAATGGTAACCCAATCCGTTACGTTTGTCCGCAGTGTGAAAACCGTCCGTCATACCGGCGGTAATACGCAGCCCTTTTGTACCGGGCAGGCAACGTTGGGCATGTGCCTTGTCCGTCAGGACAAAGCACAAAAACATACATATAATAACAGATACCCTTTTCATACTATTTCACCTTCAGCTCGTTAATGACTCTGGCACGGATCAGCTCGGCGTTGGTCAGAATAAACCGCTGATGCCTTCCCCCGTTCTGCTCGTTCATCTCGACAACCAGCTGCTTGTCATCCGGAAGGGTGAATTTGGGCAGGGTAAATACCGTCCGTTCCTTGCTTTTTCCATCAACCGCCGTTACATAGTTGAAGGCACGAAGCGGCACGATAACCTGTTCCTGAATGGCGGTACGTTTTGCAACCTTTTTGTCCACCACCTTAAAAGTAACGAAATCAACGGAGAACGGCACGTTGGAAGCGTTTTTCAGTTCCGTATGGAAATAAAGCAGACCGTTGTGCGTATAAATCCCCTTCAGGATATACTGGATGCCGAAGCGCTTGCAGCCGATATGCTTCACCAGACGTTTGTTGTTGTCATAGACGGACTTCATGATCAGCCGTACCAGCAGCGGGGACTCGCTGCCGAGTTCCGTAAGGTAGATTTCCTGAGAGTTGTTCGGCCGGTTCACCGCCTCGCCATCATGGATGAAGTCTTTCATCTCGATATTCAGCTTGGTCGGCTCGTCCGCATACTTCACATTGAATGTATAATAGCTGCCGTCATCCGTGATCACCGCCAGATTCGTTTCACGGGAGAAGTCCCTCAACGCCGCTTTCACCCGAAGCACGTTCTCCGAACCGTCCGCTTTACCGGCAAGAATGTCTGCCGATCCCAGATCCACATACTTGATAGCAGCCGGGAAGATAAGGTGTACCGTTTTATTGAATGTCACCTCCAAAGCGTATGGAGGAACCATCCGGTCGAATGCCACCGGGCGTGTCAGCCCGTCAAACAGATCACCGGTGGACGGACTGCGCCTTGCGTCCTCCTTATCCGGCAGCGGCATGGTTTCCGTTTCTCCGGAATCTGTCGTTTCTTCCGTGTCATTTCCCGTCTTTTCCATTTTTACGGTCTTTTGTGCATACGCACCGGTCATACCAATGGCAAAAGCCATCATTAAAATTACTTTTTTCATGCTTGTTGTTTTTTCTTGATTGATAAATTGATTTTAACCGTTTATTGTCTTGACACGAGCAGTAGCTCGTAATCCGCCTTCAAAGTCGCCTTGGCAGTCCTGAACTTTGTGGAAAGGTATTGCGATGCGCCCTGTATCACCCCTTTGCCCAAGTCCGCAGCCAGCTGTGCGCCGGCATTGGTGGAGATGTTGATGCTGCTTCCCATTGCCGAGCCCATGTTGGCCGCCATCTCCTTGACGGCGGTAAGCTCCTGCGATCCCCTGACCTCAATGCCCTTCATGCCCCTCGTGTCATAAGCGTCCAGCTCCACCGGCAGGATTGTTCCCTGAAAGGCAATCGAAGAAACGGTGATTTCCATGCGCTCACCGCTGATTTTCGCCGTGCCGGTCAGTATCGTGTTGGCGGGTATGTACAACTCCCCGGCCTGCACCGGCTCCAGCAGGCGCAGACCTACTTCCTGACCGTCGCTTCCCGAAACCGTTACCGTCCTGTACACGCAGGCACGGATACCGTTCCTTTCCGTACGGCTCCGGACTGTCCCCACCGTGTGGAAACCCATGTTTCTGGGTTTGCCGTACTGTCTGGCAAACTCTTCATCGGACAGGGGTGCGGCCAGCAGGCTGACCACCCGTTCCGTTACCTGCGTAACCGGGCAGACCGGCGTTTTACCCGTAGAGGAGGACACGGCGACCTGTTTGGTTTCACCGCCGCCCGGCATGTACCTTGCCGCCATCTCGTAGGACTTCTCCATCAGCCGCAGTTGCTCCTCGCTGTTTTCTCTGGCCTTGCGCTCTTCCTCCGCCTGACGCTCCAGCTCCTGAATGCGCCATTCCAGTTCCAGTGTTTTCTGATCGTCTTCCGCAGGCCGTGTTTCATAAAAACTGTCCAACTGCCGGTTGATGTCCTGATAGGCATTGGCCGAGGAACGGATAGACGGACTGCCATTGTCCGTGTCCTCTTCCGTCAGGAATACTTCGTCCGCTGCCGGCTCTTCCTGTTCCAGTGATACCGCCAGATCCTGAAGCGTGTTCATTTTCTCCTTTTGTTTCTTTTCAAAGGCACTTTGTTCGTAGGCGGTCTTTTTATCCGACAGCAGCCCCTTGTCCTCCGGCATCGGAACATCCACGTTGAATCCCTCCCTTAATGGCTCGTCGCTGTCCGAAGGAGCGAATATCAGCCACATCGCTCCCAGAAACACGAGAAAGAACAACGGATACACGAGCATCTTCTTCCGCTTGAGCATCTCTTCCGGAGTCAGAGGTCTGGCCTCTTTCTTCCCCTGTTTCGGCGTTTGCCCTTTCTCTTCCGCCTTTTCAGGCGTTGCAGCGTTCGCCGGTTGCCGTTCCTGATTTTTTAGGTTCTCCATAATCCACTTGGTTTTTAATGTTTATACTATCCTTGTTTATCCCCCTGTACAGCTTCATCCGCCTGATATGCTCCATTTGCAACTGCTCCCCCTCATGCCTGCCGATGCGGTATATCGAAGATACCGTCATGTATATCGACAGACAGCCGAAGCCGGTGAGCATGACCACCACGCAGACGAGCCGTACATCGGGCGACATCCGTCCGCACAGATAGCGGAGTCCGTCGTCTATCCTGTCAGGCACGTACCTGATCCAACCACATACGGGTAGCTGTTGAAGTCGCACGCCACGCTGTCCACCCGGATGCTCTGGTTGATATTGGCCGAGATTATACGGTTGTAATACCCCTTTTCCTCCCAGTCCTTGTAGTAGCGGAACGCACTCTCGTCGCACAGGAACAACGCCCTGCGGATATTCGACTCGATAGCCGCCTTGTCGGGCGACAAGGTGAAAAACAGCTCGTGAAAACGCCGGATATGTTCTTTCGCCTCCACCGGCCTGTTCTGCGAAAGGTCTTGGGAAAGAGCAAGTATCAGGGACTTCCCATTGTCCAGCACATAGATTTTCTCCCTCTGCCGTTCGGCGAACCGGTAGGAACTCCAGAGAGCATAGCCGGTAACCAGAGCACAGAGCGAAACGAACACGATACCCATCGTGCGGATTTGCCGGAAGCTCGTTTCTATATTCTTCAAACTCTTAAATTCCATATGTTTATAAGATTTTATATTGGGTTATCTGCCTCTTAACTTGCCGGCTACATGGCCGACGGCTGCACCGGAAACAGCGGCAGCCGCACGTCCGCCCTTCAATGACCACGAGTTGACCTGCTTGCCGTAGTTGCCGGCTCCCGATGCCTGAATCACCCATGTGGATACTGTCGGAATGGTGAAATACCCCACAATGGCTATCAGCATGAAGATGATGTAAGCGGAATTGTTCACGTCGGGCACATAGGCGGGATCGCTCAGTGCGGCGATGTCCTTTTCGATCATCAGTACCTGAATCCTTGCCAGCACGGAGCTGAACAGGTCGGATATGGGCAGCCACAGATAGATGCTGATATACTGGCAAATCCATTGGATCATCGTATTGTGGAAGCCGTCGTACACCGATATGGCGAACGACAGGGGCCCCAGAATGCTCAATACGATCAGGAAGAAGGTTCTCAGCGTGTCCAGTACCAGCGAAACCGACTGGAACAGCAGTTCCAGAAAGCTGCGGAGAAAATTGTTCACGCCCTGCCTGGCCTGGTATTTGAAGCGTTCCGCCGCCATGCCCGCCATCGCTTTCAAGTCCGAAGGCGACCATCCCAGATCCTCGATCTGGCGTTCATATTCCTCGTTGTCGACCAGATACGCCGTTTCCGGATTCCTTGTCATCGCCTCGTATTCCAGCTTCTGCCGCTTCTCGGAATACTCCCGTATGTTCAGCGTCTGGCCTTCCATTATATCGTGGCAGCCGGTAACCACAGGACTCATGATGCCGTTGAGAGTTCCCAGAACGAATGTGGGGAAGAACATGATGCACGCACCCAGACAAAAAGGTCTGAAGAGCGGGTAAATGTCAATCGGCTCGGCTCTCGAAAGAGCCTGCCACACCCGTGAGGCCACATAGAACAGTGCACCCAGTGCGGCCACTCCGGTAGCCACACCCGTGATGTCCGAACAGAGCGGCATCATCTCGTCATAAAGGTTGCGCAACACTTCGTGAAGGTTGCTGAAAGTTTCCTCGCCCGTCATGTCACCAGTATTTTTGATTGTCCGTTCCGTACAAGTCCAGCACCCTTCGGGTATCGTTCTTCTTTTTTGCACGCAGGTAAGAGATGCCGATGTTCCGGTTCGTGTAATACCTGACCAGATTGCGTTGGTTTCTTACGTCACGGTACACACGGTCGATCACATCCATGCGCTCCTTATCCGTCATGGAAAGGCTGGTGGAGGTTACGACCGTCTTCATCTCGTTCAGCATACCGCTGCTCTCTTCCAGCATCTTCGCATATCCGGAAGCGATTGCCGAAAGCTCGTCCGGCGTATAGTTCTCGTCCGTCAGCATTTTCTGGAAAGAGTTTACATAGATGTCCGATATTTCACCGACCAGAAGAACGGTCTGCTGTACCTTGCGGGCATCCTTAACCAGATTGTTGACCGCTTTCAATGCGTCGTAATAACGCTTCCCCTGTTCGTAGATCTTGACTGTTTCCTGAAAATTCTTCACCATATTTTCTGCCGTCGTCGTGGTCTGCACCACATTGCGGGTTGTATTCACGATGCTTTGTGCAAAGTTCGAGGGATCGAACGTCACCCATTGTGCCTTTACTGCCATAATCGGGCAAAGAAGCCCGGCCAGGCAGACAGCCATAATTCGTTTCATGTCTTTTAAAATTTTAATGTTGAATAAATCGGATAGTTGTTACTGTCATTTACGGGAGAACCGGGGTTCTCCATTTTCCCTATGAGTCATCCGCACGTACATAGATCCCTTCGGTAGCCAGCACCAGCCGGTCTTCCTCCCGGTCATAAGCGAGCTGCACCCTCCCCAGCAGGTCTGCCCAGATGATGCCGCCGCTTTGGTGGATCGTGCCTACCACCACCGCATCAAGGTGGTAGGTCAGGGCAATCTTGTATGCGCCACCGTCACGGAATACGGTAACGGGCGGCGACTTGCGGTTGCTTTTCCACTCCCCGCATATCCAGTAGAGCGGAAACAAGGTTTCATACTCCATAGGCATTTACGGTATTTCATTGCTTTGATTCCGTTTCTTTTCCGCAAGCCTTCGGATAGCCAGTTCGATATTGCCGTCCAGCTGTTTCGCCAGTTGTTCCACTTCCACCTTCTCGCTCTCTTCGGTCGTGTAGCACAGATATTCTTCGGGCGATACCTCCGTGGCGTACACCGTTGACTGTACGCCCCCCAATCCGAACCAGACCTCCTTGTATTTGCGTTTCGGGTCATTGGACATGTTCACCGACAGGATCTGCGCCTTTTCCTTGTCCGTCAGTCCCAGCAGGGACTGTATCTGCGAGAACTTGTTAAGGTACTTCCTCTGGTCAAGCAGAATCTTGCAGTCGCTGTTGTTCACTATGGACTCCTTTACGATAGGCGAGGAAATGATGTCATCGACTTCCTGCGTCACCACAACAGCCTCTCCGTAAAATTTGCGGACAGTCTTGAACAGATAGCGGATGTAGTCCGCCATCCCTTCCTTGGCGATAGCCTTCCACGCTTCCTCTATGATGATCATCTTGCGCACCCCTTTCAGACGGCGCATCTTGTTGATAAACAACTCCATGATGATGATAGTCGTTACCGGAAAAAGAATGGGGTGGTCTTTGATCTGATCGATTTCGAATACGATAAACCGTTTGCCGAGCAGGTCGAGCTGCTTGTCGGAGTTAAGCAGGAAATCATATTCTCCGCCACGGTAATAAGGTTCCAGCACGTTCAGGAAACCCGCAAGGTCGAAATCCTTTTCCCGGACTCCCTTCTCTTCCAGTATCTTCCGGTAGTCCGTTTTCACGAACTCGTAGAAGGTGTTGAACGAGGGAACGATGCTTTCATCCTCCTTGATGCGCCTGATATACAGGGCTACCGCATTGGACAGCGCCACTTCTTCCGAACGTGTCGCCGGTTCGTTGTCCTTTTTCCAGAGTGTGAGGATCAGTGTCTTGATACTCTCTCGTTTCTCAATGTCGAAAACCTTATCATCCGTGAAAAAAGGGTTGAACGCTATCGGGTTTTCGTCCGTATAAGTGAAATAGATGCCGTCCTTGCCGCCGGTCTTCTGGTGTATCAGCGAGCAAAGTCCCTGATAGCTGTTCCCCGTGTCGATCAATACCACGTGTGTGCCCTGTTCATAATACTGCGTCCACGTGCAGCGGTTTTCCGCTGATACGGTCTGACATCTTCAGTCCGAAAGGTGAAACGGAGCTGCGGTAGTTCGTTTCTTCCACCCAGAAGCAGAGGGCCTGTTCGATGAACGTATAGAAGCTCTCCTCTGCCGGGAAGTCAGCGCCGTTTCCCGGCATTGCCGCCCAGTACAGCGTGGCGGCGTCCACTGTATTATGGCGTGGCTTGCACTCCATCATGGCGATCTGACTGCCCACGTCATTGCGCATGTTCTTCACCTCCATCGGGTTGTCCGTCCATGCGATGACGTTGCAGTGGGCACGTACCGAGGTAAGCCCGAAAGAGTGTGCGTCATTCAGGTACAGGTCAATCCACTCTTTGTTGATCTGGTTGCTCCGTGAGTACTTCGAAAGCGACTGCATGTTGCGTGCGCTCTTTTCAAAACGTTGCAGGTTCTCGCCGCTGTCATCCAGAAAGATATACTGGTTGTACAGGTGGTTGCACGAGAGCAGCAGGCCTACCGGACTGGCGAATGACAGCTTGCAGTCGCTTTTGTCCGTTGACAGCCTTTCATACCGGCAGTCCGTACCCACCTTGTTGGGCAACGCATCCAGTTCCGATAGCGTATGTACCGATACGTGCTTGTCGCCGACACGCAGGCCGTCATCTCCGAGTTCGATGTCTTCCAGCGCAGTGGTATTTTCCATTGACAGACAGAAATATTTCTCCACCAGTCCGGCCTTATCCTCCGTGCCCGTAATCTCATCACCGACGAGCCGTCTTAGGTGTACCAGCCCTGTATCGTTCACGATACGGGCGAATTGTCCCACCGTATCCAGAAAATGAGCGGTGGTATCCTTGTCCACCTCCTTGGGGATGATGAATCCCCTGCACAGCGAAGAGAAGCTGCTCTGCATCCTCATGCGTTCTTTCGTCGTCTTGGTCAGGTACAGATAGCATTTGTGGTTCAGGAAAGGACGTTCGTTGAAGTGCATCTCGTAGCTCCGGGAAAGGAAACTTAGATTTTCCTTGTCCGTCTGGCTGCGGTAATCCTCCCGGATAAACCAGTCCTGTTTATGTACCACCGTATAATTGGGCAATACCTTGATTGCCTTTGCCCATGCCGCATGGATAGCCTCGTATTCAGCTGCCGTTACCGTGAAGAGTTCGGGCAGCTCCACCTCAAAGACGGCGGTGATGTCCGCATCTTTGGAGATGATACAGTCCGCTTCGACGGCGAGAAGCGGGAACTTGCTTTCCAATGTGGCGGCCTTTAGTGTGTTCCGCATACATTCTTCTTTTTAATCGTGAATAATTTTCGGGGACTGATCCGGTTGATCAGGTAGCGGGGGTGCTGTTTTCTGGCCAGCAGCTTCATCAGTCCGTGTTCTCCGAACTTGCCGTTCAGGTGGAATGTCAGCCAGACCAGTGCGGATGCGGAGGTTACACCGAAAGCGATGCAGAGCCATTGGCCGACACCGGCCATATAGAGAATGACAAACAGCACGAACAGAGCCAGCAGCCCGCCGGCGAAAATAAAAAGGTATTGCGCCTTGAGTCCCTTGAACTCCGCACTCTCGCCGATCCCCTTGTTCAGTTCATAGTCCATATAAATTATTATATATAGGCGAATCTGTCCTTTAGAGGAAGAAAGAACGCAGGATAGTGGCGGCGACAATCAGAAAGATGCACGCACCGAACCAGGAGGATGCCACCTTGCTTACGTCCGGATCGCCGGAACTGAACTTATTGTACACTTTAATCCCGCCGACCAAGCCGATCACGGCTCCGATTGCGTAGCACAGCTTCGTTCCCGGATCAAAGTAGCTTGTTACCATTTTCGTCGCCTCTGCGATACCGGCCGAGCCGTTTCCCTGCGCATGGAGCGAGCCTGTGGCGATTAGCATGACCGCCACTAATACAAGTTGTTTCGTGTTCATAAAATAAATGGATTTGAATGAGGGACACGACGGAGGGAAGAGTCCGCCGTATCCGGTTGTTAATTAAATTTGTCTGGATTTCTACTGGTAAGAATGAACCGTCAGCTATCCGTAATCTCTTTTTTTCATGTACGTTTTACTTTATTCGTTAGACAATATCGCTTATGGAGAAAGTGTCCGGTATGGTTTCTGCCGCCGGTTCGCTGTCCGGCTGTTTACGCTTGCGGTATGCCGCAAGGTGCAGTTCTATCAGCGAGCCGATCCGTTCCTCACGTTTCGCATCGCCGGAGGTCAGCTGTTCGAACATCGGGGTGTTGCGAAGTTCCGCCAGCGTCTTTCCGGCCTGAATCCTTTCCTCCTCACTGGCCGCTTCACCGCTGACCGCCACACGCACCGCCAGTCCCATGTCCTCGAAGCGGATGCCCGTGGCTTGCGGCGTGCATCCCGGCAGGCGTCTGTCCTGCTCGTCATCATCTATCGGAGGATTGTCATCCGCCGGTTCTTTCCGGAACTCCAGCGGAACATCCATATCTTCCATCAGTTCCAGTTCTTCCGGCAGCGGACTCCCTTCTGCAAACAGCTTGTCCAGTTCCTCGGCGGAAACTGTTTTCGGGTACTTTTCTTTCTCCGGTGCAAAAGTATCTGCTTCACTTACAGATTTTTCGTTTTCAATTTTTTCGGGTGTTTGTGGCGTGGAGTGGCTAAGGGAAAATGTGCTTTTGCCTAAAATCTCGCTCACGTCCACCGCCATCCGGGTAAGGATCTGCCCGGCTTTTTCCGCTTTCTTCCTCCGGCTGTTCCGCTCGTGGAAGAGGTAGGCGGCTATCCACAGCAGATAGCCGCCGGTAAGTAAGAATAAGATTGCTGACATGATTTCCGGGGTTTAAAACAGTTCGGTACTTCGTTTTCTGTATTCCTTCGTAATCTCGTCCTGATATGTGGAAAAGTGCTGTTCCAGCACATTGTCCACATAGCTGAAAATGGACATCTCGTTGTTCCCGATTGTCTGGACAATCTTCTGAATCCGTTCATGGAACTCCTTACGAAGGTAGATTGTCTTGCCAAGCCGTGCGCAGACCGGTGACTCGTGGATGAACAGACGGACATATCCGTTCTCTTCACCGGACTGTCCGTTATTTCCGGCTGCTTGTGCCTGCCCGTCCGTCTGCCTGCCTTCCTTGAACGAGGCGACTATGGAGTCCTCGTCAATATCCGTCAGGTTTATTTTTTTCCGTTCGTTTCCCATAGCCTACTTTTTGATAATGGACAACAGTTCTTCCGTAATCTCTTTCAGGTTGCTGCCTTTGACCAGCGTACCGTCCGCAGGAAACAGCGTGGAACGGAACAATGCCCTATGTTCCCCCGTCAGCTCACGGCGGAACCGTTTGCTGTCCGGCAGGAAGGTATTCAGCACTTTCAGTCCAAGCTCGCCGATCACCTGTTCGTACACCTTGTACAGTTCCGATTTCTCCCGGCCGTCCACCATGTTCCACAGAAGGTACAGACCTTTGATATTCGTCTTGCCCGTAGCGATCAGCGTGTCATTCAGCCGGCTCGCAAAGCGGAGTGTGCTTTCCATTACCACCCTGTCGGCGGCAATGGGGGAAAAGACATAGTCCATGTTCGCCAGCGTGTTCAACACGCCCGTACTGTTTACCGTGCCCGGCAGGTCGAAGAACACGATGTCCGTTTCCGGCATCTTTTCCAGCAGTTCGTCCGCCTTTGCGACAGCATCCTCAGCCGTACTCTCCGCTATCGGATAGGCTTTCTTCCTTATCCGTTGCAGTTGCCTGTACGCCATCAGTTTGTAATGCTCGTCCTCCATGACCGTTTTCAGGTCACGTTTTCTCATCTCGGCAATGCTGTGTTGCGGGTAGTCGCAATCCACCACCGCTACATTCATCCCTTTCACATAGTGCTGGAAAAGGCGATAAAGAGTGTTTCTTTTTCCATGATGCAGTTTGTTTACAAATGATACTTTTGAATCAACGCCGCAAATAAAGAAGGAAAAAGAAGGGGAATTCATGGTTTGGGAACGGAGGGGTTCGAGTGGCCGGCTCCTGACGTGGAATGGCTGACTGAACAGCCGACCGACCGAAGTATTGTCCGTCTGATTGGCCAATAGGATACTTGTCCGACCATACATGATATTATTGGATTGTATTGCCTGTCGGATAATCAGCCAAGGAAACAACCGACCGATGAACAGGTTGCCCGAACAAAAGGTTATCCGCTTGGTTGGCTGGTCAGCCGGACGACCGCACCAACGTTGCAACGGCTGACCGTCTGATTGGTTATCTGATCGGTTGGGCATTCAGTCCGCCATTACGCATCCCATTCAGGCACATCCTCAGCCGTTGGTTCAGCCATCATCGGCCGCCCGTTTTTCCTCCTGTTCCACCTGTGTGTACAAGTGGCTTCTATTTGGCATAATGTGGCTAATATTGGTGATATACAACTGATTATATCACTTCCTAACTTTGCGGCATCCAACCGGAAGTGGGCTGTTTGCCTTCGTCGGTCGTCAATCCCCGCTTTCCCCCGAAAGCGCTCTTTCCTCTTCGGAGAGGAAAGATTTATGTTCGCCTGAACATAGCAAGCTGATAGCAAGCTGTGTTTTTTGCAGCACCACTCCGTTTTGCAGCAAAAAACGCTTGCCCTTGCAGGGGGCTGCAATTTGCTCCGAAGTCGCAAATTGTGGGGGAGAAACAGACGGCGGCAATGCCACCCGGTGGAGTTGTACCACATAAAAAACGTATATATGAACAACGAGAAAAAGCGTCCCCGCACACGGGGAAAAGGGGGCAGATTGCCCAAGTCGAACCCGGCCGTCCGCCGTGAAACCGTCAATCTGGACGAAGCCGGCCATGCACGGTTTCTCACCATGTTTGAGCAGTCCGGCCTGTTGTCCAAATCCAAGTTCATTGCCGCACGGATCTTTAACGAGGAGTTCAGGGTGATCCGGACAGACCGTGCCACAATGGAGTATGTGGCCAAGCTCACGGAACTGTTCCGGCAGTTCCGTGCCATAGGAGTGAATTACAATCAGGCAGTCAAGGAGTTGCACATCCATTTCACCGAAAAGAAAGCGTTGGCACTGCTTTACAGACTTGAAACCCTTGAACTCGTGGAGCTGAACCGCCGGATTGTCGAACTTTCCCAAAAACTCGCCTCACATGGTAGCCAGGATCAGCGTGGGTAAGAACTTGTACGGTGCATTGGCCTACAACCAGAACAAGGTCGATGAAGGCGGTGCGAAAGTCCTTTCGGCACATCTCCTCCGTTATCCCGAAGACGGGCGTTTCCGTCCGGATGAATCCGTGAGGCAGTTTCTCGAATGGATGCCGAACCATTACCGCACCGAGAAGCCGGTCATACACATCTCCCTCAACCCGCATCCCGACGATGTGCTGACCGACGGGCAGCTGGCGGAAATCGGCAGGGAATACATGCAGCGGCTCGGTTACGGCAACCAGCCCTATCTTGTCTTTAAGCACGAGGACATCGGCCGGCATCATATCCACATCGTTTCCCTGCGTGTCGATAGTGAGGGAAGGAAAGTATCCGACAAGTTCGAATACCGTCGCAGCAAGGAGATTACCGAACTTCTGGAGCAGAAATACGGCCTGCATCCGGCGGAAGGCCGGAAGAAAGGCGAAGAGTGGCAGCTGAAGCCGGTAGATGTTGCAAAAGGGGACATCAAACGGCAGATCGCCTGTACCCTCAAACCCCTGCTCGAGCTTTACAGCTTCCGCACAATGGGCGAACTCCGTGCCCTGCTTTCCCTGTATAATATAGGAGTGGA
>QWCN01004192.1_pt1 | contig 15665 bp, 24 predicted proteins | sample 1972711 | NCBI WGS metagenome assembly QWCN01 (sample SAMN09866707, study PRJNA288562) | Human gut metagenome isolate term1_stool, whole genome shotgun sequencing... | isolation source: gut | host: Homo sapiens | place: USA: California | reverse complement strand
TCTCATCTCCACATAGTTGCGATGCTGGTTGGAGAAGGGTGATGGGAGAAACGGTGCGGAGATCATTGCTGCGTGGGATACCCAATAGGCTTGACTAAGGAACGCGGTACTTGCTTTGTGGGTGAGGGTGATAGAGAGCATTCATCGTATGGTGCTATTCTGGTTATCTTTCAGCTGGATTCTGCTCGTATCATATACAGTTTAACCCAAAAACGTAAAACAGATAGGATTATCATGATCCTCGGGGCGTTATGAAACGAAAAATGAAACGCCAAACGAGTGGCTCTGTGTACACTCAGTTTATATTTGACAGTATGGTGAACTTTGTTGTAATTGTGAAGAACGCGTCTGATCTTGCCAATATTCAACTCTTTGGAACGCAGGATCCTTATGTGGAGGTGGCGACATCTTCGGATAAGAAGAGAACGCAGACCAATAACAACGGAGGAAAAAACCCAAGTATCAACAACAGATAGGATTCAATTCTAGGATGGGATGAGGAGGTTCGTATCTCGGCTCCGGATATGAATGGAATAATGAAGTTCACGATGTTGGTTGCTTTTGAAAGGGATTAACTGCTAGTTGGAATGACAACATTGGAAAGGATACTGTCATTGGCACTGCTGTGGTGAATCTAAGCGATCTTGCAGCTTTTAAGGGTGTATGGGAGACCACTCTTCAGGTGAAAACAGCCAAGAACAAGAGTCAAGGAGAACTCTATGTGAAACTCACCTGGGTTGCGTAGATTGTAACCCCGTATGGTGGTGTTGACAAGTAGGACTCTATTCGTTTGCTACGCGTGATAGATATCAATACGAGCCATGAATGATATCTATCCTGTTTGTGCAACTCACTCTTCTGCTCCAATTATTCCAAGAATAGTGTGCAATCAGAACGATCATAACAAGAGTAAGTGGGCGGAAAGCTCTGATTCTCTTTCCATCCATTATGGGAGATGCTGTAATACTGAATGAAACGAACAAGGTGAATGCCCGTCAAATGCAGTATTTGAATAGAAAAAACGCATGCCTTGTAATGAAAGACATGATGGAGACCTTATAGGGTATACATGAATCGATATTCAGTTTGACAGCTCTTTGCCATACGATAAATGCTGTTTCAACCACATCCTTCTCAGTCCAATGCGAACGACATTTATATCAAGTGAATGGATTTAGAGCACAACGTACATTGCTATACGCATCCCTTCTAGTTCATTTCCAATTGGAAAAGAAGGACCGTGCTCCTTCTCACATATTGCATTTCATAGTTATCCACACATCAAATCACTCACATAGAATCGTAATCAGAACCTTAGTTACGAGATTGTTTGTACCAACAAAGAAGGAACAGCTACATACTCTCCTGAGCGACGGTGGCAATGCCATTGAAATAGGGATGGTGTAAGGCCTGTTGGCAGGTGATTCTCTTCTCCGGATCGAAGGACAGGAGCTTCTACTTCTCATCAACAATTCCAAAAACTACAGAGAGTAAGTCAAGTGCGATGGGATCCATTCTCGGAACGAGATCGTGCAATGAGCCTGCAGGGTACACTTCCTGATTTGGGTTCCACTTTGGGTAGGAGTGCAGCTGAGGCATCTCTTCCACAGTAGGGGTACCCAGCTTCTTGAAGATCTGGTCCAATTCGTCCTCCTCGTTTTGTCCGGGGAAAAGGGGCGTGCCGTTGAACATTTCTAAGGGAAGAGAAGAGAGAAGAGGATACCAGCAAAGATGCAGCCGCAACTCCACGCATCGACGCTTGTGTTGTAGCAATGGTTCCCCAGCAGGATGTCTGGAGCGCGGTACCACAATGTGACCACCTCGTTTGTGTAGGATTTGATGGGGATGCCCGAAGAGCGAGCGAGACCGAAATCGCCAATCTTCAGCTCTCCGCCGTTCGTTACGAGGAGGTTTTGTGGCTTCAGGTCACTACAAGGAATCACGGAAGAAGGTAGAGTACCGATGGAGAATGCGGAACCGATGGCACTCCTGAAGACCCAACAGCAGTTGATACATAAACGACTAGGATCACAGCAATTGAACGATGCAACTCTGATCAGCACCTCCTCCAAGGGTCCCTCGCGCTCGAGCAGTTTATGCAAGTCCTGCTCGAAATACTCAAAGACAAGCGTAATGAAGCTTTCAGTATGAATAACATCCAATAGCCTTGTGACTGAAGAAATCGAATAGGGACTCACTTCTCAATGTTTGGATGGTCAAACTCCTTTAACAAGGCGATTTCGCGGATAGCTGTGCTAGGAAATCCCTCCTCTTTGGCATTGCTTCTGATCCTCCTCAGCGCGACAATTTCACCTACACCATCAAATGAGAAACTAGAATTAATACCCGTCATCGTATCGCGAGCCTGAAACACATTACCATACCGTCCTGGCTGTTAGCGCCGTGCAATCATCACTACCTTCTCCAATCTTACTCAGCTCTTCGTACCGTTGCATGCTTACGGAGAATGGCAATTGCCGGGGGAATTGAATGCATGTTTCTCTCTGATTGCTCCTGTGCCCTGCGCATAGCAAGAAGCGCCAAATCGTCGGGGTCAGTGTTCTATATCATGGATCTGTTTGTGAAGGGCTACACCTATTTTGTGACCGCTGCTGTCCTTATTTCCATGCTGGCTGTGCTCTTTTCCGCAGAATCGCACATCCGCTCGTATTGCTCGTTCCGTTGATTTACCAGCAGAGTGATGAGACAGTCGATGGTGAAGCAAGAAGACATACTCAGTTTGTGTCAGCGCATTCGCTTTACGAAAAGACGAGCAGGTGGTGATTGACCCCGATTATTACATCCGGACCTATGACTTTCGGGAGAATAAACTGTACGCATGACGAGGCAAAGGTTATGGGTAGCCATACGGAAGTGGAGAACCGACGCTTGTTTCTGTTTAGCGATTACGTGAGGTTTGGCGTATGGAAAAGAGGACTGATGAGTAGAGCGCCGGTGAAGGCTATTCCAATCGCGTTGTACTCGTATGCCCCTTTTCATCGTGTTTCATTTGTAGAGAGGAGTACTCATCCTTCGGTACCATCGACAGCGGGAAGGGATTCGATCTGGTCTTTCTTCGCAATGTGTGCTACGACAGCGAATCGGCAAAAGTCCTTCTCTTTGGAAACACGCTAGACAAATCGTTGTTGACCCAAATCATGGATAGTCGCCGCTTCTCATTATTCTCACCATTAGAGATTCCTCGCTCCGATTTCCTGGCCGTTGTGGACGGAAAGTACCCCACGGCGGCCGAGGTGGGAGAGGTCAGCAGTGTGGGAAGCTATCTCTTCTTCACCGATGATGCGATGGACCGCGTGTCTCAGTTCTCGTCTCTCAACTTCATTGTTCACTTCATGCACCACGCCACACGCTATCCCTCCGTCTCCCTGCTTCTCTCTCTTCACTGTAGTTGCTTCACGCATTCCTCCCCTTTTTCTCGATTTCCCGCGATTCTGACACCTACGAGTACATCTCCATTCTACAGTCCTTCTTCTCTCCTCAAAAGGCCTTCGATGTCTTCTACAAAGACGATCTGCCCAAAGGCCTGACTTGCTTCCGCGAGCTTGTGGGATCCCCCGTTTTTCATCACTCGCAGACTATTCCCACCCTGATTCGGTACGCGCACGAGGGCTCCATCCATCTCGATCTATACGAGGCCGACACGACGCGCATTGCTGCCTACGCCTACTACCGCTTCTACGAGCGGTTCCCTGTGCCGCACACAGCCATCGTGCTGCACATCACCTACAAGGCAGACGCTTCGGGCGAGGGAGTGATCGCCAACATGGACGAGGTGAGTGCGTTCTTCCAGAAGAAGGTGGCGGTAGGGGCTGGGATGTGCGGTGAGGTGTAGATCTGGTCCTATCGGACGATCGTGATTGATGGGGTGACGAAGGCGGCGAAGATCCGCGCGCTGTTCGAGACGGACATTTTGATGGGCATTTCGAGCGACCTGTTCGTGAACATGGTGTACTTGGTGCCGGGCAGCTGCGTGCTGGCGATCAACCACAACCTCATGACGTCGTCGCACCTGAACTCCATCGCGGAGCAGTCACAGCTGTTCTATCTGGAGATCTCAAACTTCAGCGTGCCGCTGCCACTGCTGTGCAAAGACAAGGAGAGCGACGTGGTGTTCCACAAGTATTCGGAGCGGTGCAAACAGGAGCTGCTGAAGACGAATGTGTACGTGCAGCCAGGCATGCTGATGTCGTATCTGCGCGTGGCGAAGACGTACACCATGATCCACAAGTATTATGACGAGAGTGAGGGCGAGTATGTATTCTTCCCTGTTTGCAAGAAACACGCCATTATACAGTTACAGCTTGGGAGCAATGGACACGTAGTGCTTCTTTTTGCTCTTCTAAAGGTCATTCTGAAGATTGACCGATACATCGCTCTCGACAGTGGTGGGTACAATGTCAACGTTGCAGTTCTTCAGTCCCGTTAAAATAGTAGTAGAATTCTTGGTAAACTTGTCAATCTCCTCGCGAACCATTTTCATGCCTGCAGACACTCGCTTTTTGTGGGATCGCACGCGTGTTTCGGGCGGCATAGATAGAAGGGACGGAAGCACGGGAAGGACGGGCAATTCAGGGATTTGGGAAGAAGCATCCTGCTTTGCGGCAGTGCTCTCTTTGGCAGGATCTAAAGGGATTTGAAAGCACTCGGGAATGGAAAAGCGGCTTTGCTGGAGATACTGGGCCTCCTTCAATTCACCGCTCACTACCGATCACCCAAGGAAACCACAGGTACGCTGAACAGGGACAGGGATGCCGACGACTTTGAAGTCCTCATTGGAGTGGAGACGGCTCAGACGCGCCATGACTAGCGGATCACGCAACACCGTTGAAGAAACCCTGGTAACGCAGCCGTTCCTTCTTCGGCATGCGCTGCAGCTCAATTCCTTGCGTCTTTTCCTCGTACACCTCGAAAACGTACTTCAGAAGATAATGAAGGAAGTCGGATTCCGAAAAGGGAACCTTTAAAAAGGCGGTAAAGTCACACAGGGACATGAGCATTCCGTAATTGCAGCTCCTACGGATAAGGCGGAGGGTACGCAGAAACAGTCCCATGATAATCACTGGAGTGGTAGCAAGCAGACAGCGAACATTCAGCAAGATGCTGTCTCCCTGATTGCCGAAGACAAGCATCTGGTGGATGAACACGATGTCGTACTGGTTGTAGTTGAGGAATTTCACGAAGTCCTCCTCTTTCGAGAAGACATCCACAACCACCATCAGCCCGACCTTCAAACAGAGAGAGCGCATCATTTCAGAAATGTACGTGCAGTTTACCTACTCGTTACATTGCCATAACGGGCCAACATAGTCTTCGACCGAGAGAAGAACACGCGCGGGCCGAAGAACCTATGTGTCACACAGCTCTTGCGCATGCACGTAGCAGTGGCTTTTGGACTGGACAAGATGAGGAAGTGGGGTATTCGGGTACCTTGGCTTGCCGTTCACCGCTGTTTGAACGCCATTTTCACATCCACTTAGTGGAGGCTTCCCGTCGCTGCTTTTGGCTGTTTCTGCTGTTAACGGTACACAGAGGAATTGTACGTGCCTGTTGCCTTTCGGGGCTCTGATCATCCGCTCCATCTTCTTTCGATGAGTTGTCCATCGGAAGTGTGCGAACAGGCTTCAAAAGAGTGATGCATTTCGTTAGGTCGTAACTACCGTTTTATTCATGCAACCGATTCCAATAATACCAAAGCACCGAATACCCTAATTGAAAGCGATAACCGAGCGCCATTCATGCACGTGTCCATCACGGGACTCAAACAAACGAGGAGACAAAATACTAATCCAATATAGAGAGAATATCGTCGGGAACCTTGTGGAAATGCAGGTGGTTCTAGAGATGATGGTACTCGCGCTGGCCCTCACATTCTTCAGCGATTTCACAGCATACAAAAAGATCACAATGCAATTGAACACGTTTTCCTCACCCTACGAGGGAATCCACGGCAATCGCCCCTACCGGCAGAATGTCCCACCGATCATTCTGTAAATAGACATTGTAATGCGGCATGGTCCCGATCTCCTCGCGAATATACAGCGGCGAGGCCGGGCGGCTGGATTTCCGACTGCCCACGCCCATGAAGAAGAAGAAGGAAAACTCGTTGATAGGGCTCGCACTTTGGCTGCCCGCCGCCAGCTTCTCGTCCACGTACCACAGGAACAGCGACATCAGAATCTACCGTTGAAACGCCCTTCCGCCAACACCTTCGCGTCGGTCATGCGCGTCGTCTCGCTCGCCGGCTGCCACGCGTAGCTCAGCAGGTACGGCGAGCGGCCCAGCTCCACCAGGCGCGTCACCATGAACTTCTTCGCGCGGTCGCTCGTCGCCGCCAGCAGCCGCTCGATCTGCCGCTCACTCCGCGCCGCCACACCCACCTTCAGCTGGCTGGTCACCGCCGCCAGCAGCCGCTCCGCCTTCGCCTTCGCCTCGTTCGCTGGCTGTGACGCTGCGGGTGCCCCAGGTGCCCCAGGTGTTGTCGGTTTGGTGCCGAAACTGCCGAAGCCACCAGAACTGCCAAAACCGCCAGAGCCACCAAAGCCACCCGAATTGCCAAAGCCACCAAAGCCACCCGAATTGCCAAAGCCACCAAAGCCACCCGAATTGCCAAAGCCACCCGAACCACCGAAACTACCAAACCCACTGGACGCGTTCTTGGCGGCGAGGGCGGCCTTGCGGAGCTGCTCGAGGAGGTCGGCAACGTCCTTGGCGGTGTAGGCGACGTTGTTGAAGGTGCAAGCCACGGGCGCCTCCACGTGGAGAAGCACGTCCTCCTTGAGGCCCGTGAGCTCGCGCAGTGTGGCGACGTTCTCGCTGAGGGGCTGCAGCTAGCGGTGAGAGGCGGCGAGGGGGCTCACGAAGTCGTTCTGGATGACGGAGTAGAAGAAGTGGCGGAGGCGGTCGCACCAGCGCGGTAGCTGCGGCTCGATGCAGAGGGAATCGACGAGCTATGGGTGATGCGGGCCGTGACGAGGGTACGCTCTGCGCCTTCTCGACGTCCACGTAGGAGACCGCAGCGACCTTCTCCTTGGCCTTGGTCAGACTAGGAGGTGAGAGAGAGAGGGCATCATCACCTGTAGCTCGTTTTGTACTCCAACTCCTGGAGCGTGGTGTCGCTGGCGTATTCGGAGCTTGGCTTTGTGGAAGAGGTCGTCATCGTCTTCTGGATGGCAGAGGGGTCGGCATAGATGGAATCGCGAACGTCCGTGGTGCCGGACTCTCCGCTGAAAAGGACCGTCTTCAACGATGCTGGGTTGAACACCATTTTGAGCGCAGGAGTGATCAGGTGGTCCGCCACTCTTTTGATGGAGCGAATGCTACACAGTGACGACAATTCAAAGGCACTCACCTCCAGTGAGAGGCGTCTTGATTTGGCTCCCTTGACGGATCTCCCTCGCCATACGCCATTCCAGAGGGATCGACATCCTTCAGCTTCGCAGTGAGGAAGGAAGACGCGTCAAAGGAGAAGGGGGCTGCGGCGTTCGTCACAAACGGAGTGTACTCGTCCTTAGTGTTCATCTCCTTCCATATCGTGATCAGCAGATGAATGGCATAAAGATGCAAAAGGTACGCTCCGAGAAAAGCTACGCAGGTTAGAATCGGCAGGAGTCAATAGCACATACTTGCCACTAGCGAGAATGTGAACATGCCGTACTTCCGGTTGAGAACGATGCAGAAAATCGACAGAGCGATCGAGAATGCGAGAACGAGCCACGCACGCACTCTCCCGGTTTTCAGCTTGAGGAACTGTCTCCGGTTGTACTCAAACTCCGCTTTCAGGCGTCGGTCCTCGCTGTTTGGGATCATGATAACAAACACTGGAGCAACTAAACTCGATACCCACACCCAGCTTGCTGGCAGACCAGTCCGGCTTCTTCACGTCCACCGAAATCATTCCGTTCACCGTGATCTCCTTGTTGATGTCCACCTTGAAGCTCCCGCTGAGGACCGCATCGCCATTGATCTTCGCCCGCAGCACCGCATCCTTCGTCGGCTTCACCTTGATGCCAAAGTCATACAGCGGAAGCTGGTTTGAGCCGGGAACCACCGTGCAACTGGCCGCCATTTCCGTCCGCCGATCGGCCTTGTAGAAGAGCGACATCAGCACGGAGTCGCGCAGGTTGTTGAAGCAGCAGAAGAACTTCATCTGGTCCATGGTGTAGCATAGGGCAAGATCGCAGGAGGGGAGATCGGTGTCATTTCCGTGAAGACACAAACCGCCCTTGAAATCCTTGTACTAGCAGTGACAACGAGGGAGAGAGCGGACGGTATAGATTCCCCGCAGAGAATAGCGCTTGGCGACAATGTCCGTGATCCAGTCCACTGCACAGGACCTGCCGGTGTAGGCGAGTCCGAGCTCCGTTCGAAGCACACCGCTACTGCGATAGTCCTTCATGCACCTGCATATCACAGCGAAAGCAAAAAAACAACCGCACCATGAATGTAGTGTCTTTAGCGACATTGTGGATGTCCATATCGCCGATGAAAAACCCTGTACTGTTGGCAGAGAGCTTATTCACAGTGCAGTGCTTTCCAATGCGAAAGCTACATTCGATATTCGACAGCAGAGGATGGTCTGGGATGCCTCTCGCTTCTGTATACAGCATCTACACCAATCACGAATTCGATCCCCACTGCATACAACACCCTTTATCTCCTTGATTCGGAACCGCACGCCACTTCCTTCCACGAAATCGTCGTTTAGAAGATCTACCGCTCAGAGAGGGATGAAGAACGCACCATACGCCTCCCTGTTCAAACTACTAAAGAAGGCGCTGTCAAGCATAGGAGGTTTATCCCAACAGGACTTGTGTGGCGCAACAAACAGCAATACTGGGCACTACGCTTGTGCTTGGGGCGTCGCCTTTTCGCCTTCTCCCCCGCAATGTACTTGTCCGCACGGTCCTTGAACGCCTTGTCGTCCGCCAGCGCATCGGCGAAGGACGCCTTCTTCTCGCGGCGCGTCAGCCGGTTCTTCTTGCCGTCGAAGTTGCCGTTCACTACCACACCGAACTACGCCATCACCCTTTCCTTCAGAGCAAACCTCGAATTCCTTGGGAAGTGTCTTCTTGATACGATTTCCCTATCCCATTACACGGATGCAATGCACGCACTTTGAAGAAGGACTTGGTGTCCAGGTAATCACGCATCGTTATGATTTCCAATTCCCGCTTCACCTCCTCCGTCATTTCGGGCGTATTGAGCTGCCAGAACTCCTTCTTCGGCTCCTTCTTCTTCTTCTACTTCGTGACCCTCTCCCAGAAGGCAAACGCCGTCCATCACCTCTTCCAAGGCACGCCGATGGTTCACGCCGTCCACCTTCACGGCAGAGTCGTTCCCCTTTGTAAGATTAATCTACCCTTCGTACAGGGACAAAAGGACTCACTTCCACATCACCAGTCTTCGACACTAAATGGACCACCTCGTTTCTCTTAACTCCGTCTTCAAACGACTTGTTGCCCTCCATACCATCCTGAAGAGCGGGGACGGCACGCGACTGGAGGAGTGGCTTGATGGGTTTCACATCACTTTGGAAGGGATCCTCATCGTCCTCAAATATCAATTTACGCTAGAGATGAAGCAAACTGTGAAGGAGCACCAAAGTCTGCTGCGCCTGTGCCTTCTTTGAATTCAATAGGTTGTCCATGCGAAAATCGTCTCTTGATAAAGAATACACAATTGCTGCGGGGAAACCTACGCGATCAAGGCGGCCACCCATTCCCTGCGAAACGAGTAGTAGCTGCGCTCTTTCTTCCAAGCAGTTGTTCCACAGGAACGAGCACCAAAGTGGAGTATTCCTATGGAAAGGGGACTCCGCAACAAGGCCCTACTTTCTGTTCTCCAAAAGTGAAAAAGACCACCTTCTTCTGGAATTCGTTCAAATCACCGCAGATAGGGAGTATTCGCTCTTCCATTACCCATTCATATGAACGCGACTGTACACCCCAATACGACGAAGCTGTTCCGAGTGAGGAAGACCGTCTTCAAGATGCTCACGAAACGAGGCTACGCGATTAGTGAATCGGATTTAAATATGACGCTGGATGCGTTTGTGAGAGATGTGAGCTGCGGAGAGTGGTTGTGAGCTTAGTACTGCGATGCAGAGGGACAGCCCGTGCTGAATAACATCACCATCTCTGTAGCGGCGATTTGCAGGGCTCACTGGTAGGCGCGCCGCATCAATGGCGATGATGACAACGACAGAGTATACGTGTTCTTCATCCGTGGAGTGGACAAGAAGGTTGAATTCGGGAGTGGAGCTGACGACTAGATCAACGGAAAGGAATTCGAGGCCAAGCTGAAGCAGGCGGCAGCCGACCACATTAAGCGCGTCATTCTGGTGTTTGGCGGTGATCTTACCAGCGACGCGAAGAAGGTAGAGTTGAGAAGAAGGAATGAGGACTAGAAACTGTCGACCTATTCTTCTCCGGATATGATTGTGGAGGGCTTCATCGAGGACGAGCTCGTCGTCGACATCACCGAGCACGAGCTCGTTCCGGACCACCAGCTGATGACTCCCGAGGAGAAGACGTACCTGCTGAAGCAGTACGGACTGGAGGAGAGACAGCTGCCGCGCATCCAGAAGCACGACCCCATTGCTCGCTACTTTGGAGCGCAGAAGGGACAGGTGTTCAGAATCGTGAGAAAGAGTGAGACGGCTGGCAAGTATGTCACGTATCGTATTGTCGACTCATAATGGTTTCGTTTGTTGCAATCCGTTGCTGGCCATGACAAAGCACTGCCTCTATATGCTCAAAGCCGAAGAGGATAACGATTTCGAGGGCGATTACGCCGAATTGATGAAATGCAGTACTCCCTCGTCAAGCGCCTTTCTGTTAGAGGAGTGCAAGACACCTTCCTACGGAGACGCCTTTTCCAGAACGATTGGCATTCCCTTCGTGTATTCGCTGCTCCTGTCATCGGCTGTAGCAGTGTGAAATGAAATGAGTGTGTAGTGCTTGTGCAGAAGGCCTTCTGTCATTCATCAGTCCCTGATCTGTCAAACGTTCATTCTGCTGCTGGGCGTAGTGTGCATTGGATTTGAATGTTCCACATCCGTTCATTTCAATTCTCGTCGTCATTTGCAGAAACACAAGTCATCACCGTCATTTCCTCTCCTCTTCTCCGTTTTTCTTGTATCCGCGTATCCATTGTTTCCGCACTTGTGCATTTCGTCCTGCGCATCCTTCCTGCTCGTTTACATCACCCTTCAAAACCACTCCCAGTTCTTGTCTCTGGACACAATTCACTCACAGTGATTACGGTGTTTGGGAAACAGTTCTCAGCACCTGCTATGTGACGTGCCTCACACCCTCTCCCATCAATGCCAGTGATGTGGTGCTGCTCGTGACATTCACTCTCTCCAGCTGGAGACTGTTCCATCTGCTCACCGTATATGCTCAAAACGGCTTGAAGGATAGCGCGATTCCCTTCGTATGCTGCTATGCACCACCTACTCTTCTCTCGCTCTTCTCCTCTCTACTCAGTCTGTCTATCACTTGGCGATTCTTCTCTATTTCCTCTTCGGAGTGCCCTATCGCTACTGCCTTTCGTGCAAATGGAAACGCGTGTTCTGCCATTGCTGTGTTGGTTACAAGAAAGAGGAGCACAAAAGGCTACGCAACGCTCCAGTCTGCAAGAACAGCAACAGCAGCAGTGCAGCGGACACTTGGAAAAGGGCGAAGCACCACTTGTTCTTCTTTGCGATGCAAATGCTACAGGGAACAAGGAGAAGCAGCGCCTACCCGAACAATGCGCAGTGGTGGTCCCATCTACGTGTGACATGGATACAGTGCACACACTCTAGATAGCAGGCATTACACTCCAAACAGTGACTTGCGTGAAGAGGGCGATAAACGTCGCAAATTGCGCAGTACATGGGCTTCTCATCATGATCATTCTGGTTCTCATTTTCATCATTCCAGATAATCCCAGGATCCACCATTCCAGTCAAAACACAGCTGATGATGCAGATGATCGAAATGCAAAGCGTTAGCGTGTACAAACTCCTCCTCATCTCTTTTGCACACGAAACGCTGACGATGGACACACAGATAAGACAGGACAGCATTAGAAGAAACCACATCCTATTCCTGAGTGACAGCAAATTCTCCAACCATCCTGGCCCCAACAGCAGTGTCGGAATGCCCCTTTGCCGAGAATGGTAGATAATGAAGAAACGGCCTCTTCTGTGAAAGAACCTGCGCATTATTGCTCCAGCCCGTTATGCACCCTCTTCGCCCATGATTCATAGAACCGAACGAACGATCATTTGCCTGCCAGAAATCGGCGCCTTTTCCCATTTCGGGTTTTGCTCATTTTTGCTGTTCCAACAAAGCCACTCTTCGTTGTTGTTGTCGCGCATTCCACCCACCTAGACCATCTGCAAATCTCATGGCACTATCTCTGCGTTTTTCTGATGCTTAGGAGCCGCAGCCTTCTTATTATACCGAAATTCCAAAGTATCTGGAAAAGAGATACAACATCCAGCGTCAAATTGGTGTCGGATCGTATGGTACGGTGTTTTTGGGAGAAGAGAAGCTCACCCGGAAAAGGTATGCTTGTTGTGTTGTTATGATATCATATAGGGTGGCGATCAAATATATGAACCACGTTTTCAACAACCGTGATGATGCGTTACGGACGCTGCGCGAGATTTCGATCTTGCGCCAGTGCCACCACCCCAATATCAACAAGATTATGGACGCGTACATTCCCCAAACGAAAGACTCCTACAACAGCGTGTGGACGGTTCTTGTACTTGTAATGGGACGGACTCAGGCTAAGGAGTACGGAGGGTGGGATTTGGAGAAGGTGATGGAGACCTATCACAACATCAATGGCTGGTGTTGCGCACATGTCAAGTACCTCATGTACCAGATCATCTGTGCCTTCAACTATCTGCAGGCAGGTGCGGGACCGCTGTCTGACCCACAGAGCGCAAACATCCTGCATCGTGATGTGAAGCCGTCGAACATCCTTATGGACCAGAACTGCGGCATCCATGTCATCGACTTCGGCCTCGCGCGCCGCATCACCCCCACCATCCCCGAGCCGTCACTCTCGCAGACCGCCTCAATCATCTCCACGCCGCTCTTCTCCTCGCATCAGGGCATCTCCGCGCCCGTCGCCTACGACAACATTGGCGGCGAGACGGAGGACTCCGACGAGGAGCTGGCCAGCGTGTCGGCCACGGCGTCGCACCTGCCGTCGATCATCCCGCTGGAGCGGCAGCTCACGGGGCACATCGCCACGCGCTGGTACCGCGCGCCGGAGGTGCTGGTGATGGAGGTGGATGCGGGCGCGCGGCGTGAGGCGTAGAAGGACTACTCGTTCGCGGTGGACATGTGGGCCATCGGGTGCATCTTCGGCGAGCTGCTGCAGACGCTGGATCCGGACAAGAGGAAGCCCGCGCCGCTGTTCCCGGGCAAGACCTGCTACCCGCTGAGCCAGTCGCAGCGGCACGTGAACACGGAGCAGCTGGACCAGGAGTTTCGCAGCAAGAGCCACCAGCTGGAGAAGGTGTTCGAGGTGATCGGCACGCCGAGCCAGTGGGCGTTCCCGCGGGGAGTGACGCGTAGTGAGGAGATCGAGGCGCTGTCGAACGAGGACATTCGAGGCTTCCTGGAGAAGATGCCGCCCATGCCGCGGAAGGACTTCGCGGCGATGTTCCCGCACGCGGACGCGGACGCGATCGAGCTGCTGAACCGCATGCTGCAGTTCGACCCGAAGAAGCGCGTCACGCCGAAGGAGGCGTTGGAGTCGTCGTTCTTTGACGGGATGCGACGACCGGATTTGGAGGTGGGGACGTGGGCGCGGCGTGAGCGGTAGGCCACCTTCTCGGGATCGCTGGTGCTGCCGTACGACTTCACGAACATGAACTCGGACGAGAGCATGCAGACCTGCCGGACCCTGATCTACAACGAGGTGCTGCAGTTTATGAAGGAGAGGGAGGAGGAGGAGGAAAAGATTTCTTTTGTGCGTCGTCTCTCGTCCTCCTCGAAGGTGTACAAGCAGTTGATTACAAAGCAGCAACCCAGCAGCGTTCTCGACGAGGACAAGAAGAAGTGCGCGATTCTCTCCCCTGTTTCTTGCACACACGAGTGGCTTCGAGAAACGATGGTTCAGAAAAGCGATGGTTCAGGTGTGTGCTTGGAGGTAGAGTGACCACTAGGGTACGAAGGTGGAAGGCTCCACGGAGCGAATGAAGAAGGAGAAGAAGGAGAAGAGAAAGACGAACTTGGGCAAGACGAAGAAGGGGAGTTTGAAACGATTGTCTTGTGATGAGGCATAGAAATGTACAAGGCTCCGAAGAATGCCGTGGTGAAGCAGCAGATGGAAGTGAAGGAAGTGCGTCGTTGGTACTGCGGATGAAGGGTAGTCGATCACGAAGGTGGTGGGACAGACGATCGAGGAAATTTGCGCTTCAAGGGCGTATCAGCAGGAGGGAAACAAGATCAAGCTGACGGACTTGAAGTCTCGCGGTAAGACGCACCTAGACGATGCCAGAAAGAAGGTGCGCGAGGAGGAGAAGAAGAGGAAGCAGCGCTTCATCGTTCCCGAGAAGAAGGATGCGTGGGACGAGGAATTCGATAATGATTTGCTCTGGTAGTCTAGTTGAGTGCTCTTTTATGCTCTTGTGTGTTCGAAAGAGGTTCCCCATAAGCCATCGCCTTTTTGTTCCGTTACCTGCTGCTTGCGAATACCATAGGCAGATAGCGTTCTCCAAAGGGACGAGGCCTATTCATTCCCTTGATTGTGAACGTCTCCTCGGGAAATGAACGAAGGAGCGAAGAAGAGTCAGTCCGACAAATCGGCCCTGTTCGTCGACGAGCACATGGGGGTTTTCCTCGGAGACCCTTTCTGAGGTATAGGCTCGAATGAAGGACATCTACCTCCACTATCCCCCTGTCGGGAGAAACGTCATCCCCAGAGATGTGCGAAGACGCGCTACCGCAATGGTAAAGCAGCCATTCTACTTCAATCGCAACAACGCATGCTTGGTGTTCTCATTTTCATGCATAGCCCAAGAATAAACCCAGTGGGCAGAATTCTCCCAACAAGTTCCTGGAATTGCACTCATGGTACAGCAAACGGATGCATATGCGCTCCATGTGGGGATGGCTCCTCCCGTACCAGTCCTTCCAGCGCGCATCCGACAGTGTCATAAAAGTGTGCCTCGGCTGTGGCTATAATCGGTAGCTTGCCTCTAGCCACACATTTGTTCACGACGCTTCGTATTTCTCTGTGATGATCGTGAAGACGGATCCGGAAGGCATGCAAGCGCTCGTCCACACTCTGGTGCGTTTCATATCTTTTCTTTATGCCTAGACGATGAATCGCGACAATCTCGCCCCATCCTGTCTCCACGGCGACGTGGTCCAAACCATTTTCATCTACGTCAGCGAGAACGGTGTTGTGACGGGCATCGGTCCTGTGCAGCTGTTGGTGAGAGAGTACGATGACGCGCGGTGCCTGTGGCTGCTCGCCCATCCAGCCATCAGCGCCTTCCTACTCCACCGCATCCAGAGTGACGGCTACGCCGTGCAGGAGGCGCAGGACACCTGCCTCTTCTCTCTCCGCGGCCTTGCCTCCGATGCTCTTATTCAGTCTCTCTTCCCCGACGCCATTCCCAGTACCAGCGC
>QWCN01004191.1_pt1 | contig 15665 bp, 16 predicted proteins | sample 1972711 | NCBI WGS metagenome assembly QWCN01 (sample SAMN09866707, study PRJNA288562) | Human gut metagenome isolate term1_stool, whole genome shotgun sequencing... | isolation source: gut | host: Homo sapiens | place: USA: California | reverse complement strand
GGGACTGGGGCCAGGTCTATGGGGAGTTGAGTATCATGTACGAAGGACGACTTCCAGAATAAGTAAAAACATAGTCTAAGACAGGCGGCCAGCCGCCTGTTCTTGACATGCCTGGCAGTAACTGTTATATATAAAGCAAGGGTGAAAAGCCTGATTTGTAAGCTTCTCACCCTTCATTATCATAGAAGAATCTAATTTACAGAGATTTTCTCATAGTCTCAACATATTTTTCAACTAACTTCTCCTTTGAACTGGAATACCAGATTTCATTAAAATAGGGTGTGCGCAGTTTTCACCTCATCCCAAATTTCTTCTTCCTTCAATACTTCATATCCATACCGTCCCTTTTGTATTTCCATCAATTCACGAACCAACTTTTCAACAGGCTTATATGACAAAATCAATTCTCCTAATTCTATGGAATATCGCATATCATATCTTTTACGAAGTATCATTGCTCTCAAAATATTTAATTCTGTAAATGGGTTATCTTTTAATATAATTCCCAATTCTTTTTTTCTGATGGCTTCTCTGTATATAGTGTCATTCCATCTGTCTGTCTTTAAATCGCAGACTATGGCATCTATATTCAAAAATACACTCTGTGGTAAATAATCAAAATAATCTCCATCCTCCACTTTAATGTATTTTTTTCTAAATGCCCAGGTCTCTCTTACATCCCATATATCAATAATAAATCCCGAGCATAAAAACTTATATCCACCAAATTGATTTCTTGTATATGGAATCTGGCTCAGTAAATCATTCCAGACTTTGCTGTCTTTTATATAGACAGCAAAGTCTGCATCTCTCAAATGAACGATTTTCTGATTGTCACGAAATTCGCGCAATAATCCTCCTATGGCATATACTTCGCCTGCCTCTAACAGCATGCGAAACACCATAAGTGCTGGAGGATATTTAGTTAAATACTTTTCAATTTCTTTACAAATATTATTTTGCATCTAAACTCCACTATTCAGGTAAACTAATTCCCAATAACTTTTTATATAATGAAACTGCATACGAATCTGTCATACCTGATACAAAATCAATAATCAAATGCAGCCTTTCATATTCATTTATATCTTTAAATGCTTTGCTTACGTGTTCTTTGTAATCAAATAAAGCTATATATTTATAATTATCCGATATTAAGTGGTAAATTTTCCCCGCGTATGTTTTTTTCTTCTCAATATCTTCGTCATTTAACTCTTTGACTGCTTTATAAAAAATGTCTAATAACTCTTTGATTACTCTCTCTCCAACCACCTCTAAAGTCACTACTTCTTCACACGCAAAACAAAACTTACCTGTTATTCCTTTCAAATTTTTTATCAGTTCAGCATCTGCCTCTAATAAATCCTTCAGCCCAAAAGTTCCCTCCATAATGCTATTATAATTTTCCTTAAAGCACTGAATTGCCGTTTTTATAAAATGTCCCTGTACGCAATTTCTAAACATCCTGACATGCGCAAGTAACCCTTCCTCATCTCCAAGAGCAGAATCCGCTTTTTTACTGTCAATACCTTCAAATAATTTTTTATATCTGTCCTGAACTCCAAATGTCTCTTTTAATTTAGCATATTCCTCTTTCCAAGGAATATATCCTTTTTTCACTCCGTCCTCTATATCATCACCAATATACACAATATCATCCGCCGCTTCTAATAGATAGGTAGCCGGATGGCGAATGCCTTCTTCTAAACCTGTTTTCTCCCTAATCCTCTTAATAATATCTTCTTCGGACTTAAAATAGCCAAATTTCTTATCTTTACGTTCAAAATTTGTCGAACTATATGGATATTTTATAATAGCTGCCAATGTACCATAAGTAAAATTAGCTCCATATTCGTCATTCATCGTCTGCAGCTTTGTCACAATTCTCAAATTCTGTACATTACCATCAAAATAGTAAAAATCTGCCTCTTCCTGTTCAAGGCCCTCTTTCTTAATCTCTTCTGTGCTCTTTTGCAGAATTCGCTCTATATACCAATTCCGAATTGCAGTTTCTCCATAATGTCCAAACGGGGGATTTCCCAGATCGTGGATTAATCCGGCCGTCTGGAGCATTCCCATCAATTTTTCCGTTTTATCACGCTTAAATCCATCTTCTTTTTCCAAAAATAAACCTATCGTTTTTCCCAGTGATCTTGCAACTGCAGACACTTCCATCGAGTGCGTCAACCGCGTCCTCACAAAATCATTCTTCTGTAAAGGAAAAACCTGTGCTTTATCCTGAAGCCGTCTTACAGACGATGAACCAACAATTCTGTCATAATCTGCTTCGAATTCATTTCTAGTAACAAATTCATCCCTGGTAACAAACTCATTTTTATTATCATCACCCTGTCTAATTCGTTCCTCACATAACAACTTGTCCCAATTCAATTTACACATATACATTCCTCCATTTCACCATCTGTCTTACCTTCTTTTTGATTCTGAAGTTATTGTAACATGCAAATTACACTACGTCAATATTTTTTCGAACAAACGTTCTCATTGCGTCATCCAAGATTTTATAGTACAACATTGCGTAAACCTTCATTTTCATAATACGCAATTTACCTTCAGATTTCCTCCTGACACATCCGCATACTTGGTCGGATACTGTCACATCCATTTTAATCATCCAGCAGTCTTTCCAATAATCTTTCTGCTTCTTTTGCAACTCTTGTTCCTGGCCATTCGCCAATAATATACTTTAACTCTCGAATTGCAGCGCTTACATTATATTTTCCTTCTGCAATACTCTTTACCATTTCTTCTGCTGATGCAATATCACTGTACTCTTTCATATGACTACCTCACTATAATTCTTGTCCACGTTCTACACTTATACTACTATAAGCCTTTCACTTATTCAAGATCTTTATTATTGTCTGATTTTGAATCTCAGGTAAAACTATGGGAATTTGTTTAGAAGAGACCGTCCCACTACCTTGGAACGGTAGTGGGGTTATTTCAACACAAAGAAAACTCTTGACATTCTCACCCTTCTTCCACTGTATCTTCTCCCATAATTTTCGAAACCATAAATGACATAATCTGTTTTCCCAGAGATATGCAAATATGCTGTAAATTATAATCTTTCCATTCTTTCAAATTCACCTCTTCTCCCTGGTTCTTATACATATACGCCTGTATAAACGCTTCTATTTTATCAATATCATTAGCCACTTTTGCATTTATCGTAGCTGCACCTTCGAACTCATCCCACATTCTTTTCTGATTTCCCAAACCATATATGTGCGGAAAAGAACACATGAACTCATAATAATTATAAAACTTCTTTTCCTCTTCCACATCCGCTTTCTGTTTTTGGGGCGTTACGATATCTCCTGTCCTCGCCTCAGCCAAATCATGCAGCAACAGCATATTGAGAATAGTTTCTTTAGAATATCCATTGTAATTTTCGGCATGGAATTTACAATTTCATTTTTCAGCGCCAAATTTGACATAGCCTAATCAAGAATTTTATGATAAACTAATTTCAGGAATCAATTATAAAAAGGGGGGGCTTCTGTAGTGAAAGATGACAACAAATTTTCTTCAAGACACATCATAATTGCACTTGTATGTGCAATTATTGGAATTCTATGTATGATTCCAAAGAGCTCTTTATTGAATAACATTGGCTCTGTGTTATTAGTTTCTGGAATTTATACGATTATTGATAATATGATTTACATAAAATCTTTAATCGAATTAGTAATTCAAAAGGTTAGCCTTGATAAAGATATTGACGATACCGGCTTGATAAAAATCGACTCTGTTTTAACTAATATAAATTACAGAGATGAATTTGAGAACGCAACATCAAATATAGATATTATACACAATTATGCCAGAACATGGACTACAAATAATTTTGATTTTATAAGAAATACTGTATTAAATAATAATTGTCAATTACGTGTTGTCTTATTAAATCCAACTTCTCCATTTATTCCAGCATTAGAGAAGCACTATGGATATTCTGAAGGTCATTTGATTGACCTTATTAATGAAGTCACCAGGAAATGGGCATCTCTTTATCATGATGTGGAAGAAAAAAGAAGTTCCTGTACAAAAAGGAAAAGCAGTACTTACAAAAACAAAAAATGCGGTAGCATAGAATTATACTATTTTAATGGACAACCCACAAATTCTTTATACAGAATAGATGATAAAATGATTGTTGTAAATGCTATGAACTCAAAAGAGAAAAGTGTTTATTTACCTTATACTATTTTCCAAAGCAACGGTGAAAAAGGATTGTATCACACCTATTTAAAAGAAATAGAAACCATTATCAAAGAGGCGACAAAGGTAGAGCTTTCGGAGGTAGCTGATGCAAATAATTGAAAAAACTGAAGACTTATCAATAACAGAAAAAGAATTTTTTTTCAAAAAACAATATGTATGTATTGATACGGAAACTACTGGATTGGATTATCTCCATGATAAGTTATGCACTATACAGCTTTTTTGCGAAAACTATAGCATAATTATAAAATTTGACACATTTCAGACGTACAATAATTTGAAAGAAATTTTATACTGTCACGAAATAACCAAAATTTTCCATAACGCTGTTTTTGACGTATCATTTTTAATGAAAAATTTAAATATGGATAGCTTTGGGAAAATCGTATGCACTAAAATCGCATCTAAGATAGTAAATGGCTTAACTCATAATAATTCTTTAAAACCATTATTGAAAGAATATTTAAATATTGACATCAATAAATCAGAACAATTATCCGACTGGTCAAAATCCAGTTTAAGCGATGACCAAATAAACTATGCAATTAATGATGTAAAATTTTTATATTACTTATGGAATAAATTACATTTAGAGCTTATAAATAAAAATCTTGATGAACTTGCAGATAAATGTTTTGAATTCGTACCTTATTATAAAGAAATTACAGATTTAGGTATAGAAAATATTTTCGCTTATTAACGCTCTTTACCACCCCCGTTGCTCTTGTCCGCAACGGGGGCGCACTTATCAATCTCTCCGAAACAAATCCCTCGTATAAACCTTCTCCACCACATCATCCAGACACCCATCATACCGATTCGCTATAATCGCCTGGCTTCTCTTCTTGAACTCCTCCAGATCGTTCACGACCTCGCTACCGAAGAACGTGCTTCCGTTCTCCAGTGTCGGCTCGTAGATGATGACGGTTGCGCCTTTGGCTTTGATGCGTTTCATAACGCCCTGGATCGAGGACTGGCGGAAGTTGTCGGAGTTGGACTTCATGGTCAGACGGAAGACGCCGATGACGCAGTATTTTTCGGATTTTGCGTCATATTCGTTGTCCTCATCGTAGCTGTAATAGCCTGCCATCTGGAGTACACGATCCGCGATAAAATCCTTGCGGGTACGATTGGATTCCACGATGGCCTCAATCAGGTTCTCCGGCACATCCGCATAATTGGCCAGGAGCTGCTTCGTATCCTTCGGCAGACAATAGCCGCCGTAGCCAAAGCTTGGATTATTGTAATGGCTGCCGATACGCGGATCCAGGCAGACGCCTTCGATGATCTGCTGCGTATTCAGCCCCTTCATTTCCGCATAGGTATCCAGTTCGTTAAAATAAGACACGCGCAGAGCAAGGTATGTATTCGCAAAAAGCTTCACCGCCTCCGCTTCCGTAAATCCCATAATCAAAGTGTCAATATTTTCTTTGAGCGCCCCCTCCTGCAGCAAGCCCGCAAATGTATTGGCCGCCTTCACCAGGCGGGCATTCTCCACGTCCGTACCCACGATAATACGGCTGGGATACAGGTTGTCATACAACGCCTTGGATTCCCGCAGGAACTCCGGGCTGAAAATGATATTGTCACAGTGATACTTCTCACGGACACCGGACGTGAAGCCAACCGGGATCGTAGACTTGATAACCATAATAGCGTCCGGATTGTACTGAATCACCAGCTTGATAACCGCCTCAACTGCGGAAGTGTCGAAGAAATTCTTCTTGCTGTCATAATTAGTCGGAGCCGCGATGACTACGAAATCTGCATCTGTATAGGCTGCTTCCGCATCCAGCGTAGCAGCCAGATTCAACTGCTTCTCCGTCAGATATTCTTCGATATACTCGTCCTGAATCGGAGATTTCCGACGGTTAATTAAATCTACCTTCTCAGGGATAATATCTACCGCCATTACTTCATGATGCTGTGAAAGCAGCGTAGCAATGGATAAACCTACATAACCTGTACCTGCAACTGCGATTTTCATTTTACAACTCCCCTCTGCTCCTACTATACATATTTTCTTTTGAACGCCTTCACATAAACATAGTCTCATTAATTCCAATAGTTTTCAAATAATATTACTTGTATAAATAGCCATCCTTAAATATATACTTCCATGATTAATCCTGAATTTGAACTTAGCAAATTCTATAATTATTTTTATAAGCCTCATTTATTATTGGAAATGCATTTGCCACTTTTCAACCTTTCATACCATTCTTTTCTGAAGTATTTTATCATTCCAACTATCATTATACTATAAACAATAACTCCTACAACAACTTGAATTAATAATTTCACAATTTGTCCATCAAGCATCTGTGATATACCATCAACACAACTATACATAATTGCTGCTGAACATATTATACCAAGCATATCAAATAATGTTTTTTTAACACTTATAACTTCCCTCACACAAATAGTTTGATATACCGCAACACTTGCTTCCGCACCAATTGTTGCTATAGCTGCTCCATTTGCTCCTAACTTTGGAATCAACCCCGCATTTAAGATAATATTTAACGCAGCTCCGGCTAATACCGATTTTACGTATATCTTGTCTTTTTCGAAAGGAATGAGATATAACGTTCTCAGTACATTGGCCCACGAAACACAAATTCCACTAATTACTAATAATTTTACAGTTCCGGCAACACAGCCATACCTAGCCCCTAGATATAAAGGGACAAATTCATCACAAATAGAAATAATTCCTATGCTAATTCCTAATGATAAGCACATTACTCCCGCTAATGCACCTCTAATTATTTCCTTTATTCGTAAAATCTCTATATTTTCAGACAAACTTGCCATTCGCGGCAACATCACTGTCCCAAATGCTGTTGTTAAACAGACTTGAATATAACTAATTTTGTCAGCATACTCATAATATCCTAATTGAGTCACATTACCTAATTGCTTAATCATTATTTTATCCATTGATTTGTATAGGCTAACTGCCAAAACAGATATAAATAATACCATTATTGGCTTTATATTAGCCCTTATTTCAACATTCGATATTTTACGAAAGCTTACTAACTTAACCACTCTAGTTAACAACGAGGCATTTCCTATAAAATATCCTGCTGACATAATCAAAATATATTTCCATAAATCATCAATACTTTTTACATATATAACTATAAAACATATTGTCATGATTTTAACAACTGTATTTTTAATTACAATAGACTTAAATTCCTCCAATCCTGAAAAAAACCATGTAAAATCTATTGCTATGGATAATAAATAAATTCCTTCTATAATTGCATATGTTCTATACACTTTTTCACACAAGAAAATAATATATATAATATACGCAATGCTAGTAATGCCAAATGTTGCTATTTGAATATAATATATACCCCAAAATGTATCTGATAATTTTTCTTTATCATTTCTTGCCTTAGCCACCATTCTGCTTCCGTGGTTTTTTATTCCAAGCATTGCAAACAACGCAAAATAATCGCAAACTGTAAATACATATGAATAGGTTCCCATTCCATCCGCACCTATAGTTCGTGACAAATATGGCGTCAAAACTAACGGAATAATAATTATTAATATCTGATAAAACGAATTATATATAAAGTTTTTTATAACACTACTTTTTTTCTGCACTGTTATAGATTCTCCTCAATATAAGTAATAATCTCGTCATAATATCTATCCACATTAAATTTAGCTGCTATTTCTTTTCCTCTTTTCCCTCTCTCTACACATTCCTCTTTATGATTTATCAGATATAAAATGGAATTTTTTAAATCTTGAACAAAATTTTCTCCCCGCTTCACCGTAATAGCACATTCATCATTTGTATATTCTGCAATTCCACCTGCATCAGAAACTATCAAAGGCAACCCAGCTGCTTCTGCTTCAAGCACAACTCGTCCTGCAGGTTCATCCCAAATCGAAGGTACCACTGCTATATTTGCACTATTATATGCAAGAGGTATATCTTCATGTCCTAAATATCCCAAAAATGTTATCCTATCTTTGCATTTTTCAGATATTTTCAAAAGTTCTCTCTCATATGCTGAACTAGAATCACTACTAAACCATTTGCTTCCAACAACCATCAATTTCCAATTTGTGGTTTCAGGTAATAAACATAATGCTTCAATAAGTTCTTTAATACCTTTTTGTTGTGTTATTCTTCCTACAAAAATAATATTAACACCATTATTTTCTAAGCTATACTTCTCTCTAAACTTTTTTAATCTTTTGTTGTCAATATTTTCAATGCAAAATTTTTCATTTTCATTACAATTATAATTAATAAATACCTCTCTATTTTTCATATTACTAATTGTTTTAACTCGATTACCAATATATAAACTATTAGCTATAATTTTTTTACAACATTCCACAATTTGGACCGCTCTATATGTATTTTCATTAAGAAAATCATTATGTAATTGATAAAATATTGGTATATCTAATTTCCCCAACACTTCCACATAGCTTTCAGTATTTTTTATCAAAATAGCATCTGTCCTATTATTTTTTAAATATTTTTTTACCTTCTTTATATACCTTTTCCGAATAATAACCCTATACTTTATTCCAACAAGCCTGCAAATTCTATTAATGCCCCTTCTCAAGCCAATTAATACTTTCTCGTATTGCGGTTCTTTAATAAATATAAACTCCGTATTTTTACATTCTTTCGCCTTCTTGATAGCATCTATATCATCAATGCTAAAAACAACAAATTTAACTTTTCCATATTTTTCATTCATATCAATTAATTGTTGTATTCCAGTCTCAACTGCTCCTCCTTTAACGCATGGAACAGGTAATGCCCCCGGAGTCACAATAGCAATCTTGGTCATCTTTATCACCTCGTGTTTTCTTCATATTTATAATTTAAAACCATTCCCATTAGCGCAAAAAACATAGGTTCTTCCAAATAGCTAGATGAAACCATCAAATGTACTATAGAAATACAACCGAGTATAATGAGCGCATTTCTTTTTTCTTCTTCGCAAATATATGTCACAACAATTCTTACAGCAAACCAAATAATAAGTAAAATTCCTATAATAATTCCATACTGCACTAGAACTTCCAATATTATATTATGCGGATAACATGAACCCATATTTTTAGTCATATTATATATTTCTCGATTTACAACTATTCTTTCCCCGCCAATTCCCACTCCAAATACAGGGTATTTTTTTATTAAACCTATGACTACGTCTTGTATTTTGCTTCTCCCTGTGTCTGAGGATATTGTACCGGACATTAATTTATAAATCGTTCTGCTGCTAATATTATATTTAGATAATATTACCACAACACCATTAAGAATAGCATTATAATTAATTGCTATATATATTAACGTTAAAACTCCCACTATTATAATCGGTATTTGCTTTTTCTGATTTTTTATAAAATATATCGCTATAAATGCCATAATACACAATAATGGTCCTCTAGAACCAAATAGTATTATCATAACCGTTAAAATACCAGCAATGCCAAGTTGATATTTTTTTCTATTTTCAAAAAAATCATATAAACTAAAGACTACAGCTGGCATTGCTGCATATGAAAATTGCATGTTGCCATTCATTGATATTCCCATAAAGTAATCATGCATATATAACATCAATACTGTTATAAACATTAGCTTCGTTTTTTGGCATATAATATGCGTAAATTCATTCCAGCAATTTTCTGTTATCGTTAGTAGAATCCACGGAAAACAATAAATAAATAATATCAGACACATTCCAATCCAATTATACACGTATTGTCTTATATATCCTTGCAGTAGACTATTAACACAATATACTCCCAGAAAAATACTTACTGCAACAATTTTCATATAATTTATACTTTTTCTCGGAATATGGATTAATATCAAAATAAAAATAGGCAATCCAAATAAAAAATACCAATATTTCATATGTTCTTTAAATATTACCATTATTGGATATAAAACAAAATACAGAGCCATTATTTTTATTCCCATATTTTTTTCGTTTTCGAATAATGTTATCTGTCCAAATTTAATTCGCATTAAACCTTCCACCCAAATCATTATGTCGCGTGATAACAACCTATTTTCTTATACTTATTTTGCACATTCTATTTCTTTAATCATTTTGTTGATATAACAATCCGGCTGATACCTACGCGCCTCATCAATACAATTCTTTTTAAATACATCTATTGTTTCTCTCTGTTCTATTAGCCATTTGATTGCCTGTTGTAAATTTTCCATTTCACTATTAGGATATATAATTCCATTTACTTTATGAGTTATAATTTCCTTATTGCAATTCCAATCACTTCCAATCACTGGAATTCCAGCTGAAAAGGCATCTATAACTGTCCCCGGAAACCCTTCCCCATCCCAAAAAGTAGGAAATAGTAAAGCATAATACTGTTGAAGTGTTTTTGTACTTTCTTTGTAAGGTACTTCACCTTTATATCGAATGCTCGATGTTATTTTACTCATTACTGCTTGGAACGTTTGCTCATACTTATCATCAACTTGACCATAAATATCCAATTCACATACCGTCCTTTTAGCTTCTGCATTTATTTTTTGAATAGCCTCAATTGCTATTTCTATGCCCTTTTCTTTCATTACCCTAGAGAAAATGCAGAACTTAAACGGTTCCATGTATTTTTCTTCACATATTTTTGCTATTTCTAACCGCTTAAAATTAGGAATAACTTCACAATTATTTATTCCTTCATTTTTCAATCTTTGCTTCATTCCTGCTGTTTCAACCCAATTGACTTTAAAGGAATTTAAATACTTTTTATATCTAGGATATTGTTTTACATACTTATCCAAATTTCCACCTATCACATCATGATATACTTTAATATTAAATAACTTAGAAAATACCATTAGCAAAGGGAAGTATACTTTCATTCCATTTTGTGAAATTAAAATAATTATATCGTTAGTTTTAAGCAAGCATGCCAATGTATCTTTAATTAATTTTATAGGTTTCTTATTCTTATAGTATGTATCTACTTTCAATATTTCCCATTCCGTCGCACTTTTTAATTCATCATATAATATTTTTGTTTTTATTGTTTGACCATCCAATCTCTCTTCATTTCCACCGAAATGACCTATAATTGCTATTTTATTGTTTTTCATTTTTTTCTTCACCCAAATTCAACATTTTTCCCCATTTTAAGTCATATTCTTCAGGATTAAATGGCATCATACACGCACTTGGCGTAAAGGTTAGTTCTGCGAAATAAAATCTATTATTGGCAACAAAAAAATCAACTCTTACAAATGGAAATTCTTTGCATAATTCTCCCGCAGTTTCTACCATCTCATTAAAAAAGACCGGGAATTTAGCATCGCTAATATCTGTATAATCATCTCTTTTTAAAGGCATTTTTTCTCCATTCAAATAGAAAAAACCTATTTGTGCCTGTCGATCATGGATTAAATCTCTCGATATATATATAAATTGAGGTTTCCCATTAAAACAAAAGAACTTATAATCTGTTATTTCTTTTCCTAAATACTCCTCACATATGATCACGTGTGGCTTTATCTTTGAATAATGTAGTTCAATATTAAACGCTCCAAAATCTTCTTTAATCCAAGAATTTAATTTCTTTATTGCCTCTTTTTGATCAAACTTCTTTTTATCCTCACATACAATATTATAAGCACATCCATGATTGCATTTTAAAACAAACTGTTCAGGCAATCTATTCCAGTCTATATTTCGTGCATCTTCCCATTTTCCTAAAAGTGGGACCAAAAGTTCTTTATACCCTTTATCACTAATAAATTTTCTAACTTCGTACTTGTCTGCACACTGAATAACTTTAGGGTTGAATGGATAATAGTGCAATTTCAACCACTGCAACTTTTCATTAAATGTCTTTGGATTCACTAAATCTAGTTTTTTATGTAACACAATTCGAAAATATATCTTTGACAGCATTTCATCTGGCAACAATTTGTGCGCTATTACCTGACCCTTTCGTCGTATTTTATACCGCATTGAGTCTCTCTCCATTTTCTCTTCTCCTCTCAATCAATTTACATTTTCGTGAACATTCTTCCATTAATAGCACTGCTTTAATTCGAGCACCTATTTTACTTTTTCCCTTTATTTTAGTTCTTATAGGATAAAGAATTCCAACTACTACTTTAACTAATAACCTATATTTTATATTTAATATGCAATATGCTTTTCTAAATCCAAAATATTTTTCTAAATAGTCTTGAAAATTTGTTTCATGCAAAGTAGAACGTGCCCCATCACATAAATATTTTTCTGTTATTTCTATGTTATGTTTTTCAACAATGGCATTAACAAGAGCTGCATTAATTCCATATTTTTCATACTCTGATATCGTCTTCAATGCACACAAATCAATATAAGATTTTTCAATATTTATCCACGAATATCCACATATCTTTCCCGTTTCTTTATATGTACCTACATATACTTCGTATTTTCTCCATTTTACTAAATTTTCTATAAACTGTCTTTTATCAATATTAGGCTTATATTTCCTAGGATATTTAGCATATGCATCTATTGTAATCTGATATAAATCTTCACCATATTGAATCGGATCTACAATTCTAATTTCAAAATTTTTCTTACCTTTATTAATTTCATATCTCCTTTTTGCCTTTAAAGTATTAATGTCAAATGGGGTATCTTTTATCACATACCACCACGCTGTTTCATACCCACAGTCAAAATCCGACGTCCATCGCGCAAGCAGCGGATACCCCCCCCCCGGGTATTTTCCCAAAATTCTCTATCAAACATAAGATTTTTTACATTTTCGTGTGGTGCTGCTGTTGGAATTAAAGCATGGTTATAATATTTCCATCCTTCTCGCATGTCTAATACCTCTTAACATATATTTTTTTCTTTAATAAACCAAATATCATATTTCTAACAGTATCAATACAGCTAAAACAAACGTTTTCATGTTCGGCATTTCGAAATAACTTATAATGCCACCCAATCATCGTTTTAATACTTTGTGTACTTACTGATCCGATCCTTCCCTTCCGATACAGTGCGAGATACTCGTCCAACAAATAACAATCAGCCTTCTTACATATCTTTAGCCACATTGCGTAATCATTATTTTTCTTAATATCTACTATCTGAACCAATCCAATTTTTTTTGCGTCATACATGACTGTAAGACACCCAGGCCAGCAATAGTTAAACATACCTGTCTTTGTTATCCTTTTCGGTCCTGTTACCTTTATTCCAGTTATATTTCCTTCAGAGCTTATTTCTTCATAATTCGTATACGAAAAATAATAATTATTCTTCTCCATAAAGGCAATTTGTTTTTCCAATTTTTCTGGTTTCCACAAATCATCTGAATCAAGGAATGCAATCCACTGTCCTTTTGCCTTTCTCAAAGCTCTATTTCTCGATACTGCCGCACCAGAATTCTGTTCGTTTACATAAACATGCACACGTTTATCTTTAATTTTATCTAAAATTTCCAGTGTATTATCAGTAGAACAATCATCTACGATAATTACTTCCCAATTAGTATAAGTCTGAGCAAACACTGATTTTAGTGTTTCTTCTATATAGGCTGCCGTATTATAGGATGGCATGATAATAGATACTAACCCCTCAATACATTCATATCCTTGCTGATTTAGAATTCTCTTTGCTTTATTCTGCTTCCTTCTATACTCTTCAAAATCAACCTTTTCCGTCCTCAACAAATAATCCCCAAAATCCTCTGCCGTAGCCATATCATCCTGTGTTATGCCTTCCTGCTTCACGAAAGCCTTTTTCACAGTGTCAAATATAATCTTCAAATCTTCTTTAAATGTTACCTTTTTAATGTACTTTTGATCCCATTCTAACTTTTCTTCCCAGGAAATTGCATTTCTTCCATTCACTTGCGCCAGTCCAGACAGTCCAGGTTTTGCTGTATGGCGCATTCTCTGTTTTTCCGTCATAAACACCATATCACGTACCAATTGTGGCCGCGGTCCAATCACTGACATGGTTCCGTTTAAAATATTGAATGCTTCCCCCAATTCATCCAAACTGGTCCTACGAAGCCACTGTCCAAACTTGGTTAAGCGTACTTCGTCGGGCAGCAATTCTCCATTTTCATCTCGTTCGTCTGTCATAGTTCTAAATTTGTACATCTTGAAAACAGTTTCTCTGCCATCTTTCCCAATTAATCCCGGGCGATCTTGTGTAAAGAGGACTGGTGAGCCAAGTTTAAGTTTCACCAGTACAGCTACTCCAAGATAAACAGGGCTGAACACTACAATTGCTCCAGTCGCACAAACAACATCAAAAGCTCTTTTTATATACTTTTCATAAATTCCTCTTTTTCTTTTTTTAATAGGTTCAATAAGATTTGCTTCATATGTAGTTTTATCTGCTTTTTTCTTTGCTTCATATGCAGCAATTGCCGTTGCCACAGTAGCTGTACCTGTTAAAATAGCTAAAATCTTCTTTTTAGACACAACATTCTCCCCTATGCTTATTACTCATCAGACTCACTCAAAACAAGCTCTAATAACTTCAATAATCCTATCCTGCTGTTCTGTCGTCATCTTGTTATCGCTCGGCAAACAAACGCCTCTCTGGAAAATATCTGCACCAACATCTTCAATTCCACCCTCTATGTATGCGTTTGTTTTTGCTCTTCCAGATCCGGATACCGTTACAAATTCATTCATTCTGTACATTGGCTGCATATGCATCGGTTTCCAGATTGGTCTTCCTTCTGCATTGATACTAGAGATTGCTTCCAGAATCTCTGTCGGACAGCTCTTTCCTTTTTCCGGAATATAGATTGCTTCTGTACCACTGCGCACCTGTTTACACATTGCATCTTTATCAATGATCAATGCACTAAGCCAGTAATTAGGCTCACATCTTTTCTCATCAAATGGATTCATCTGAATCGGAAGATCTTTCAGCCCTTCTTTATATCTCTCATATACAACTTTTTTCTGTGCAATGTGTTCTTCCAGATAGTCATACTGTCCACGAATAACACCTGCGATAACATTTGACATTCTATAGTTGTAACCAACCTCTTCGTGCTGGTACCATGCAGCTGCTTCTCTGGCCTGAGTTGACCATTTTCTGGCTTTATTTGCCACTTCCAAATCATTTGTCAGTAAACATCCACCGGAACTTCCTGTTATAATTTTGTTTCCGTTATAGGATACTGCTGCATAATCGCCATAAGATCCACACTGCTTTCCATCCCATGTCGCTCCCATAGCTTCTGCTGCGTCTTCGATAAGAAGTGCTCCGTGTTTTTCACAGATTTCTTTAATCTTTTTAATATCCCCAGAAAAGCCATAAAGTTCTGCTGACACAACCAGTTTTACTTCTGGATACATCTCAAATGCTTTTTCAAGTGCTACAGGATCCATA
>QWCN01004188.1_pt1 | contig 15671 bp, 30 predicted proteins | sample 1972711 | NCBI WGS metagenome assembly QWCN01 (sample SAMN09866707, study PRJNA288562) | Human gut metagenome isolate term1_stool, whole genome shotgun sequencing... | isolation source: gut | host: Homo sapiens | place: USA: California | reverse complement strand
CGGATAAAGGATCATTCAATAGTTGGGAGATGGCGGAAGAGTCTTCGAACACGATCATAAAGCTGGTGAGCTGCGACAACAAGGAATTCTTCGTGAATCAGCGCATTGCCTTCATGTCGGAACTGATAAAACAAATGAGCGCGATCAACCCCGAGACGTCGAACGAGATCGTGATTCCGGACGTCACGGCCTCCGTGCTCGAAAAGGTGATAGAGTTCTGTATCCACGCAGATTGTCGCTGATTCTGTAGGCACACACCACGTGGATGAGCCCATGAAGGAAATCGAAAAGCCGCTGAAGAGCGACAACATGGTTGAGAATGTCGGGCCCTGGGACGCGGAGTTCATCGATATGGACGACGCATCCATTTTCCAGCTCGTTTCTGCAGCGAACTACCTGATGATCCAGCCCCTTCTTGATTTGGCATATCCTGCATGTTGTGAAGAGAGGAGTGTGGATTCCGTAACTGTGAACTTGTGCTAAGATCGCCTCGTACATTAAGGGCAAGACGACGGAGGAGATTCGCGAGCGTTTTCACATCGTGAACGACTTCACGCCGGAAGAGGAGGAAAAGGTAGTGCGCTGTTGTCTCTCACCACTGTAGATCCGACAAGACAATAAGTGGGCTGATGACTTGTTGCGTGTTTATTCACAAACACTCCACTCAATCCTGTCTTCCGTAGATGTCGTGGAGGTCCTTCACGTCGATGTGCGAAATGTGAGTCCATCCCTCCGGCTTTATCAAGTACACTGAACATCAGCACCAACGAGAGACAATACCATTGTTGTAGCCGCCGCTCATGGCGTCACGATGTGTGGCATGGTAGATGGCGCGCTTTCCCAGATCGATCGCCTCTTCGTCTACTCCGTCAGTCCGCAGCCGCACACCAACCCGTCATGTCGTAGTGATACAGCTGGTCGAGGACGCCGTAGGCGTAGGAGCTTCCAGAACCAACGGAGAAGTAGCTGCGCTTCTCATCGGCCTTCAGTCTCGTTCCGTCGTTGTCCACGTAGTAGATCTGCGGACCCGTCTTGTCCCAGCCACAGATCATCGTGCCCACGCTGAGGCCGTAATCCTTGTAGTGATATAAAAAGTCCATCAGAATCTTGCTCGCGCCAGCCACAGAAATGCGCTCGCCGTGGCGGAGCTCGTAGAGTCTATTCGTCAGGGAATGCAACGACCGCTCACCTGCACTCCACGCCCATACGTCTTTCCCAGAAGTAGCAATCCGCAGCACCTCCTGCCATCGTTCCGAGGAGGAACGGGTTGACCTCGATGACTTTGTGAACCTGGTTGGATGCTATTCCGTCAGTCACTCCGTTGTTCACCTACCGATGAACTGGCCCTGGGTAGCCCTGGAATCGACGGAAACAATCACACCTCCCTGATATTTGAAAGCGAGCGTCGTTGTTCCCTTGCAGAACTTTACCATTTGATGGCTATCTTCGTACTCTGCGCCAAAGTTGGTTTTGCAGTAATCTGACACGTTTTCGACATTCGGAAGAAGGAAGCCTTCGTCCCTGATCCCCACTCTCGCCGCTTCCTTCGCCGCCTTCGCTTCGCCGGGTAATACAATGGGCATTGGTACAATAGAATCTGTCGAAGTGAAGCAGTTTCCTAAAATTCAGCTGATTTTGGTGTGAATGGGGTGGGGTCACCCCAATTCGCATGTTTGCGAAGGATGAAAATGTGGGATGTGGGGATGGAAAGAGAGTGTTGGTTTGGGTGTTTCTTTGAAGAGGAAGGGGGTAATGTGTGGTTGCCTGTACTGTAGTTTCACTTTGTGTAGAGAATGTGAGTGTTGATGAATCGGCTTCTCAGTTGCTTATTCGTGGTTTTGGTAGTGTTGGTTATTTCAAGGATTGTTCGTAGTTCCTATTCAAGGGGAAAGGAAGTGTGATGCTGCTCATGTCAAATCTGAGGGTACTGCATTGCGCCTTCTCTCTTCCTTTCTTCTGTCTAACGAATGAGCTATGTACAACAATGAAGATAGTGTGGATGATGATTGAAATGAGTGTGTAAAATAAAGAGGAAAGGAGAGATAATCAGAAAGAGCAGATGTGATGTCTAGGAATGAGAGAGAGAAGGAAGGGGGACTCTTGGTATGAAGGGTTTTCTTCCTGTTGCTGAAAGCAAGATCCTCACTAAGAGTAACAGTGGCGAGAGAGGGCATGTCTGTTTATGAAAATGGAATGATAGGGAAATACCCTCCAGAGTGATGGAACGAGGATGGCAGAATGTACTACCGCCGTCAACAATAGTGAGTGTTGTGAGTTTGGGCAAGTCTATTCATCAGTTCATTTCATCATCACAACTCCGAATGATCAATTCACTTGATTCGTCATCATAATCGAATTGGAATGCACAAACGCCAAGTTGAATGGAAGTCAATTCAGGCAGGTCTATTCCTCATTATCATTTCAACCATTGACTCTCAAATACGGCACGAGGACAAAAAACGAATGCACATTCACCAAAGAGGAGTGATTTCAAACTGGGCAAGTCTATCCATTATTTCATAATGCAAGAATCACTCTTCAATTCCAATGAAGCATAACAGAAATTGTAACTCTTTTCACCCAATTCTCCCATTTCAACCACTTCCAAAGCAGGCACATTCTCAATCTCACACAAAGAATAATCAGAGAAGGAATAACAACCAATCTTCAGTTCTCTCACTTTCTCACAATTCTTCAAATAGAAATGACGATCTGTATTATACCTAGGTCTTTCGTATATAAACCTTGTGAAGCTATTCTTTCCAATCAGCACTCTCTCCAATCGATTCAATCCAATCAGCTTCACTCCCTTCACCGTCTTAAAACACTTATCACCCACTCTCAATTCTCTTAACTTGACTAGAATGGAGAAATCAACTCCTTTCCATTCTTTTCCATTACAGCTGTTGTTACACATGATCAATTCCTCAACATGATTATGCAGCAGCTGATTCTCTTCATTCAGCACTACTCGCTTCTCAATCTTGTTTTCATCGTTCATCCATTCTCCTTCAAACACAGTGTTTCCAGTTCGATCATATTGAACGCCTCGTCCCCATCGCTTTCCTTCACACCATTCTCCTTCATACTCAATCACTCCAACATCAGGATAGTAGCTTCTGCCGTAGCACACGTTCACTTTGCCAATTCGGAATCCCTCATAAGCCATTCTGTTCTCACTGTCATACAACACACCCCAACCATACGGTTTGTTGTTTAGCACATCGCCTTCCCACCTCTCTCCATCATCACTCAAATCCAACACCTGATTGTGTTCAATTCCATTCACCTCCTCTCCATTCACTCGCAGCAAACGACGTGACTGAACATTCACTTCAATCACTCGATTCAAGCCCAATTCCAACAACACAGATGAAGGCTTTTCCACTATTCCTTCATGATAGCAATACAATCCGTCGTGATTCAATACTGTGAAATAGGCCTGTTCTTTGTAGGTTTTCATACACTCAACACTCAATCTCTGGATTCTCCACCTTTTCATCAATTCAAGCAGTAGTTTAGAAGAACCGACTTGTTGAATCCTCTTGACGGACTCTTTCACAAACGGGTGCTATGCCTTACACTAGCCAGCAGTGACTCACCTCCATCAATTGCTGCACACCCCATCGCTCCTTCACATCCTCCACCAGGCACCTCCCAACGAAGTCCACATACTCAGCAGACCATTTCTCGCCTGAATAAGCAGGAGAACCATTACTACAAACCCGACCGTCAGCTTTAAACGTAGCATAATTCATATAAGGATCCTCCCTCTTAGCCATTTCGATCAATGTAATGCCAAGGGACCACACATCACTCTTCAATTCCCTCTTTCTATTGAATACTTCGGGTGCCTCATACATTACTGATTGAATAGTCTTCACTGGAATCCACGTAGGTGCCAATCCATAGTCGCTCAGTTTCACCACTCCATCTTCACAGAAGAACAGATTCGACGGCTTGATGTTCTATTCACTCATTATTTCAATATTCAATTACTCCATGGGACATGTGTAGAGAATGAAGGAAGTCCAGACCCAACAGACAACAACTCGCAATCTCGCGCAATTCATCTTCACTCAATCCCATAATACTGTCCATGTATTCTCTCAAGGATCCCAATTCACAGTTCTCCATTACGATCTATTCCATTACGCATAACCTATTATATCACTTTACACACTTCTTCATCTTCATAGCACATCAAATATTTCACCAAATACGGAGAATTCAACGTTTCAAGCACTTGGAGTGTATTGTTGAAGAGACTCCTTTTTTCAATCTTCCGCTTCACTTTCATCACGACCTCTCTATTGCTATTCCTTTCCAATGCTTTATATGTTTCATATTCGTGCCTATGCATAATTGCCTCAGTTTAGCCTATACAGTCTTCCAATTGCTTTGATGACACGATATTCATCCGTAGATAATGATTTCATAGTTGCTGTAGAATAGCAAGCATAGGACTGATTATGGCGGCATTCCCTTACCGCATTGCAAATCCCCACCCTTCTCACAGAGTGTCAATCACAAACAACCGCACTATCACAAGTACAACTACGTAGCGCCATGACCTCGCGTGCACTTCGGGGCGATCAGCTCCTGCGGGAGGAAGATCGTCTGCACCTTGTTGAACATGTACTTCGCCTTGCCCGTGTTCTTCTTCGCATTCATGATGCGCGTTCCATACCCCCTGAACAGGTCCAGGTAGTGCTTGAAGTTGCACTTGTTGAACACGCGCGACAGTTCCAGCATCTTCGCCTCGCGATGCGTGATCAGCATTCCCGTCCGGTCCTTCCCGCTCTTGCACATCACGATCATCCCCGCGTGGAGTTTCTCCGCCACCGCTACGCCTCACTACCGTACGCCTCGCCCACCCAAAAAGTTCTCGAACAAATCCACATTCTTCAGGGAGTTCTCCTTCAGCACGCGCTTCACGTTCTACGCCTCACGCCGCCTTCTCATACGCACGCTCAGCTCCTCCGAGAAGCAGTCGTTGTCGCACGTCACGTTGTCGACGTTGATCGGCTCCTTGCAGTCGTAGTACGTCGTGATGTAGTGAATGAACTTCTGCAGATTGATCGTGTTCCCCGCTGAAGTGCTCGTCGAGTTGTACAGCTCCAGTGACGGCCGGGGCTGTTCGCCCTTGCCGTCGATGAGGTTGGCGTAGTAGACGAAGTCGCGGTAGCAAATCGTGTTGATGTTGTTCTCGATCACAATGTTCTGCTGTTTGATGAAGTCGCACAGCGTCTGGTTCACGTCCACGCCCTATGCCTCACGCCGCGCTCGCACGCGCACAATCGAGCAGAAGAAGGGCACCACGCGGATGACGGTGGAGTGCAGACGGTTCTCCTTGATCAGCTCCAACTCCGTCATGTGCAGGAATTGGGGCAGCCCACTCACAATGATGGTGACCGTGAGCTGATGGCGGTTCACGGTGAGCGTTGGGTTGTAGGAGATGGAGAAGACGGAGTTCTACGACTCGGCGCCCTTAACGAAAGATACGCGTTTAAACTGAATGCGGAACTGAACGGCGCGCAGCGCGTAGACGGCGGCGAACGTGTCCAGAATCATGCTCATCTCCTTGTTGTACATCGACAGCAACGACCCGTAGAAGATCTGATGATGACTCCTTGCCTCGGCTCTTACCGGGTAGCCGTAGTTCTTCCACTGCGAGAAGACGGGGTGATCTACGAGCCGGACCGTCAGAGACTTCAGAAGGATGCTGAACTAGCGATGATCAAGCACCACTGAACGTGCGTCGTTGATGAAGGAGGCGACGAGGATGGAGATGGCTTGCGAGGCGGCGAGATCGAATCGCTGGCGAATGACGAGGGAGAGAGAGAGAATCGGGTCGGAGAGAATGTGACTGTTCATCTTCTAGGCATCAGAGGCGTGTTGGGGTCCCACCTTTTTCTGCTGGTACTCGGAAATGAGATCGACGAGCCCGCCCTTGCTGAAACCGTAGTAGTAGGCGTTGGGCGTGCCGCAGCTGAGAATGCTGTAGGAGGGATACGAGGGCGGCAGGAGGTTGCCTAGAGGTGATGGCTGTACAGTGAGGGTACGGAACAGAGTGTCGAGATCGATGGAGGGGCAGAAGAAGCGCTTTTGGATGAGGATATCGTTGATGTGCAGGTTGGTGGGGCACAGCGCGCACTCCTCCACCTTCTTCATCGTGCTACGCCTCAGCACCCTCACCCACACCCACCTCGGCTTGAACGTGAAGCCGTTCACCTTCTTGTCCGCGTGGTGGTCGTTCTTCTCCAGCACCTCGATGTGCCCCATGATCTCGTTCATCGACCGCTGGTAGAACCGCTGGCTCGACACGTAATCCAGGTTCTGCTTCAGCAGCTCGTCCATCGTCGTGAACTCGTTCCGCTTCATCCGCGAGTTCGCCAGCGACTGCTGCTGCTCGTACAGCCCCGAGCAGTCCTTCAGCTCGCGCCGCCACAGCTCTGCCGAGTACGCCGCGTACGCCGCCGGGATGTCGAAGGACACGCTACGCCTCAGGCTTTGAATTCGCGCCTACTCCGTCTCATTCATCATCTCGGTCACGTGCGTCAGGTACACGCCGTGCGCGCACTCGCCGTCCGTCAGGAACACCGCCTGCCCGTTCGCGTTCTGCCGGTCGAACACGTACTCCTTCTCGAAGAACCGGCCCTCCGTGCGCGCGCGGATCGCGATCAGGCACACGCCCAACAAGTATGACACCTGCGGACTGCGCGCCGCGTGGCCGTGGTCGTTGGGCAGCAGCGGAGTCGAGCTACGCTTCAGGCAGAGCGAGCACGCCTACGCGTAGACGTCGAAGGACTGGTGGTAGTTCCAGTCGCCCTCCAGGCTCTCGCGCTTGCGGCCGCTGCGCTCCAGCGAGAACTCCTCCAGATCGCCCAGCCGGTCGCGTTGCGCCGCCAGCAGCGCCGAGCCTTTCGCTGAGACGTTCTCCGACATTTGTCCTGATTCCTGTCCTGACAGTTGTCCTGAGAACTGTCCTGAGAACTGTCCCGAGAGTCGTGAGGAGAACTGCCCCGACATCCGTGTTGCAGCCTGTCCCGATACCTGTTCCGACACTTGTTCCGACACTTGTCCTGACATCTGTCCCGACACCTGTCCCGACAGATCGGGCAGGGGCATCAGGGGCACGGAGGACGGACAGGCGGCGTAGCGATCGTAGTTCAGCGCGGGAACGTCCGGGATGCGCTCCAGGTCCAGCGACAGCAGTCCCGCATCCGGCGACAGGCGTAGCGACCCGGTTCCCGCGCTGCCGCGACGCGATGATGTGGCGATGGGTGAGTCTTGTGCCGAGTCCTGTTGTGACGACCCCAGCGGCGAGGGCGCGCGGGCGGGTGACCGTCCGGTGAAGGGCGCGGGCTTGGTGGGCGAGCCGGGCTTGGGCGCGCCGGGCGTGGAGGGGATGCAGAGCGAATGGGAGATCTGGGAGAAGGAGAACTCGCCGGAGGGGTTGTGCGGCGAGTTGGCCTTGCCCGAGGATCGGAAATGAGGGGGCGGGATGGGGCAGAGTTTCACTCCCTCGAGTGTGATGAGCGTGTTGGGCTGGGCCAGCAGCGCGTTGAGCGTCACCATCTCCGTGAACAGCACGCGGTTGCTCTACGACTCACACCCGCGCGGCTTCTAAACCTTGTTCTTCATGTATTCCAGATTGCTCTGGTCGTTGGTGCCCACGCCCTCGAACTGCAGGATCACGTCCGCCAGCGGCACGCCTTTCTCCTTGACGGTGGAGTGCTTGGTGAGACAGGCCTGCAGCTGCGAAGTTAGCGTGGTCTGAGCGTCACTCGCACCACCGGCACTCACGCAGTACACGTCCTCGTCGTGCATCGGCAACGGGATCACCACGCAGCAGTTGAACATCTTGCCCTCGCTCATCGTGGGGATCGGCAGGAACTCCGTCTCGCCGCCCTATGCCTCACGCCACATTTATGAGGCCACGTCCACGAAGGAGGCCGTGCCGGTGGTTTGCGCGAAGCTGTGCGCGACGTAGTGGTAAGAGCAGCGCACGAACACGCTGCGGAACTTGCTTGTCAGCGCCAGACCGTCGGGCAGTTTCAGGAACACTGCCAGCGAAATCTACGCATAACCTCGTCGCAGTACGTCCACGGAGCAGGGCAGGGGCTTGCCGCAGCGCGCCGCCACATCCTTCTTGCACGCGTCGGCGGGAGACACGTCCTCCGCCTCCTCGGGCGTGGCGATGCTGGTGCGCAGCTGCAGCTCTGGCCGCAGCGACATTGCCGAGTCGTCCTTCTTCTCCCCGTTCGCCAGCAGGCTGCTCAGAATGGTTGGCGATACGTTTGTGCCAGTCGCATTAGCAGTACTAGCAGTACTGGCATTACCAGCACCATTCGCAACAGCAGTAATAACAGAACCATTCACAGTAGCAGTGTTGGCAACCCCTGCAGGACTGGGAGCAGGACTCGACACAGCCTCCGCCTTCTCGGGCAGGTCGAGCACGCAGGGACCCTCCTCCTCGGAGGACGCCTCCGCCGTCTCCTTGATGCTGCCGCCGATGGAGGGCGTGCGGCGCGCGGAGCTGGCGAACACCGACCGCACGGAGGAGTCACTGCTGAGCCCGACGAGCGAGCGGTTGCTGACGGTGTCGTCGTAGTTGTAGAGCAGCTTGAGCTTGCTGCAGCTGTCGCCCTTTCCCAGCTTGCACTTGCACCCGTCCGCGTAGTCCGGACAGTCCATCGCGCTGCGGCGGAACACGAAACCGCACCGCGCGAGGAGTGCCTTCAGACGGGAGTGGGAGAAGGCGGTGCGCAGCTGGGAGCGTGCGGAAGCGACCTTGCGGTTGCGAGCGGACTGTGGGTGAGGAGAGAAGGAGAAGACGACGTAGTCCTTGATGAGGGAGAGAAGGATGAGGTTAAAGATAATAGGCATGAACACGATGAAGAAGGCGATGGAGGTCTCGTGCGACGAGGGGTAGCAGAGGAAGAAGCTGGGTGTGAGGAGCGGGAGATGAGCCTACAGGGATATGCAGGCGCGGAGGAAGAGGACGACGAGGAGAAGGAACGTGTTGGTCGCGATGAGCGCGATGTTCTTCGCCACCTCCATCCGCATCTAGAATGGATGGAAATGGGGAGAGCTACGCTGCAGCACACCATCTTGTAGATGCGCTTGAGCTTGTGGATGATGTGGATGCAGCTCAAGACGCAGATCACCGAGATGGTGAAGTTGGAGATCACGTACAGCAGTTCCGTTGCGCGCAACCACTCCTGCGTCATCTGCGTGTGAGGCGAGTGAGAATGCCCCACGGTGGTGAGAAGTGCGTAAACATTGAAGAAAAAGTAGATGAGGTAGGTGATGGCGCACCCGATGATGTAGCGCATCACCGACTTCTTCTTCAGATTCACGATGTACTCCGAGAAGTAGCCCATCATGTGCAGCAGAGCGCACAGCTGCATGCCAAACTCCAGCGTCCGGTTTATAATTTGAAATACCGTGCTACGGGTGAATCAGCTAAGGACGCGGCAACAAAGGGATTATCTTTGAATTCATCAATTCAGACACGCAGTCGATGATTCCCATAACACAACTCAGAATATAGAAGACAACAAATCTAATCGTCAGTGGACGACCGCCGAAACAACATGATTCGATGACGGCAATCATTCGGTGACATGTACCGAAGAAAGACCTGCCGAGTCACACACCCCATCAACACCGACAATCCCGAGAATGATGAGAAGGCTGTACAAGCTCACTGCAACATAGTACGCAGGCTTGGCCAGAGAACCCTTCATACTAACGATAGTGTTCTCTACCTGTCATGCGACCCATCTAAACGGACGACTATGAAGGCAAAAGGCAAACCGCAAAAAGGGTACAGCGAGAGAGCGATTCGGAGTGAAGTGCTTGGTGAAAGAAGAACGTAAATTAGGGACATGTCCCACCCATATTTCTGCATGACTCTTCTTCCCGAAACACAATGCAATTGTTGCAAACTACACGTGTTCATCTCCCCTCACCGTTTTAAGAATAATGGCATGGGCTGGGAACAAACAGACCAGAGGAATGACTTCACATAAGACAGTTCGTCGCGGAAACGCTTCTGATTCTCGTCATTGATAAAAGACAGAATATCACTCGAAGACTGCGGTGAAGCAAACCCATGTGCAGAGGAAAGGATATGCATTGAACGTGCTGACGAAGATACTCCACTAGGCTTGACAGCAGGAGGTACCGATTCGGCTTCTCGCTCCCCTTCATCCCTACAAAGGCATCGGCGTCGGGCGCCTCATTCTCCGTTAGCACGCACATCATCCGTCTCCACACACTGCTCCTCACATCTGTCACTCCCGCGTTCTGTTCCTCGCTGAAGTAGTCGACAATGTCCAGAAGGGAGTTTATGTTCTCCTTCGCCCAGAGCAGCGACTTGAACGCGTTCAAAAAGAAGGAATCGGGGATGGGAATGGCATTGGCGTTCATGTACTCCACCAGCGCCAGAAAGGACGCCTCGCCCACCTTCTTGTCCTTCACCGCCATGCTGAACAGGTTGGGGTCCACGCAGTTCGCGTTATCCGCGCCGTTCCAGTTGGCGTTGGCGATCACGCGGTTCAGCATCATCGCCACGCGCTTCTCGTCCTGTTCCCTCTGCGCTCACTCTCCTCACTCACACCCACCTCGATCATCTGTCCCAGCAGCTCGTCGCCCGTGCAGTGGTAGGACTGCAGCAGCGCCAGCACGCGGTCACACAGCGCGCTCTTGTTCGGCACGATGCTCTCGTCGCACTCGTACGCTCTGTACGTCAGCTCGCGCCACAGTCACCACAAGTGCATGTACATCAACAGATAATACTCCAAAAACTGCTTCGAGTAGCTCCCCATGAACTTGTCGCAGTACGCGCGGATCGCTTCCGCGTCGTTGCGCGATAACGCATAGAAGAGCTTGTAAGGGAGGGAGATGTTGTACGGGCAGGACACGCCGATGGTCTGGATGTACACGTAGATGGCCTGATAGAAGCCAGCGCGCTCCGTCGCTGTGATGTTCATCTGCGGGTTCAGCTTCGTCTTGTTGATGTCCTTCAGAATGCGCATGATCGACGACGCCTTCACCGGGATCAGCGAGTTCGTGCAGAACTGCATCATCTCCGCACACCGCTGGTACTCGCCCTGCTACGCCTCACTCCACCTCCTCTGCCTCACCCGCGTCAGCGTCACCAGCAACCGTTCCATCAGGTACCGGTCCAAGTCATCCTTCACCACCGGATTCAGCTGCCCCAGCGCCTTCTCGTAGCGGTCCTGCACAGCCGCCCACACCGCCTCCTCTTCCCCTGCGGATGAAACTCCCTCGCATGGAGTACGGTAGAAGCACTGCGCGCTGAGGATGCCCTTCATGACGAGAGTGGTGTATGGCGAGCACTTGTCGAACTCGTAGAAAAGAAGCGTCTCAAGGGAATTGAACTCGCGGAAGTACCCGTCGAACACCAGGCGCTGCGCCTACGGGAAAGGCCTCCAGCAGGGCTACGATGGGCAGTAGCGCGGGCATGCTGACGTAGAGCGAGTTGGCGGGAGATGTGTGCGCTTGGAGGGACTGCACGTACCGCGGCAGCTCGTTGAACACGTGCAGCAGCGCGGGGCTCACGGAAGCCAGGTTCAGCAGCAGCTGCAGAGAAGAGGAAGAGAGGCAAATCTCTGGCGTCATGGAGGGAAAGGAGTTCCACCGTTCTTTTGGATGCGCTTCCACAGCTCGTTCACGGAGTGGGAGGTGTCGTAGTCGAGGTAGGAAGCGTTCTGCTTGTCTCCGGCGCTCAGGCGCTGGCTGTACACCTCGATCAGCATGGAGTACGGCAGCGAGTCGCGGCTGTTGTCTGTTGCTGATTGAGTGCATCTGCGTCCCACCTGACACGAGCTTCTCCAAAAAGGAGAGCAGACGCGGTGATGACAGAGAATGGCGGAAGCAGTTCAGCAGACCCTGGTAGGGAGAGAGCTGCGAGTTCTCCTGCATGGGAGCGTTTCGCTCCTTCTTCAACGCGAGATAGTACATCTTCCGAATGGTGTCCATGGCTAGTTGTAACTGCAACTCTCCATGTCTACGGATGTCGGTGGACTCGTCACAGAGCACATCCTCCAGACAGGACTCAACGGAGTCCTCGGTGAACAGTGCTTCTACGTGGGTATTGCAAACTAGTGTAAACTACTTCCAGAGAGAATGCTTGCCACGCGATCCTGTAGCGCTAGAGTGTAATACTGCAATGATGGCTTCTTACGGAACGACTTCCTATTGATCGCGTCAATCTCCTTTTCCGATAGCTAATCGTCAATTTCATTGTTCAGCAAAGACCGTATCCGGCAAACTCGCTGCAGGTACCGGCGCCTCAGCAAAGGTCCTTCTCCATACTACGCATAATGGACAGACAATGCAATCCACTGTAGTAGCAGTCGCCCTGTCGATGGGCCACAGCAGGAAGCGTTATCTACATGTTTGATCAGATGCAACGCCTACGCCACGGAGGACGCGATTTCCCACTCTTCCCACGCAGCGACTGAGCATTCCGAAAAGAGTGTGGAAACAAACCCAATCATAAAGGACAGTTCAGGGTTCCGTGCACACATACTTCTCCATTCCGAAACGCGTGGAGTCAAACTCGCCCAGATTCGCCACAACCTGACTGCAGCCCTGATACAGCGACAAATCGGCTCCAGGATACACGATGCCAACGACGCGCATCCCTCCGGCCAGTCCTCCCTGCACGCCGAATGGCGAGTCCTCAAACACGATGCAGCGAGAAGGAGGAACTCCCGCCAGCTCCGCGGCCTTCAGGAAGATGTCGGGAGCCGGCTTTCCGTGGACAACGTCATCGGCAGTGACAATACCGTCAAACCGATCGATCATATCCTATGCTGAAGTCAACCCTATGACTGTACTTTGTGCGGTGCCAGCTTGGCTCCAATGAGGGAGCGAGGCGTGGAGGTGGCCATGTACTGCTTCACGCCGTGATCCTTGAAGAAATTCGTGAGACTCTCCGCTCCGCGGATCTTCTTGAACTGGGGAGACATGACCGACATCTTGTTTACGTACTGATTCGCCTGCATGTCAATTCGAATCCGTTCTCTCACAAAATCAGCAGGATCGATGAGGCCCTCGATGTGTGCGTACTCCATCATTTTCCGAACCCACATTTCCGTCGGCATACCGATAATGCTGCTATGGTACTTGCTATGCATAACTAGGATACAGCTCGGGTACTATTCGATCTCTCGACTTCCTGGCTTCACGGACTCCATGATCGACGCGATGACATCCGAGCTCCCCTTTTCCGTATCGATCAACGTTCCGTCGCAGTCCCAGATGATGCACAGTGGCGCTTCCATTGGCAGATCAACACTTCGCTTGGGTCAAGAAAAGAATGCCTCCAAAACAAACATGGCACAGGTTGAATAGTTCCTTCAACTCGCGGATCTTCCACTCCGGTGTGTAGCTGTGACTCTGCAATATGTCCTTTATCCGGCTCAGCGGATACTTGTGTTTCTCCAGAATGGGGATCAGCTTCTCGTTGTCGGTGAATTTGTCAATGTTCCCTCCAGTCATGCAGTTCAGCATCTCCACAACCTTGTACTTCATGTACTACACTCAATTCCCCTCCAATCCCTTACCAGCATGGATTTGTAGCGTAGTCGGTACTTCCGCATGTTCATCAAGCGCTTCATCGCGGAATCAGCCTTCTTGTTGAAATCCGGATCGGCAATCTTTCGGTCCGCAATCAGTGGAATATCTGCTGTATCGTCCTCTCTACATGTGAGTGGAATCGTTAGATAGTTACATCACTCCCATCATGTCCATCATGAAGGACAACTTCTGCTCGTCCTTCCGCAAGCGACCTCGAATGCACCGCACGTTCTCAATCAAACTTCGGCGGGAGGACAGTGCGTTCTCGGAGAGAGTCGCGCACACGCACGAATTCACGTCCTTCAGCTACGATCAACCGAAACAGGCAACCAAACCAATTCCACCGCGGGCTTGTCGCTGCTCGTCAGCAGCGATTGCTTCGTCAGACTCCGCAGCAGCGATTCCCGGCTGCTGTACTTGGCCGCCACCTGGCGGATGTACGACTGGTACTATGGTAAACGGACTGACGCAGACTCACGAACGCATCCTTCTCATCGGCCTTCAGCTGGGAAAAACGCAGAGCGGGAAGTCCGCAGCTCTGCAGGAAGGCATTGATGTCGGAGGCCTTGTCCGCCTCCTTCCACCGCTCCTCGTCGCTCACGCTGGAGGAGGACGAGTCCGACGAGGGGATCAGCGCAAGCTGGTAATCCTTCTCCGGAATGGGGGTTGGCTGGATCGGTATATGCTTGGGGGGAATGGATGATGATTTCTCGGCGGGAATCGGGTCCTTGAGCGTAGGAAAGGCTATGGAATCGGGATTAATGTGAATATCGAGCTCGGGATTCAGAGGACGCGGCGGAGAGAGGAAGGAGTGCTCCTGAACGACCTCGTTGGCTCCAAAGTCTGTCTCATATCGGTCGTAATCGGGATATCGGTTTGCTGCGGATGATAATGGAGGAACGGCCTATTCCGTGACTCTCGCCTGCATTTCCAACAGCTCCATAGGATCCGTCCTCAGAAAGCGTGGACTCGGACAAATCTGCGGATTATTCCCTTCCACCAGTCATACAGTCGTAATTCCCCTGCGGAGGGTAGTAGGAGGGCGACGAGTACATCCAACAAAGAGGAAGAGATACCAGAAATAAACGAATACAGGAGAAAACCAAGAGGTCAAATCATGGGAATGAGGTTATCCGGGTGGAGCACTTCTGTCTGCATGGGTACGGTGTACTCCGGGTTCATCTGTTCTGTGTAGTGTACGCGCTTCCCGGAGGGCACCTTCATGTATCGCTTTCTCGCCTTCATGCTCATCATCTTCTCGTTCTTCAGATACTGCTCCAACACCGACACACGCTCCTTCGAAAAGTGCTCCTTCAGGTAGGCGATCGTGGAGAACTGGCAATGCGCGGTCGCCATGTCAGGGGAGGTGCTCACCTCGTCCTGCGCCTCCTACACGTTAACGGGAAGAGAGAAAACAACATTGAGCAGCTGGGTCATGCGTTCGGTGTACGCATTCTTAATCTCGTCGTCGGGCAACACGTTCCGACTCGCCGCCTCTGCACGCTTCAGCGTCACCAGAGCGGACTTCCGAGTCTCGAAGAGACGGCGAAGATAGGGCAGGATCACTCGGTTTCGCGAAGTGGCCTTAATCATGTCCGTTTCGTCGATCTACTTGTCAAGGCGAAGACGAAGAATGACAAAGTCCTGGTCGTCCTGCGGCGCCGGCGCGGGGACGTCGTTCTTGATTTGGATGGGGTTGAAGCTGGCGGGATGCAGTGCCGGAATGATGTCCTCCGTGGAGATGTTGATCGACTCCAGCTGATTGCCCTGCGTGACGGCGCTCTCCAGCGGGGGGAGGTCCTTGATCGTCTGCAGGATGCTCACGAACTCGGGGTCGTCGTCGAAGAGGTAGCCACGCTCCTTCAGTTTCAGCACCACATCGCGGTACAGGTTCTGAAACTCCTGGTTGTTCGTGTCGAAGTCGTACTTCGGGTTGTTCACCAGCGAGGACACGTATCTGCGGTACTCTTCGCTCTGCCCAATCACGTCGATCGCCACGTGCTGCAGAGTAAGCAATGCCAGTTGCACCCACCTTCACAATGCCTCCCACA
>QWCN01005663.1_pt1 | contig 15673 bp, 13 predicted proteins | sample 1972711 | NCBI WGS metagenome assembly QWCN01 (sample SAMN09866707, study PRJNA288562) | Human gut metagenome isolate term1_stool, whole genome shotgun sequencing... | isolation source: gut | host: Homo sapiens | place: USA: California | reverse complement strand
AAAATGTGTCCGGAGGACGCGGTTTTTCTTCAGCATTCGATCGAAAGCGTGGTTTCGATCGAGAGGCTGCTCGAAAAACGATAGTTTTTCGACAGCCTCTACCCCCCGTCAAAGACGGGGTTTTGTTATACCTGAATCGCAAAAAGAAAGAGTGGAAAGCGCTTCACTCTCCACTCTTAACTCTATTAAAATTACTTGCTCTCCAGCAGACGGGTCGTCTCGGAAGAATCGATCAGATTGGTCATGCTGCGCAGGCTGATGCCCAGCGTAGACAGGTTGTGCATCATCGCAGAGGTTGCGGGAGCCAGCACGCCGGCAACGCCCAGACCGATCAGTGAACCGTTAAAGCCGATTACGAAGCGGTAATTGGAGTTGATGCGGCGCATCAGACCCTGTGCAATACGGCGCAGCGCAACCAGCTCAAACAGATTCTCCGCTGCGATGGTGATGTCCGCGATCTCGCGGGCGATGGCCGCGCCGTCGCTGATGGCAACGCCAACGTTAGCCGCCGACAGCGCCGGAGAATCGTTGATACCGTCGCCGAGCATGATGACCGTATGGCCTGCCGCGCGTTCCTGCTCGACAAAGTTTGCCTTGTCCTCCGGCAGAACCTCAGCGCGGTAGTCGTCCACGCCGACCTCAGCCGCGATAGCCGCTGCCGTGCGCTCACTGTCGCCGGTCAGCATGACTGTGCGCTTGATGCCGAGGGCGCGCAGCGCCTTCATCACATCGCGGGCCTCCGGACGAAGCGGGTCTGCGATGCAGATAACAGCCGCCAGCTCACCGCCGATCGCCAGATACAGGTGCGAGAACTCGGGCGGGAGTGCATCGTACTTCTCCTGCTCACCGGCCGGAACCGTGCACTTCTCATCCTCGAAGATAAAGTGTGCACTGCCGATAACGACCTTCTTGTTTTCAACCATGCTGGAAATGCCGTGCGCTACGATATACTCAACCTGCGAGTGCATTTCCTCGTGCGCCAGATTGCGCTCACGCGCAGCGCGGACAACGGCGTTCGCCATGGAGTGCGGGAAGTGCTCCTCCAGGCAGGCTGCAACGCGCAGCATGTCGTCTTCGGAACGACCGCCGAACGGGATAACCCTGGCAACAACCGGGCAGGCATGCGTCAGTGTGCCGGTCTTGTCAAATACAATGGTATCTGCCTGCGCGACAGCCTCGAGGAACTTGCCGCCCTTGACCGTGATATGATACATGCTTGCCTCACGCATGGCGGACAGAACCGCCAGCGGCATAGCCAGCTTGAGCGCACAGGAGAAGTCAACCATCAGCACGGACAGTGCACGGGTGACATTGCGGGTCAGTGCGTAGCTGAGCGCACTGCCGATCAGCGTATACGGCACCAACTTGTCCGCCAGATTGGCGGCATGGCTCTCAGCTGCACTCTTGAGCTGCTCGGACTGCTCAATCATAGAAACGATCTTGTCATAGCGGCTCTCGCCGGAGGACTGGGTGACCTCGATCACGCAGTCGCCTTCCTCGATGACCGTGCCGGCGTAAACCTGCGTACCCGGACGCTTTGCAACCGGCATGGATTCTCCGGTAAGCGATGCCTGATTAACCATGACTTCGCCTTCAACAACCTCACCGTCCAGCGGGATGACGCTGCCCATGCGAACCAGAACGTGATCACCGACAGCGATGTTTGACAACGGTACAAGTACCTCTGCGTCATCGGTTTTGAGCCATACGCGTTTTACGTTGAGCGACATACAGCGCGCCAGATCGTCAACCGACTTTTTGTGCGTCCACTCCTCGAGCAGCTCACCAATATCGAGCAGGAACATAACCGAGCCTGCCGTGGAGAAGTCCCGGCGTACCATCGAAACACCGATGGACAGCGCGTCGAGCAGCTCAACCTTCAGCTCTCTGTGAATCAGGCGCTTGAGACCGCGGCCGAGGAACGGCAGCGACAGCCAGAGCGTGCGTGCAATCTGCAGCGGCGTTGGCAGGAACAACGTGCAGGCAAACTTCGTAATAACCTTGCCGACCAGCTTTTCCTGATACTCACGGTTGAGCGCACGGCCGCTGTGGGTCGGCGTCAGCGCCGTAACAGACGGTGCAGTATAGTTAAACTGAGCGATCGCGCGGATGATATTCTCGCGGTCACCGATGTAGCGGATGACAGCACAACAGGTGCGCTCGTGCACGGCTGCGTTGAGTACACCCGGCTGATTCTGCAGATACGCCTCCAGCAGATCAGCCTGCTCCAGCGTCATGCGGTACTGCTTCATGCGCACACGAAGCCGTCCGCGGCTTTCGTGTTCAATGAATGCTTTCATAGTAAAATTACCTCCAGCTTACTTCCGGTAGATAGGAAAAGAGGGGCTCTGCCCCTCTTTGATATTCGTCCCATGAAAACCAGAAACATGTGCCTCGGTTTTCATTCCCTAAGAGGGAGAAAGCTTCCGAACGGGAACTTTCGGGCGACTTTGGAACGGCTCACAGGCCGTTCTTCCTGTCCGCCAAACCACGGTTTGGCGACAGGTTCTTATGCCTCAACCGGAGCAGCAGTCGGGTCCTCATCGGTCAGCTCAACCTCAATATCTGCATCCTCAACAGCAGCAGCCTCTGCCTCAGCAGCGCGCTTCTCGTTGATCTCCTCTGCGGAAGCGAGGATGTCGCCGACGTTCTCCTTAACGCAGTCAACGGTATTCATAACGGTATCCTTCATGCGAAGAACCGCTGCGGTAGCATGGGTATATACGTTCTTAGCATCCTTGCTGCTCAGCAGCTTGATACCTGCGGAACCGAACAGAGTGCCACCAACAAATACGGCGATGTCCTTGTAAATCTTCTTCATAATATGTTCCTCCTATCAATCTCACTTGCGCTTACAGCCGGTAATCATCGTCATTACCATGCAGAACAACGCGGCCCATGCCCAAAAACGATGCTGCTTCATACAGTACACCTCCAAACATGGTGTGTTTTTTTGTTTGCGATTATCATATCACAATTTTCCCTGCTTGTCGCACAGCTTTAGACATGAAACACACGGAATCGGACATTTTTGCAGTTTGTTGCCGCTAATCTTTAGTTTTATCATCAAAATAGTTGCATTTTGCTAACTTTTTCGAGCTTGTCGGCGGTACTGCGAGGGCGTCAGCTGATAGCGGCGCTTGAACGCCACACCGAACTGACTGGCGCTGTTATAGCCGACCGCCGCCGCAATATCCACGATGGAGAGCGGACTCCGATGCAGCAGTTCGGCAGCATGCTGCACCCGCTTTTCAAGCAGATACTGGTGAATCGGACGACCATAGGTCTGCCGAAATATATCCTTCAGGGCGGTCGGCGAAATGCGGAACCGTGCAGACAGCTGGTCGATTGTAAGCGGGTCGGACAGGTGCGATACCATATACTCCTGTACCTGCCTCACTGTATCGGTCAGATAGTGATCGCGGGAGACGGATTCCGGCGGTATCGTCAGCAGCGGACTGTCTGTGCTGATAAGGTACAGCAGCTCAATGGCTTTGATTGCACTGTAAGCGGCTCTGTCCCGTTCCGGGACGGATTGCAGTGCCGCAGCCAGATTATCAATCCACACCGCGCTGCGCAGCACTACGCAGCCCAGATGCGGAGTGACTCGTGCTTTGATTCGTGCTGCGTTGACCGTCAGACGGCACGGTGCCGCTGCGCTCTGCTCGATGAGCACCAGCTCACCGCTGAACAATCCGTCCGCGACCGAAAGGCTCTGCACACTTGCGCCGAGCAGCAGCAGTACCTCGTGCTCATGCAGGAACACTTGCCGCCCATTGGTCATGGTCAGCCGCAGACCGCCCTGCCGGCAGAACAGCACCTCGCACGGCACCTCGGATGGCTCCGCAGGCATGGCCGGCGGCACGGTCAGCGCGCAGTCAAAATCGCACACGTGCACGCCATCCATCGGCTGGGTCCAGCGTACGCAGCCGGACAGCGATGCGCCGGTATTCGGTTTGAGCAGAGTTTCCAGCACTGCGATTTCCTCCGTTGGTATATATCGGTTTATTAGGTTAGATTTTGCTAACCTGTGTTGAAAAGCAAAGCCGCTGCAAGGCGGCCTTACTCTGCTCATTTATGCAGAAAGGAAAACAGTCCCTTTTTCTCATATCGCTCCTTGGAAAAGGACGTAACGGTGTAGCCGGTAGCGTTTACCGCATCGCGGACAGCCTGCTCATCGAGATCCTGCTCAGTGAGGATAACCGTCTGCCCCTTGCCGTGAGAGGAAGTGACCTTCTTCACAGGAAATGCCTTGCGAACCGCATCGTTGACATGGCTTTCGCACATGCCGCACATCATGCCGTCAACGCCGAGAGTAATTTTCAACATGGGTGTAATGCTCCTTTTGTACCCGAGCTGGTTAGCTTTTACTAACTAACAATATATCACGAAATAGCGCAGATTGCAAGGGGGAATCCTTAGTTTTGCGTAGGAGTTTGCTCATGCAGGATTCGCCGCACCCGCGGCAGGGGCAAGAGGGTAGACACCTGCGGTTTCTACCCTCTTAACTCCCGTTTCCCTTTATTTCTTAGTCTGGCGCAGATTGCCGACATGTGACCGCTGCGAAATAGGGGAACGGCAGAGGATTTTTTCTTCCGTAGGGGAGCACAGTGTGCTCCCATGCCGAAACCTATACGCAGTGCCGGATACCGTTCTGCTACACATACGGTTTACTCTACGCAGGCGCGACATGACCGTGCCGCGCAATTCGTTAGCGCGTTATGATAGACAGCACCTACGAGGATAAATTGTACCAAATGCTTAATCCGCAGGTGCCGTGCGTTACAACGTGCCAAAGAGTTGCGCGGCACTGCTATGCCGCGCCTGCGTAAATGAAATCACCTGTGTAGCAGTAATGTATCTGACACTGCGAACAGGTTGAGAAAGATACGGTAGAAAAAATCCTCTGTCGTACTCCTTTTCGGAGCGGTCACATATCGGTAATCTGCGCCAGGCTATCCAAGGGAAAGGGGTGATTCTCAAGAGGGTGGAAACCGCAGGTGTCTACCCTTTTGTGCGCCCGCGCGGCGTCAGCGCAGATTCCGCTCGCTTCGCAAGCGTCCCACTCCCGATGAGCACCATCATCAAGATTGACAAATACCCGCAAAAAGGGTATACTAATCTCACCCGCGGGTATGGCGGAATTGGCAGACGCGCCAGATTTAGGTTCTGGTGTCCTCGACGTGCAGGTTCAAGTCCTGTTACCCGCACCAGCAAAAAAACGCTGTGGAATCTCTCCACAGCGTTTTTCTTTTGCCTATTTTTACTTGGACAGCTTGCTCTGTGCCTTCTGCTCAAAGCGCTCCTTCGCTACAATAGCGCGCTGGTGCGTGCCCTCACCGATCAGGCCTGCCTCATCATATGCGGCAACCTTGAAGGTGAGCATCTTGCCGTTCGGCGCGATCTCGGTCAGCTCGGTCTCGATGCGAACCTCCATGCCCTCCGGCGTAGCGGCAACGTGGCTTACGTTTACCAGCGTGCCGACCGTGGTCTTACCCTCTTCCAGCTCACCAGCTACACTGCCTGCTGCAGTGTTCTCGATAGCTGCGATCATCATCGGGGTGGCAAACACGGATACCAGACCGCTGCCTACATTGCATGCCAGCTGATCCTTGGTTACGATGAACTTCTTCTCACCCTTAATACCAACCTGCATTGGAATCTCTCCTTTTTTCTATAGTTTCTATAGTAAGATAAATTACTTTCTGCGGATCTCAGTCATGCCGCCCATATACGGCTGCAGCGGCTTCGGAATTGCAACCGAGCCGTCCTCACGCAGATTGTTCTCGAGGAATGCGATCAGCATACGCGGAGGTGCAACAACGGTGTTGTTCAGCGTGTGTGCGAAGTACAGCTCCTTCGGATTCTCCTTGCCGCGGACACGGATGCCCAGACGGCGAGCCTGTGCGTCGCCGAGGTTGGAGCAGGAGCCGACCTCGAAGTACTTCTTCTGACGCGGAGACCACGCCTCTACGTCGCAGGACTTAACCTTCAGGTCAGCCAGGTCACCGGAGCAGCACTCGAGCGTGCGAACCGGAATGTCCATCGAACGGAAGAAGTCAACCGTGTTCTGCCACAGCTTGTCATACCACATCTTGCTCTCTTCCGGCTTGCAGACAACAACCATTTCCTGCTTCTCGAACTGGTGAATACGGTATACACCGCGCTCCTCGATGCCGTGTGCGCCGACTTCCTTACGGAAGCACGGAGAGTAGCTGGTCAGGGTCTGCGGAAGGGTTTCCTCATCGTTGATGGTGTCGATGAACTTGCCGATCATGGAGTGCTCGGAGGTACCGATCAAGTACAGGTCCTCGCCCTCGATCTTGTACATCATGTTCTCCATTTCCTTAAAGGACATAACGCCCTTAACGACATCACCGTGGATCATGAACGGCGGAATGTAGTAGGTAAAGCCGCGGTCGATCATGAAGTCGCGTGCGTAGGACAGGATGGAGGAATGCAGACGGGCAATATCGCCCTTCAGGTAGTAGAAGCCGTTGCCGGAGGTGCGGCGTGCAGCATCGAGGTCAATACCGTCGAAGGACTCCATAATATCAACGTGATACGGAACCTCGAAATCCGGAACGACCGGATCGCCAAACTTCTCAATCTCAACATTCTCGGAGTCGTCCTTGCCAATCGGAACGGACGGGTCAATGATGTTCGGGATAACCATCATACGGTTCTTGACTTCCTCAGCGAAGGTCTTTTCATCCTCCTCGAGCTTGGTCATCTCATCGGCCATTGCCTTAACCTCGGCCTTGATCTTCTCGGCCTCTTCCTTCTGGCCCTTTGCCATCAGACCGCCAATCTCCTTGGACTTCTTGTTGCGCTGTGCACGCAGCTCGTCACAGCGGGTCTTGGCTGCACGGTACTTCGCGTCAAACTCGATGACCTCGTCAACCATCGGGATCTTCTCGTCCTGGAACTTCTTCTTGATGTTTTCCTTTACCGCATCCGGATTGGTGCGGACAAATTTGATATCCAGCATTGTTTCTATATCTCCTTTTACATTATATACATATTATTCTGCCGTGTCGTTCGGCTCTGCATCCTGCGCTTGCTCAGCCTGCTCCAGTGTCGCTTTGGCCGACTGGAACAGTTTGCTGATGTTCTCATCAAAGCCATCCTCGCTGCTGCCCAGCAAACGCTCTTCGCTGTATTTCGTCAGCATTTCGTCATAGGTCTTGCGGGCATCCGCGGTCTGCTTAGCCGCCAGAGAAACGCCGATCTGCGCAAGGTACTGATACACCTCACGCTCCTCCATACGCCGCTCGGTCGCGCCGACTACATCGGTTGCCGCCTGCTCACTGTCGAGCGTCTTGCGCACCTTATCCAGTGCAGTATTCTGCATGTCGTACTGCTTCTGCAAATCTTCCACTTTCTGGGTTGCGCCCTGTGCCACGGTCTGCTGCTGTGTCAGCTGCGAGCTCAGGTTTTCGACCTGCTTGTCCGCACGCGACTGCGCCACATAGCTGATCAGAATCAGCGCAATTGCTACAGAAAACAGTCCGACGATATAAAAGGTCAGCGTGGTGCGGCTGAGCTTTTTCTCCGGTTTGTTCTGTTCCGGCTGCTTATTCTGCTCGTCCATTGCTTGCCTCCTTTATACACGCAGGTTTCGGAGTGCTTCACTGAGCCGCTCCAAATCCTCTGCGCCGTAGTATTCCAACGTCAGCTGGCCGCTGTGCTTACCCTGCTGAATGCTGATCTTGCGTCCGAGGACGCCCTCCAGCTCCTTCTCCAGCTCGGCAATGTAGTCCACGGAAACCTCAAGCGGCTGCTCAGGCTTTTCGACCGGTTTTTTGTTCATGCGCTTGGCCAGCGCCTCCGACTGACGGACCGACAGGCCGACCATCTGTCTGGCTGCCTCTACGCGCTTATCCTCCTCGTTTACCGCAAGGACTGCCCGCGCGTGACCGCCGGAGATTTCGCCTTCGCTGACCATCGTACGCACCTCGGTCGGCAAAGCCAGCAGACGCAGTGCATTTGCTACCGCCGAACGTGACTTGACCACGCGCTTGGAAACCTGCTCCTGCGTCAGTCCAAACTGCTTCATCAGACGCTCATAACCTTCGGCTTCTTCGATCGGGTTTAGGTCCTGCCGCTGCAGATTTTCGATCAGCGCCAGCTCCATGACCTCGTCTTCCTCGGCCTCAAGCACCATCGCAGGAATGTCTTCTAAGCCTGCCTGACGTGCTGCACGCCAGCGGCGCTCACCTGCAATGATCTGGTAGTAGCCGTCCTTCTCGCCCTTGCGTACCGTGATTGGTGTGATGACGCCGTGCAGGCGAATGCTCTCTGCCAGCTCGTCCAGAGATACCTGATCAAAGGCCTTCCTCGGCTGATCGGGATTCGGCTCGATTTTTGCCAAAGGCAGGTTTTTTATGCCGTTATCCAGACTTTCTTCCATTAAATCGCTGGTATCACTGCCGAAAAGGTTGGACAAGCCGCCGCCCAGACCCATTTTTGCGCCTGCCATCAGCTTCTCCCCTTTCGGTCATTTTTCTTCAGAATCTCGTCCGCAAGAGCCAGATAAGCCTCTGCGCCGCGGCACATTCTGTCGTAAGCTGTTATGGGCTTGCCGTGGCTCGGTGCTTCACTCAGGCGCACGTTGCGCGGCACAACAGCCGAGAATACCTCGCCCGGGAAGTGCTTTTTCACTTCCTCAACCACCTGAATCGACAGATTGGTGCGTCCGTCAAACATAGTCAGCAGCACGCCTTCCATCACCAGCTTGCGGTTGAGCGCCTTCTTTACCATGCGCACGGTCGTCATCAGTTGACTCAGACCTTCAAGCGCGTAATACTCGCACTGCAACGGCACCAGAAAGCTGTCGGCTGCACACAGGCAGTTGAGAGTCAGCAGACCGAGTGACGGCGGACAGTCGATAAATACATAGTCGTAATCGTCCTTCACCTGATCGAGTACGTTTTTCAGACGATACTCTCGGTCGGACATTCCAATCAAATCCAACTCAGCGCCCGCCAGATTAACATTCGCGCCCAGCAGATCAACCCACTTAGTCGATACGATGGCGCTCTTGACATCCGGTTGGTCGGCTACAATCAGGTCGTAAATCGAGGTTTCCAGTGAGCGCGGATCCACGCCAAAACCGGAGGTTGCATTGCCCTGCGGATCGAAATCACACAGCAGAACGCGCTTTTCGCGCTCCGACAACGCTGCCGCGAGGTTGATAGCGGTTGTAGTTTTTCCCACGCCGCCCTTTTGATTGGCAAACGCGATAATCTTCCCCATAGTCATTTCCTCTCGTCCATGGTTTTTTTCTACGGATTTCATTATATCACATTGCACTTTTAATTGCAAAGCAATCGCAGTATTTTTACAGCTGTTTCACGTGAAACATCAAGTATTTTGCCGTTTTACAGGATACAACTGGTAAATTAACCGGCTTTTGTTTCACGTGAAACAAAAGAGAGCCGTTCGGCTCTCTTACCTTATTATATATACTTCTACACGCTTTCCGACTTTCTCCAACTTTACCCAGAAGTGCTGTCCGTAACAGCACGTAAAAAGATCGCGCGACACTGTCATGTCGCGCCTGCGTAGAGTAGCTGACATGTGTAGCAGTACATTATCTGTGAACTGCGAATAGTCTACGAAAGTCATACAAGAGTAATCCAACTGCCGTTCCCCTTTTTCGCAGCAGTTGCCGCTCTCCGATTTTCGCCGTGCTTCCTAAAGGGAAAGGGGTGCTTCACAAGAGGGTGGAAACCGTAGGTGTCTACCCTCTTGTGCCCCTGCCGGGCAGGCAAGTCAGGTTCGCTTCACAAGCGACCATTAAATGTTTCACGTGAAACAAAATCCGCCCTCCTGTGGAACAAAAGTGTTTCACGTGAAACATCAGCTCTTTGCGTGCGGAATATTGATTGTCAGCGTAATTCCATCCTCGTTTTCCTGCCGGTCTACGGTTGCACCGATTCCGGCGTCTACCATTACGCCGACCGCCCGATTGAGCGTATTCAGGAAAAACCGCACATCCTTAATAAGCCGCACAACATTATCCTTATGCGGCGGCTCCGCTAACTCCGGATGCTTTTTCTGCTCCAGCAGGTTCTCGATATACTCCTCCGATCGGCTGACGTTTAATTCGTTCTCGATAATATAGTGTGTGGCGTTCATCCGTTCCTCGTCATCACGCAGACGCAGCAGACAGCGCGCGTGCCGCTCTGTAAGGTTCGCACTGCGAATCAATTCCATATTTTGCGGAGAAAGCCGCAGCAGACGCAGCTTATTTGCCACCGCGGACTGTGTTTTCCCCACTTTGCGCGCGGCTTCCTCCTGCGTCAGTCCGTACTGATCGATCAGACGCTTGAAGCCATAGGCTTCCTCGAAAAAGTCCAGATCACGCCTTTGCAGGTTCTCCACGAGCGCAATCGCCGAGGAATCCTCGTTATCCGCCGCAATCAGCAGACACGGTACATCGTTAAGCCCCGCAACACGCGCAGCGCGCAGCCTTCTCTCCCCTGCCACAAGCTCGTAACCGCCTCCGGGCGCACGCCGTACGGTCAGCGGATTGAGTACGCCGTACTGCCGGATGCTCTCTGCCAGCTGCGCGATTGCCTCCGGATCAAAGTATTTCCTCGGCTGATTGGGATTGCGCGCAATCTCACTCACGCGAATACGCCGCAGCGTGCGATCCTCTTTGCCGGAAACCAGCGTTAATACAGACATCATGGTCAACCACTCTCCAATTCGTCTTATCGTTCATTTTATTCGCGCTTATCTCTGCCGCACCATCAGCAGAAATGTCGCCCTTGGTAATAGATTACCATATAATTACATATTTACAAGTAAAATCGACCGCGCAATCTGCAAAATCCGACGAAAACATGACAAATTCTACCTGATATCTATATTTTCCCCTATTTTCGGACAAAAAATACCCTCTGTAATTTTCCGTACAGAGGGGTACTTTCCGTATATTTCTCGCCTGATTTACAGCGGCGAAGTCTGTATTTTCTTGAAGCGGCGCGGATACTTTTCCGGTGTTTCCTGCGTTTTCTGCAGGCGCACGATGGCGCGGGAAACCTCATCGAACGGCACAGTGTAGTGCAGCACTTCAGCGTCCGGCGCACCGAGAACCGTGCGGGCATTTGCCGCTGTTTCAACTTCCTCTGTGCAGTCCTCGGCCTTCATGGCGAGGAACGCACCGCCGACCTTGACCATCGGCAGTGCCAGTTCACTCAGCACGCGCAGATCGGCTACCGCACGCGACACCGCCAGATCAAACGTGCCGCGGTTGTCTCTGGCGTAATCCTCCGCACGGGCATGCACCGCCGTGACGTTGGTCAGACCCAGATCGGCAATGACTTCATTTAGAAAATCAATGCGCTTGCGCAGTGCATCGAGCAGCACAAACTCGGTCTGCGGGCACAGAATCGCCAGCGGCATGCCCGGAAAACCGGCTCCCGTTCCCACATCGAGCACGCGTCCATTCTGCGGCATATACGGTGCAAGTGCCGCGCAATCGAGGAAATGCCGGGTCACGATTTCGGTCGGATCGGTAATGGCAGTCAGATTCATAACCTTGTTTTTCTCGCGCAGAATCTCGGAATAACGCAGTAAGTTGTCCGCTGCAGACGGACACTCTGCGACTCCCAGCTCGCGCAGACCGGCGGTCAAAAGCTCGCGTTCGGTCATGCCTTTTCCTCCTTTTTATGGGTCTCGATGTAGATCATCAGTGCCGTGATATCCGCCGGTGAAACGCCCGAAATACGGACCGCCTGACCGAAATTCAGCGGCTTGACGGCGTTCAGTTTCTGGCGTGCCTCCAGTCGCAGCGAGTCCACCTCGTTGTAGTCCAGATCGAGCGGCAGCGGGCGGCTCTGCAGCTTACGGTACTGCTCCACATCACGCATCTGGCGCTCGATATAACCCGCGTATTTGACGCGGATTTCCACCTGCTCACGGATAACAGCGGGCAGCTCCGGACGCTCAGGATCGAACATTGCAAGGTCCGCATAGCTGAGTTCCGGGCGGCGCAGCAAGTCGTCAGCTTGCAGCCCGCCTTGAGCGGTGTAGAGTTTTTACCCGCAAGAAAGCCGTTCAATTTATCGCTCGGCGCCACGCCAACCGAGGCTGTGCGGTCGATCTCTGCCTGCACTGCTTCGTACTTTTTACGCACATTTTCGCCGCGTTCCGGCGAATTCAAGCCAACTCGAACACCGATCGGCACCAGACGTTCATCTGCGTTATCCTGCCGCAGAAGCAGGCGGTATTCCGAGCGTGAGGTCATCATGCGGTAGGGTTCGCTCGTGCCGCGCGTCACCAGATCATCAATCAGCGTACCGATGTAGCCGTCCGCACGGTCGAGTATAAGCGGCTCCTCCCCCTTGATTTTGAGCGCGGCGTTGATGCCCGCAACCAATCCCTGCGCCGCCGCCTCCTCATAACCGGACGAGCCGCAGAACTGGCCTGCGCCGTACAGTCCGGGCACCTTTTTCGTCTCGAGCGTCGGCCGCAGCTCCAGCGGGTCGATGCAGTCATATTCGATGGCGTACGCCGGCCGCATAATCTCCGCGTTCTCCAATCCCTTGACCGAGCGCAGCATCTCGCGCTGCACGTCGAACGGCATGGACGACGAGAAGCCCTGCACATAGACCTCCTCGGTGTCCAGACCCATCGGCTCAAGGAACAGCTGGTGGCGCGGCTTATCCGCAAAGCGCACCACCTTGTCCTCGATAGACGGACAATAGCGCGGTCCCACGCCCTCAATCTGGCCGCCGTACAGCGGCGAACGGCTCAGATTTGCGCGGATGATTTCATGTGTTTTCGCGGTTGTGTAGGTCAGATAACACACCGCGCGGTTGTCCGGCGGGTGGTCGGTCTCAAACGAAAACGGGATGATCTCATCCTCACCGGCCTGCTCTGCCAAATCGGTATAGTCGATAGAACGGCGATTGATGCGCGGCGGCGTACCCGTCTTAAACCGCTGCAGCCGCAGTCCCAGACCGCGCAGCGACTCGGTGAGCGGCTTGGCTGCCGCCATGCCGTCCGGACCGGATTCACGGGTGTACTCGCCGATGATCACACGTCCGCCGAGGAATGTGCCGGACGCAATGACAGCCGCCTTGACCGGATGTCGTGCACCGATAGCGGTAACAACCGCGGAAACGGCACCGTTCTCCACCTCAACGGACACGATCTCGTCCTGCATGAGAAACAGATTTTCCTGCCGCTCAAGCGTGTGCTTCATATACTCTCTGTATTTAATGCGGTCGGCCTGTGCACGCAGCGAGTGCACTGCCGGTCCCTTGCCGCGGTTGAGCATGCGGTACTGGATGCAGGCCGCGTCAGCCGCACGCGCCATCTCACCGCCGAGCGCATCTATCTCGCGTACAAGGTGTCCCTTAGCTGTGCCGCCGATCGCCGGATTGCACGGCATATTGCCTACGGCGTCCAAATTGATCGAAAAACACGCTGTTTTTGCACCCAAACGTGCTGCAGCCAGCGCCGCCTCAATACCGGCATGACCGGCGCCGATCACCGCTACATCAAAGCTCTCTGCCGAAAAAACCGTCATTGGCGCTCTCTCCCCTTTCAAAAAATTCCTGTGATTTCGGTTGTGTGAAACCTGTGCGTAACTGTTGATAACTCTGTGGATACTGTTGATAACTTGTGAGTTTTTGACCACATTTTTATACACGCAGTTTTATTTTCATTTTATTATTACAATAAGTAGTCGAATATAGGGCAATTTTTCTGGTTATCCACTATATCTCGTATACCGCCGGATAGAAGTTGTGCACAAGTGGTTTTTATTCTATTTTTCACTCGCAATCATCCGTTAATCATCCTGCAATCATCCGGTAGACATACAGTATATATCATACACGATTTCAGCACAAAATAAAAGAGGACGTTTGCACAGATTGCAAACGTCCTCTCTGAATTTTAAGTGCAATTTCTCTTAATAACAGCTGCAGCAGCATCACTTTCCGACGCAGAAGTCGCTGAAAATGCGGGTGACAACGGCATCGGTCACGGTTTCGCCGGTGATCTCGCCCAGTGCGGTAATCGCGCCCTCGGCGTCCATCACGACCGCGTCCGGCGTCATACCGGATTGCGCCGCATACAGCGCCGCTTCACAGCGTTCGGCAGCACGCGCCAGCGCCGCCGCCTGTCTTGCGTTGGTGATGAGCGCACCGTCAAACGCGCCGTCTCCCAGACCCACGGTTCGCGGAATAAGATTGAGCAGCTTATCCAGTCCGTCACCAGTTTTCGCAGAAAGCGGCACGATGTGCAGGAAGTGCTTTTTGAGCAGCTTTTCATCCAGCTGCTGCGGCAGATCGACCTTGTTCACAACCGCGATCGCGCGGTGGCCTGCCGAGCGTGCCAGCACGAGCATATCCTCGTCGCTGATGGGCTTGGAGCCATCAAACACAGCCAAGATGAGCGAGGAAGCCGAAGCCTCCGCCATCGCCCGGTCAATGCCCGCCTGCTCGACCGGATCGTCCGTGTTGCGCAGACCCGCCGTATCGGTCACGCGCAGCAGAATCTGCCCGACCTTGACATTCTCCTCGATGAGATCGCGGGTCGTGCCCGGAATATCAGTCACGATCGCCCGCTCGCGACCGAGCAGCGTGTTCAGCAGCGTGGACTTGCCCGCGTTCGGTCTGCCGAGGATGACGCACGGTACGCCTTCTCTAAGAATACGGCCGCGCTCGTAGCTTTCCGCCATGCTGTACAGACGGCTTGTTGTGCGGTGCAGCAGCGCCGCCGCGTCCTCGAACAGCACCGGATCAATGTCCTCGTCCGGGAAATCCACGACCGCGTGAAAATGCGCCACCATGCCGAGCAGCTCATCGCGCATCTGCTGCACGGGAGAGCCGACCGCGCCCATGACCTGTGCCGCCGCATTCTGCGCCGCCTCAGCGGTACGCGCGGTGATCAGATCATGCACGGCTTCGGCCTCAGAAAGGCCCATTTTGCCGTTTAAGAAGGCGCGGCGAGTAAACTCACCTGCCTCTGCCTGCCGCACGCCCTGCGCGAACAGAGCGTCCAGACCGGCACACAGCACGGCTGTCGAGCCGTGGCACTGCAGCTCCGCCATCGTTTCACCCGTATAGGTGTGCGGTGCGTGCAGCGCGACAGCGTAGCAGCAGTCGATCACATTGCCGGACTTGTCCGTCAGCGTGCCGTAAACCAGCTTCTGCGAGGGTGCTTCCGTAAGCGGCTTGCCGTTCTTCGCCTGAAAAACGGCATTTATCGCTTCGATTGCGCGTTCACCCGACACGCGGATCAAACCGATCGGTCCGCCGGAGGAGGAAATTGCGGCAATCGTATCGTTCATAACGAATACCCCGATTTAACCGCGGTCACGGTTGCGATAGCTGTTATCCGGCGCAATAACAACGCGGCGACCCGGCTCGGTGCCGGTCGAATAGGTGGTCACACCGTTGAAGTCCTGCAGCGCGGCATGGATGATGCGGCGCTCATACGGGTTCATCGGCTCAAGCGTCATGGAGCGATGCGCCTTAACGACCTTCATTGCCATCTTGCGGGCCAGACGCTCCAGGCTTTCCGCGCGCTTCTCGCGGTAGTTTTCGGTATCGACAGACAGACGAACGTGCTCATCCAGTGCATTATTCAGCACCAGAGAGCCGAGGTACTGGATGGCATCCAGCGTGTCGCCGCGGCGGCCGATGAT
>QWCN01004182.1_pt1 | contig 15693 bp, 11 predicted proteins | sample 1972711 | NCBI WGS metagenome assembly QWCN01 (sample SAMN09866707, study PRJNA288562) | Human gut metagenome isolate term1_stool, whole genome shotgun sequencing... | isolation source: gut | host: Homo sapiens | place: USA: California | reverse complement strand
AATATTTTTGTCTAAATCATAATTCTTTTTATCTTCTGCTATTTTGTTTCCATTTACTAGAACTGATATATTGCTTGGTTTATTATCACTTAAATTTGGTACTGTTATTTCTAATGTTTCGTTTTTTCTAGGCAATTTATCATCTTGTACTTGTGTTTGTATATCTTGTTCTAGTAATACTTTTTTGTCTGTTAATTCTATATATTTATTTATGTCTTGTTCTAAATTAATATCTGTTTCTTGTTTCCAAGATGTTCTTATTTTTACTTCTCCTGAAATATCTTTTTCTGAATCATTTGTATATTTCCCTGAAATTGAGATTGTCTCTTCTCTATCAAAATAATCTTCTCCAAATATTAATTGTTTCTCAAATTTTATTGGTATTTCTATTTGTACATCATTTTGATAAATTATTTGATTTAATTCAATTTCTTTTGTTTCTGTATTTATATCTTTTATGTATTTATTTTCTACTTTTTCTATCGCGAAGTTAGCATTTTCTATTTTTATTTTTGCATCATTTAATACACCCTTATTTTTGACATTTATATTTAAAACAAGTGTGTCTTTTTCATCTAAGTTATTTTCTTTGTGATGTGTTTTGTTTCCATCACTCAAAAAATATGCATTAAATTCTACATTTTTTTCGTTTGTTACTGTTTTTTGATTTTCTAATTCTTCATAAACAGCATTAACAATTCCATATCCGACAGAAAGAAAATCAGTTAATATGAAAGTTGATATTAATAATAATGTAATTGAAATTTTAAAAATTTTCTTTTTCATTTTGCTCCTCCACAAAAAAGATATTTATACTTAATATATATAGTAAGTTCTTTTCAAATTAATTGCAATATCAATAAATTCCATAAAAGGCAAATGTTACAATAATTGTATCATTTGCCTTTAGGGAAGCTTAATTCAAGCTTTTTTTATTCTATTTTTTAAAATTAAGTTACATTTTTGTTACAAGACTTTCTTTTTTATAATAGCTATACCTGCTGCAAGTATACCAAATACGCTAACGCCTAAGGTTATATAAGGTATATAATTTTTATTTTCACCTGTTGGTTTGGAATATTCTATTATATTTTTTAAGTTCTTTATATACATCTTCTGATAAATATCCCTCTGTAACCATATCACTACTTATCTTTATATCTGTCCATGTTGAAGTATTGTCTGCATTTGTATCGTCAAATGCTAATTCATTTGATAAATAGTCATATAATCTTGTTATAGTAGCTATCCTCCAACCTTCGTTATTATTTGTTACTGTTCCATATATGTAATAATCTTGGCTATTATAATCTATTTCCGCTTTTTTGTTATTTACTGAGATTGCATAAGTTACTTTTAATGTTGCACTTTGTATTATTTCTTGATCAGCTTCTATAAATACTCTACAATCTGGTAATACTTTCAAATGATTTATTGTTTCTCCTGTTTTTGTTTTAAGTTTACTATGTTTCCATCTTTATCTTTTAATCTTACTGTTACATTTTTAACTAATTTGTCATTTTTAGAATTGTACAGGTTATCTCTAACATTTTTGTCCTCCCATACATATCCTGATAAACGTATGTATTTCTTTTGATTTAATACTTCTAAAAAGTTATCCAAGTTATCTTCTTTTGCTTCTGTTTTTGTATCTAATAAATCTATACTTGCTTCAGCTTCACTACTTTGTGTATCTGTTGATATTTTTTCATTTGTATATAATTTATTAATATTTTTTAATGTATTTTTGCTATATCCTGTTACACCTTTTATTGCTTTTGTATTTTGTATTGTAAATTCACCTTGTTTTATTGGTTTTAATGTTTCAATTTTTATATCAGTTTTTTCTCCATCATAATTTATTACTATAATTCCATTTTCATCTGCTTCTGTATTGTTGTCAATTCTTTGTATTACAACTCCATTATTGTCTTTAATGTCTATATAACCATCAGTTCCAAAGTATTCTACAAATTTTGATTTATTAATTGATGTTGTCTTAAATATATTTATGTTATTTGCATTATATTTTGTTGAGTTTTCATCTGTAAAATATGAGTTTGTTGTTTCCATTTTTATTCTGTAAATATTACTTGTTTTTTAAATGGCACTGGTACTTGAATCTTTGCATCATTTTGGTAAATTATTTTATTTAGTTCTATTTCATTTGTTTCTAAATTTACATCTTTTACATATTGATTGCTTATTTTTTCTTTTTCTATCTTGAAATTAGGGTTGTTTATTTTTATTTTTCCATTTTCTATGCTCCCCGTATTTTTTACATTTATATTTACAATCAATGTTTCTTCTTCATCTAAATCACTTTCTTTGGAATGTGTAGTATTTTCTCCATCTTTAAAATATGCATCAAAATATACATTTGATACATTTGTAGAATTGCTTTGATTTTCTAATTCTTCGTTTGTCATTGCATTTACTATGTTTTGACCTATTACTACAAATTCTGCCATTAATAAGGAAATATTTGTTTTTATATCATAAACACATAAGTAGTACACGATTGTTTTAGCAGTATATTACGAAAATCCAAGTGTACAAAAAATGGTAGAAAACCCATATTGGTTATCTACCATTTTTTATATTGTTTAAATCATTTAGAAAATTATTTTTTTAATGCTTTTCTTTTAATTAAGAATACTCCTCCACCTAGTACTATTAATGCTATTGCTCCTACTATTGTTGGTATTATAAAGTTTCTATTTGCACCTGTTGCTGGTGTTACTATTACCGTTTCTGCTGTGCTATCATCTGATTCTGTTTTTCCAGTTCCTGGTACATAATTTCCTGGTGTTGAGTTTGGTTTTGATCCTCCTGTTTTATCTAAATGTGTTACCTCTGTTTCATTGTTTAATGATATATCTTCTGCTGTTGATAATACCTTAGATACATTTAAGTCTACACTTGCGGTTTGTGTTGGCTCTAGTTTTTTATCTTGTAAGCTTGTTGTATATAATATTGTCTTATTATTTATTGTTGATTCAGAATTATTATATACTACTTCTGCTACTAGTCCTTTTGCTTCTTCTAATGTTTTTACACTCCATGCTGTATTCTTATCTTGATCAAATGCCCAATCTTTATCTAAGTAATCTATTATTGCAGATGGTGTTATTGTAACAACTGGTCCTTCAACTTTTCCATATTTATAGAAGTCTTCTGATAAGTAATCAACTTCACTTTCGTTTGTTGCTTTTATTTCGTAACTTACTTCTAATGTTGAACCTTGGATTAATTCGTTATCTAATTCTACTCTAACAAATCCGTTCTTTGGGTCTGTTGTTGCTGATGGTTTCATGTATATTACATGGTCTTTTTGCCCTGTAATATTTCCATTTTCATCAATTGTTATATCTGTTACTACTTGACCATTTGCAAGTGTTATTTTTAATGATTTAACACGTTTATTTAATCCTATTTGTTGTCTTGCTCTTTCTACTATACCAAAGTCTATATTGCTTACTTTGTACACATATCTGTCACCAGATGATGCTGTATATGTTGATTCATATTCTACACCTATTCCCATTGTTGGTGTTGTTGAATTCATTTTATCTATTGTTGTTTTTGTATCATGTCTGATGCTCTTAATTTCATTGTCTATACTTTGTCTTAATTCATAATCATCTAAAGCATCTGTTAATCTCTTGTCAACATTTTCTTTATACCATTGTTTATTACTTTGATCTCTTGAGACATCATATATTGTTCCTTTGTAGTTTTGTACTGTATATGTTTGATCTCCCCAAGTATATGTTAATGTGTAATCACCTGGTATATAGTTGTTAATATAGAAGTCTCCGTTTTCATCTGTTGTTGCTGTATATACTTTTCCGCTTCCTGTGTTTTCTGTTAATGTTACAGCAACTCCTGGTATTCCTTTTTCTCCATCATCATATTGTCCATTTCCTTGTCTTACTTTTCCTGTCATTAATTCTCCTGATGTTGCATCTAAGAATACTTTACCAGACATTTCTCTTGCATCTGCTACTTCTAATTTTAATGCTGGAGCTGAGTCTGTATCATCTTGATATGATGTTACTTCTCCTGGTACTGCATTTCCTGGGTTAGAATCTTTATCTATACCTGCATATACATTTCCATTTGTATCAAATATTGAGTATGAATTAATTTCTGCAACATTGTCTAAGTTTTCTTTATCACTTAAGATATTTATTACTGCATCTCTATTTAATTCAAATTCTACATATATATCTGATGTTTTTTGTGCATCTATTTTTGCATTTGCATTTATTATTGTCTTTTTATAATTTGCATTATAATCAGACTCTGTATGGTTAACCTCTCCAGTTACACCACCATTATCATCTAATCCTGTACCTACTTTTGTTAGATTATATCTGCTATCATAGTAGTCTACTAAACTATTTATTTGTGTTATTAAGTTAGATGATTCATTTTTCATTTGTAGTTTGTATGTGATATAAACTTTCAATTCTTTACTTGCATCTTGTTCATTTGTATATTCGTAGTCTGCTTTATATACAGCTCTTGAATATGACATTGAACCATATTTGTTTCCAAATTTAACGCCTACATTAAATCCGTCTCCATATTCACCTTGGTTAACAAATCTTTGTGCATAATTGTATACATGTTGATATCCATTAACTGCTACTCTAACATTTTGAATATCTTTTAATAATGCCATATCTGGTTGTTCTCTTTCATATAGTCCTAAGTTGATATATTTTATTTCTTCTTGACCATATGTAAAGTGATCTCTAATGTAATATCCTGTTTCAGATGTTTGTGCTGTAATTGGATATTGTCCATTATTTATTAATGTTGAAGAATGTTCATTTTGATTTAATAAATATGATAATTGATGTTTTTCATTTCCATTACTATCACGTGTAAATCCTGTTGTTTCTGTTTTTCCTTCTACACTACTAAAGTTTTTGTTAAATGCATTTCTGTTTGCTGAACTTTCAGCTGCTTTTGAACCATTATCTCTATCTATATGTGGAACAACATTTGTATATGTTAATCCATCATATTCAAATTCGATATAGTAATCATTTAATTTGTCTATTTCTACATCTGTAAATAAATAAGCTCCTCCATTTGCTGTAGTTCCTTTTAATTCATTTCCATTTTTGTCTTTAGCAATTTGTCCTGTTGTTTTGTCCATAACTCTTACTGTAATTCCGTCTAATAACATATCACTTGAGTCATAGTCATTATCTTTGAATAAATCATTTCTTAATGATTGTTTTCCATAAATTTTATCTAACCATACATATCCAGAAAGTTTTACCCATCTTTGTTTATTTGGTATTTGTAATTCTGAAGTTTTATCAATTACTATGTCTTTTTGTTGTCCTTCTGTTAAGAATTCATAACCATAATTTGGATTTTTAGTTTCATATGCTACATATGTTCCTACAACTAAATTTTCTACAGTGAATTCACCATTTTGATTTGTTACAAATTCTGTTGCTTGATTTTTATCTGTTACAAATGTTATTTTTCCATTTTCTTGTTTTACATATTTGTCTAATTGTTTATTTTTGATTATAAATCCTACACCTTTTAATTTAACAATTGTATTATCTTTGTTTACTTTTATTACTTTTAAACCACCTAGTGTTGAAATATTTTCATCAAATGTAAATGGTATATTTTCTGTAGTTGTATATGGTTCTCTTACAATTAAGTTTTGATATGCTACATAATTTGATTCTAAGAACCAAATATTTACTGCTTTAACTTCTCTTTGTAAGTTTCCACTAATTTTTGTTATTTTTGTTGTGCTTTCATTTAATGGTACTGAGATATAGAAATCACTACCTGATTTTATATTTCCTACACCATAAAATCTTTCTTCATTTCCATAGTAACTACTATACAATTTTTCACTTATTGATTGTCCATTTTGGTCATATACATTTACATCTGTAACTTTTCCACCAAATGTCCAATTAAATGGTCCTACTCTCATATAGGCTTTTCCATCTTTATTATATGCTACAACTTTTACATTATTTTTATTTGTATTGTCTTTTATTTGTTGGTCACCTGCTGTTAAATTATTAGCATAATTTGTTGATTCTTGATCCAACCAAGTTGGACTTCCTTTTGTGCTTGAGGCAAATCCATTATATAGTCCAGCATGATATTGTCCAACATTTGCCATCCATGTATATCCATAATTCCAAATTGCATTTGCTACTGGTCCTGTACTTTTAGCTGATCCATTATCTTTAGATAATATATATGCAAATTTAGCATTTGACCAATTGTTTATAGTTTTTCCTGTATGATCTGTTGATTTTGTTCCTTCTATTTTAACTTGTGATGCTACTCTATAATACATTTTTCTAGAAACAAGTGCTTGTCCATGCTCTAAGCAGAATATATTTTTATTATTAAGATAATCATTATATGTTAATGCTAAGTTTTGATTTACATAGTATGCTTTTGAAATTGTACTTATTCCAAGTATTGCTACTATTGCCATTATAATTGTTATTATACTTTTCTTTACTCTACTCATTCTACTTTCCCTCCTTCCATACTATATTTTTGTTTCTGTTTCTTTTTTGTTTTTTATTATTCTTAAGATTGCAAATATTATAACTCCTAATATTGCAATTATTCCTATTGTAATTCCTGCATATACTTCTCCACCAGTTTTAACACCTAATATTAAATCTGCTGATCCATAGTCTTTTTCACCTTGTACTTTGTTTCCTGGTGTTGAATCTTTATCTGTTAATCCTAAGTCATTATATACTTCTGTAATTTCTGCTGAGTTGTTTATTAATCCTAAATTATTTTCTGTCATTGCTTTTGTTAATGTTAATGTAAGTTCTGCACTTTGTCCTGCTTCTAATTTTTGATTTGCTAATGCTGTTGTACTTATTCCATCTGTTGTTTGATACCATTCTTTATTTAATTCAGAATTGAATTTTAAATCTGTTGGTGCATAATCTGATATTTTTCTTACATATCCATCTACTTCACCAATGTTTGTTACTCTAATTTTATATTCAATAACTACTGTTGTTCCATTTACTTTCTTTCCATCAATTTCTGCTCTTGCTAATGTTTCATCACCATATTCTTTAACTGTACTTCCTGTGCTGTCTTGAACAATTACTTTGTTAACAAATTTATCTAATTTAAATGAAAAGTCTTGTAATTTAATTAATCCAATATTGATATCTGAAACATTTGCATTATTTACATCTAATATATCTGTTGATGCTATTTCTTGCTCATTTCCGTTTATTGTTAATTTTTTTAGAATTGTACTTGATGTTTTATCTGCTGTTGCTCCTGATACTTTGTATTTAGTTAATCCATATTCAGATCTATTATAATCAAATACTGCTATATATTTACCATTTCCTATATTATTTAATACATATACACCATTATCATTTGTTGTTGCTTCTAATGTGTTTCCATTTGCATCTTTTACTAAGTTATTAGTTTCTGTATTATATAATCTTACTTTTATTCCTGATAGTGATTTTTCATTGTCACCTTTTTGTCCATTTCCATCTTCATCTACCCATGCTGTACCAGTTATTATTGCTGTTCCTTTTGCTATATCATTGTTATCAATTTTGTTGTTTCCATTATTTCCATTGTTGTTATCACTTGTATTTGCTTCAATGATATGTGTAATTTCTGATGTTGTAGCTACTTTATTTGCTAATAATTCTGCATATGCTGTATTTGTTATAGTTTCTGCTTCTGTTCTTGATTCTGAATAATTAACTATTGTTTCTACTTTTATTGTCATTTCAGAACCTGCTGCAATGTTTAGTGTTATATCTAATTTATTTACTTCTTTTAGTGCTATTTCTTCTGTTCCATCTATTGTTACTTTATTTACTGTTAAACTTGCTGGAATTTCATCTTTTAATTCTAGTCCATCTATTCTTTGAGTTCCAGTATTTTTTACTGTAATTGTATATTCTAGTGTATCTCCTGCTTTTAAATATTTAGTTTCAGGATTTGCTGTCATTGACATGCTTACAGTTGCTTTTGTAACATTATCTGTTACTGTATTTGAGTTGTAATCTATTCCATCAGCTTTTACTGCTACTGAAAAGTCTATATTATCTACATTTGATAATTTATTGATATTTAAATCATAACTTAATACTTTATTTTTTCCTGGTTCTATTGTTCCAATATTTAGTTCATCTTTATATTCTATTTGTTCAACTTTTGCTAATTCATCTGTTGTTTCTTGTAATTCCGAATCATTTTGTTCTGTTGCAACACCACTATCTTGTAAAGAATTGTTTACATCTTCATCACTTACAGTTTCTTGTGGTAAATTATCAATTAACATTAATCTGCTTACTGATAATGAATTTGATAAATTTGTTGTTACTTTTACATCATTTTGTGTTTTGTTTGATATATTTTCTATAATTGCAAAATATTGAACCATTCCAGATTCATATAAGTCTGTTCTTCTATCTGTTACTCTTTTTACAGTTACACGTATATTTCCTGTTTGTGTTGTTACTGCTGGAGATTTTGCTTCTTTGATTACATCTCCATATTTTATATTATTTGTTGCTATTAATTTTGTTCCTACTGCTGTATCTGATTTTACTCTTACTTCATATTCTTTTGTTATAACTTCTCCTGTTTTTAACATATCTATTTTTGTTTCATAAGTTTTGCTGTTTAATTCTTTATAATATGAAGATCCTGTATATTCATAATTTACTGTATATCCTTGTTTTGCTTGTTGATTGTATTCTAGTGCTTGTGGTATCTCTGTTTTAAATGTTCCCTCTACGCTAGATCCTGTTTGCATTTCTGGAACTTCTACTAAATATTTTCTAACTGTTGTTCCATCTTCAATTGTTTCTTTCCATGCATTTTCTGTATTTTGTAAATCTATTGTTGCATTTTCATTTTCTGAGTAATATATTTTTGCATTTTCTACACCAGAAATTTGAATTCCTTGTGTTATTTTTGTATCAATATTATTGTCATTATTTTTTGTTGCAAAAGTACCTAATATTTTTACATTTTTCATAGTACTTTCATTATTATTTATAACTTCTATATTGGTGTTTAATTCTTTGCTGTTTTCTCCTCTTGCTAATGTTGCTTTTGTACTTTCTTCTTGTCCTATTGTTTCTACACCTAAACTACTAATATTATTTATTACAGTCATATCTGTTGGTGCTACTACTTTTGTTGCACTTTCTTGTGTTGATGTTTCTCCACCATTATTTACTGTCATCACTATTTTGCTGTCTTGTGTTGGCGCTTTTCTATTTAGTTTTAATTCTGTATTTAATACTAATATAGCACCTTCAATTCCATCTTCTTTATAAGATGTTTGTGTTCCTTCTAAGTTTACTGTTATTGTTTTACCATTAACATTGTAATTCTTAATTTTTAATTCTGATTCATAAATTAAGTCTATTCCTGTTATTGTTGCACTTTCTACTGCTTCTGGTAGTTCAAATTGTAAACTTGGATTTGTATACAAATTATATTTTTCATTATTTGATTTTAATATTGCTCTTATTTCCACATTATTTGCTACTACTGTTGATAATGTATTTCTACTTACTTGTAATGAAGTTTCTGTAACAGCATTTTCTAAAGTCATATTATTTTCTGCTTTTTGAGTTGTTTCTGTTCCATATGTTACTTCTATTTGTGTATTTATTGATGTAGCTTGTTTTGTTATATTTTGTGGTACTATTGTTTTTACATGGTTTAATTCTAAGTTTCCTTCTGCTACTGGTTTAGAAGTTTTTACTTCTATTGAAGTTACTTCTTTTTCTCCATAGTCAACAACTATATTTCCGTTTTCGTCAATTTGGCTTGCATTTGTTATTGTTGTTAAAACTTCACTATTTTGATTTAAAATTGTCATTGTTCCATTTTGACCTAATATTTTGTCAAAATTTTCTTTATTTATATATGTTTTATTATATTTTACTTCTGCTTTTTCTGTTTTGTCTTCTGGTAAAACATAGTTACTAGCATTTTCTTTTAAATCAATTCCTGTTCCTACATTTGCTATATTTACTTCTATTGTTGTTTTTGATGCATAATTACGTTCTATATTTGAATTTAATTTTCCTTTATAAATAACATTTTCTGTATTTGAAGTTGATATTTGGACCATTGCATCTTTTTCTTGTTTATCTATTATTACAGCGTTTTCCGCACTTAATGTATTATTATCATATAATTTTACATCTTCTTTTAATGTAATTTTTGTATCTTCTACTTTTGCATCTTTATTATAAACAAGTGTTAAGATTATATTTTCTGTTCCTTGTTTTTTCCATAATATTTTATTTTCTGAATTTGGTTCATTTGTAAAGTTTAATTCTATTTTAGAATTTCCATCATAATTATATCCAAAATTTGTCATAGTATTAAAATTAGATTTTGCTACTACTGTTGGTTTTTCTCCATTAATTTCTGGTAATGTAATTTCTGTTTTTATTTCTTTTGTTGGATATTCATTTGATTTTAATCCCATATTTAAAGAAAGTTGAATTACTCTTTTTTCTTCACCATTAACATTAGTTATTTTATTTGTTATTAAATCTATACCATTTTCTACATTGTCTTCTTTAGAATAAGTATAGTCTAATTTAACATTTCTTGTTGATTTAATGTTAATATTTTTTTCTGTTCTATCTTTATATGTACCACTCAAATTTATTTTTGTTTCAGCACTTAATAAGCCTACATTTAGTTGCTCATCTTTTATAGGTTCTATTTCTACTTCTATTTGAGCTTTTGTACCAGCATTAATTTGATTTAATGCTATTTTATTTTCTTCAACTTTATTTACATATTCACTGTTTGAAGATTTTAATTTAAAATTACTATTTTCTATTGTAATTTCTCCATTAAAATATCCTTCATTTTTTACTGTGACTCCTAAAGTTAAAGTTTTGTCGTCTTTTAAATTTGTTGTAAATTCAACATTTTTATGGTTTGTTTCTACATCACTTGCAGCATAACTAAAAAGCCCTGCACCAACATAAATAAAATTGGTTAAGGTTAATGTTGCAAGTATCATTAATACAACCATAGTTTTAAATATCTTGCTTTTCATAATAAACCTCCTTAGTTTATAATAACTCTCTTTTATATTATACCTTGTACAGATGGATTTTTCAAGCTTTTTCCAATTTTAAATTGCATTTTCTGTAAAAAGTTACTGTTTATGTAAATTTTGCTTATTTTCCGTATGTTTTTTTCTATTTTGTAACATATTTTTAATATTTTGAATATAATTTATAGAGGTGATTTATGTGAGTAATAATTTTAATATTGACCAAAATACTATTAATAAATTAAATGATATGATGAAAAATGGTGATGTTTCTAAGATAATGTCCAATATTCCTCCAGAAATGTTAGACAACTTTTCTAAAATGATTAATAATAGTGATTCTAATAGTCCTCAGTCTGATAACACTAACACAAATACCAGTTCTAATGCTTGTAATAATAATGCTAGCACAACAATATCTAATAATTTAAATAATTTTGATTTTGGTAAAATTGATATAAATACCATTATGAAAGCTAAAAATATTATGGAAAAAATGAATAATTCAAATGATCCACGCTCCAATTTGCTTGCTTCCCTAAAGCCCTACCTTAGAGAGAATAAAAAAGAAAAGTTAGATCAATATGCTAATTTAATGAATTTTACTAAAATTGCTGAAATTTTAAAGGCTGATAATAATTTTAACAATAATTCTAATACGGAGAAAAAATAATATGTTTTATTATAATCATTATCCATATTATACATATTATCTAAAACGCAACCATTATTCCCCTAAACTTTATAATAGCTATTCTAATAATTTAGTAAACAATTTGTCTGATTCAAATTCTGCTAATTATAATGATAATGAAAATAATTCTAATGTAGGAAACTTTAATGGTACACAAAAAAGGTCATATAAATATAATAATAATTTTGCCCATATTAATCTTGAATCTTTATTCAACTCTGATTTGGAACATCCCATAGTTGAATTTCTGGGTATTAAATTATATTTAGATGACCTTATTATTCTAGGTTTATTGTTTTTTCTTTATAAAGAAGATGTTCATGATGAAATTCTATTTTGCATTTTGCTTTTATTATTAATTAGTTGAAGGACTATTACTTAATTTTATTATCACTTAGTTAAATTTTTATAAGTATTTTATTAGTCAATAATAACTTTTCCTTCTACAATACTTATATATGCTTGCTTGTGTAATGGTTCTTCATCTCTATTTATTTCTTTTACAACATTTGCAATTCTTACTTGAACAGCATCAAATAGTCCTGCTGCTATAATTGCTTGTTTATTTCCTTTTGCACCTGCGTGTGCTAATCCTCTTAATGCTCCTAACACTACAATATTGTCTGATGCAATTACTTCTGCTCCTGAGTTTACATCACCAAGTATTACTAGACTTCCTTCAGTTTCTAGTCTTTGACCTGAACGTAATGAACCTCTATGGAACTTTGTTTCAGATGTTGCTATTTCTTTTTCAAATGTTTTTTTAATATTTGATAATCCTAATCCTTTTGGACTGTCAAATTCTATTTCTACATCAATTTTTGATTTTATTAATTCTTGTATCTCATCTATTTCTTTATTTTTTAATATTTTTCCTGTTACTCTTATTGGGGTTTTTTCGTCTTTATATAGTTTTTTTAATTCTGTTAATTTCTTTTTTAATCCTTCTACTATTTGTTCTTGTGTTGCACTTTCATTTAGTTTTATTACAATTTCATCTTTTCTTAAATTTATGCTTATAATAGTACTTCTCATTTTTACATCCTTAAATATAAATTTGGGTTTTTATAAAGGATACCCATAAACCTTTTTATTAATTCATTATTTGTATATATGGTTTAGCACTCATATCTTCTTCTACAGTTTGTGTATTCATTCCAAAATATTCTTCCATAATGTCTCTAACTACTTCTGCCGTATAATTTCCATGCCCACCATTTTCTACCATAACTACTATTGCTATTTCCGGATTTTCAAATGGTGCAAATCCTACAAACCATGCATTTACTTTGTTTCCTGGTGCTTCTGCAGAACCTGTTTTACCACCTACACTTATACCAAAATCTTTAAATCTTACATATGCCGTACCTTCTGAATCTTGTGTAACAGATTCCATACCTTTTAGTACTGCATCTAGATTTTTTTGTTGTATTTGTAAGTCTTCTGTTTCTTCTTCTTGAATTCCTAATTTATTATTTACAAATTTCTTTATATCTTCTTTTGAGCTTTCTGAACCATTTGCATTTCTTATTGTTATTATTATTGTTGGTTCTATTTTGTTTCCTCCATTTGCAAGTATGCTTATATATTTTGCCATTTGTAATGGACTAAATTCGTTGTCTCCTTGTCCTATTGAGGCTTGTAATGTATCTCCTGGATTCCAATTACCATCACTACTATTTGGACGCAATTTACTTTTTGTTTCTTTACTAGCTAATTGCCCTGATGTTTCTCCTTGTAATTCTATTCCTGTTTTAGTTCCTAATCCAAAATATTTTGCATATTTTGCAAGTGTGTCTATTCCCATTCTGTCACCTGTTTCATAGAAGAAAAAGTTACATGATTTTTCAATTGCTCCTGATACATTTAATGATCCATGTCCTCTATGATAATCTGTATAATACCAACAAACTGGTTGATAATCTCTATATTTCGTATATCTTCCTGTATCATTTATTGTTGTATTTGTATTTATTACACCTGATTCAAGTCCTGCTATTGCTGTTATCATTTTAAATGTAGATCCTGGTGAATATGAATTTTGTATAGCTTTATCTACTAATGGATGTGATGTATCATTATTATATTTATTCCAATTTTCTGTACTGATACCTCCAACAAAATCTGCTGGGGTATAGGTTGGATAACTTGCCATTGCAAGGATTTCTCCACTATTTACATTCATAACTACACAAGCACCTGCTCTAGCATCATACCTTTTTCCAAATCCACCTGATGAAATTTTTTGTATATTTGCTGCTAATGCATCTTCAGTTACTTTTTGTAAGTTTGCATCTATTGTAAGTACTATATCTGAACCCGCAACTGCCTCTTTTGATGTATATTCACCTGTTATTGTTCCATCAACATCCATATCTATTTGTTTTGTTCCATTTTTTCCCTTTAAAAATTCTTCAAAAACTGCTTCAATTCCAGTCTTTCCAATTATGTCATTTTGTGTATATGTATCTTTTCTTGATTGATATTCTTCTGAACTTATTTGTGAAGCATATCCTAAAATATGTGCTGCTAATGTTCCTGATGTATATTCCCTTGCTGGATCTACTACTATATTTATTCCTGGAAATTTTGATGAACTTTCGCTGAATTCTGCTACTGCTTCTCTTGGTAAGCCGCTTGCTAATGTTATTGATTTTGTACTACTATAACCTTTTTGTGATATTTCGTATCTAATTCTCATAATTTTTCTAATTTCTTCTAAATTATTTGTATTAGTTATTTCATATTTATTTTTTAATTTTTCAAATGCTTCTTCTGCTGTTGCAATTTCATCTAAATTATTACTTTTTTTCCATTTTGCTAGAGTGTCATCAGATATTGTATAATTATATGGGTTTATTGTTATTGGCAATGAATCTGGATAACTAATATCATATTTTTCTAATACTTGTATAATATTTAAAATTGAATCATTTAATCCATTATTATCAATTTTAGTTTTATATAATTCTAAAGAAAAAGTCATGTTTGAACTTACCAATGTTGTTCCTGTTCTGTCTAATATTGCTCCTCTTGCCGCTTCTACTGTTGTTTCTCTTGTTAATCGTGTATTCGATTCTTCTCTATATTCTGCTCCATGCACAATTTGAAGGTTAAATAGTCTTACTATTAAAATAATTCCTGCAATATATGTAAATACAACTAATAAATTAAATCTTAGATTTATGTTTGGCTTTTTCCAACTTCTGCCTATCAAACCTTCACCTTCTTCCTTTTTTTCTTCTATTTTTGTTTGCCACGTTTTTGAACTTATTTTTTAAAAATATCTTGTTAAAATTTTGTTTCCTTTATATTCATTTTCTATATAATATCCTGCTTTTTGTATTAATGGATATAAAATTATTGTTAATATACAATTAAATATTATTTCTATTACTAAAATTGTTATAAAACTCCATATTTCTACATTGATTGATAATATCACATATCTTAATAAATAATTTGCACTTTCTACTAAGATTGTAGCACAAAGTACCATTAACATTATTGTCATTCTACTATCTTTGGAAAAATTTCTGTCAAATTCACCTGCTAAAAATCCTATTATTCCTAATGTTGCTGCATTTGCTCCAACATTGTTACCTAATAGTAAGTCTAGTATTAATCCTATTACAATTCCATATATTGTTCCCATTGTTCTTGTTGAAAATAATCCAATAAATAATGTTAATATTATAAATAAATTGGGTAATATTCCAGCTATGTTAAACCATGTAAAAAAGTTTGATTGCAAATAATATATAATTAGTATTGTTAATATTAAAACTATATTAATTATCGTTTTTTTCATTTTTTAACATTTTCCTTTCTATTGGTTCGTAACAACAAGCACCGTATCCAACTTGCTAAAATCAACTGCTGTTTC
>QWCN01004175.1_pt1 | contig 15712 bp, 16 predicted proteins | sample 1972711 | NCBI WGS metagenome assembly QWCN01 (sample SAMN09866707, study PRJNA288562) | Human gut metagenome isolate term1_stool, whole genome shotgun sequencing... | isolation source: gut | host: Homo sapiens | place: USA: California | reverse complement strand
CCCCTTGAAGACGACAAGGTAGATAGGGCAGAGGTGGAAGTGCAGTAATGCATGGAGCTGACTGTTACTAATAGGTCGAGGGCTTGACCAAGAGTGTAGGAATACACGAAGCGTCATAGGATAGAAAATGTCTAAAGAGATATGCAGTATATAGTTTTGAAGGTACAAAGAGAATGCTGTACGAAGTGTTTGTACAGCGTTTTTTGTGTTCTCTGTATTCTTTCCGGAAACGGATATCAGTTTCGATACTGCCGCGGCGTCATGCCGGTATATTTTTTAAATACCTTAGTAAAGTAACTCTGATCCTCGAAGCCGGTGGCGATGGCAATATCAATAATGGAATAATTTGTATTGATCAGATATTTCTTACTTTCCTCAATTCGTGTATAATTCAGAAATTCCTTAAAAGTAGAACCGGAGCATTGCTTAAACAGTGCAGAAAAATAAGAAGGATTCAGTTTTACATGATCAGCGGTTTCCTTCAGGGTAAGAGGCTGGTCATAATGCTCGGAGATATAAGCGATGGCAGCGGTCATCAGTTCCTGTTCGTTGCGGTAATTACCGCCTTCTCTGGCGGCACTCTGCTTTTTGGAACAGGATGAGCAGGATGTGGTGCAGAAGGAGCAGGAATCTGACTTTGCCGAGAACAGCGGAGGAAGCATATAGGACAGAAGCCAGCTGATTTGTTCTGCTTTTTCCGGCGAAACCAGAGGAATGCTGGAGGTGTACGCACAAAGCTCCAACAGTGGTTTGGAGGGAAGCGCGTATCGTTCTCCGATATCGCTGAGCATATCGGTATCCGCAGGCGCAGTCAGAAAGGGGCCGATGAGAATACAGCCCAGAGCCTCGGAATCATGGTATAAGGGGTAGACCAGATGATTCAGATTGGCATGACAGGAAAAAATATAGGGCTTCTGAGATTTTAGAGCGCGCAGTGCTGCGTCCGCGTGGAGTTCCCGACAGGAGTCCTTGGGAGTGGAATAGACAGAAAGCAGCTTTTTAAAACAGTCGCAAAAGGGCGTGGAGATGCCGAAGCCGCAGAGTGTCTGCCCGTTTTCATTTAATGCCTGCAGAGGAAGTTCCAGGCAGGAGTAAAGACATTCCAGGAGCCTTTCCAATTTCTTTTTTTCAATATAGTTATAGAGTTTAACTTCCAAAACAGCACCTCTTTTCCGGTAATTATTTTGTGAAATAAATGATATCATAAGTTTGGTAAAAATACCATTTTTTATTACCAAAAAAGGCAGAAAAACTGCAATTCGCACGAAATATCGCGTTGAACATTTGTGCAGAATGAGAAAAAATTCAGTCATTTGTCATATCGTTGGTGAAAATATTGACAAAAAAATACCAGTTGTGAATAATAAAAGCAGAACAAAGTCACGTGAAAACGAAAGGGGATTTACAATGTACGAAAACAGTATTGTAACAAAGAAACTTGTCGTTCAGCCGGTATTCGTAAGCCTGGTACACCTGAATGTATTTATGGGACCCTGCCGCTATGGCGTTGGGGAGGAGCTCACCTACGATTACGAGAAGAAGGAATCTTTAAAAACCTTCCAGTTCTTCAACGAGGATCTGAAAAACTACGTGGATCATGGTCATGTAGAACTTCTGGAGAGCAAATATCTGGAGTGGCATGAGGATTTTGCGGTGAAGGAAGAGAGTATTGAGGACGTGCTTTCCAATAACGAGAAGGTAGATGTTTACCTGATTTCCGGAACCAGACTGATTTCTTATGTATCTACGATTATTGCAAAGCGTTCCGGCAAGCCGATTGCTTTCTGTCCGCTGTCCAACAGTAAATATTCCCGTCTGGGCGGAATCGACGCAGCGGCGCATCTGTTCGCAAGCGGTGATTTTGAGGTATACAACGCATTGAGCTATGAGGAGCTGAACCAGACCTTCCGCGCGATGCGCACCAGAAAGGTATTGAAGAATATGAAGCTTCTGTACGGCCTGAGAAATAACATTCTTTCCTTCGGCTGCGTAAGCTCCTTTGTGGATATCACAGATGTAACGAAGCGCTTTGGTACGGAAATCCTGAACTATAATGGCCTGGAGTTCTTCAAGGAGCTGGATGCCCTGACAGATGAGGAAAAGGCAGAGGCAAAGGCCATTGCGGATAAGCTGGTGGAGGATGCCAATGGCGTTCATCTTCCTGCAGAGACGATTTCCAATGATGTGGAATTCTATCTGACTGCAAAGAAGGTCATGTCCTTCTATGATTGCAACGCATTTACACTGCCCTGCTTTGAGATGTGCGCAACCAGAGAGCTGAATAAGCGTCACCTGACCTTCTGTCTGACACATTCTCTGATGAAGGATGACGGAGTACCGTCCGCCTGCGCGTCCGATGTGGGATCCGTGATCTCCATCGCGATTCTGATGAGCATTGCAAGAAAGGCACCGCATATGGGTAACTGTATGGTGCGTCTGGAGGATAAAACCAACCATTCTCTCCGTATTCTGCACGACGTATGTTCCAAGTATATGAAGGGCTATGATGAGAAGCCGCTGCCGATCGATTATGTAAGCTTTACCAAGGGCAACTGGGGAACCACCATGCGTTACGACTTTGCCCAGGATGCGGGAGAGAAGGTTACCTTAATCAATCTGAGCCCGAAGATGGATAAGATCATGATTGTACGCGGTACGGTTACCGGCTGTGATGATTTCCTGACGCCGGAGTGCAAGCACGCGCTGGTATTTGATGTGGAGGACAGCCATGATTTCCATAAAAAGGAAGCAGAATTCGGACATCACTTCGCATGGGTATACGGTGATTACGAGGAGGACTTAAGAATGCTGGCAGATATGCTGGGAATGGATGTTGTGGTTGCGTAATCGGCAGAATTGCCTGGGAGCCTGAAATCTGAAATAATATAAAGAATTGAAGCAACGGCAAAATTATGGTATACTTTATCCGGGATGTATGGTGAAGAGACTATAGTTTTGCCGTTTTTTGGAGGTTATATGACAGTAGAAAATCAGGATGAATTGAAAAAACGCGCGGCAGTCTTGTATTATCGTGATGATATGACCCAGGCGGAGATCGCGAGAGCGCTATATCTGTCCAGAACCAAGATTTCCCGTCTTCTGAAGGCAGCAAAGGAAGAGAATATCGTAGGTATACGTATCAATGGCGGATTTCGACGGAATGATTATCTGGAGCATATTTTTGAAGAACGATATGGACTTAAGGAGGCGGTGATTCTGGCGGACATTCCCGGCGGGGAGGACGAGGCGCTCCGTACAGTCGCCAGGGCAGCCGCAGAGTACATAGATTCCATTTTAACCAAGGATTCTATTATCGGAATCGGAAGAGGCAGGACGCTCCAGACGGTGGTAGAGTGTATGGAGCCCCAAAGGTTTCTGCCGATTCAGGTAGTGCAGCTGATTGGGTTGCTGAATAACCCTTCACAGAATGAGGAGGAGATGGAGCTGGTCCGGCAGTTTGCCAAGGTATACGGAGCCTCCTGCCACAATCTCTTTGCCCCCTTTATTCTGGATGATAAGCAGGCCAGACAGGTATTGAACCGTGTGGCGGCGGTAGGCAAGACCATAGAGCTTGCCAAGCAGGCCAATGTGATATTGAGCTCCGTAGGAAATTTTGATTTGAAGGACAAGCGGATTCTGTGGAATTCCTATCTGGGAAAGGAAGAAAAGCTTCGTTTGAGCCAGCAGGGAGCGGTCGGCCTGTTTTTTGGAAGATACTATGACCGGGAGGGCAGAATCCTGGATACGGAGCTGCACAATAAAATTTTTGGTCTGGAAGTGGAAGAAATTGTAAATAAAGAACAGGTGATTACTGTAGCGCAGGGTCAGAAAAAGGCGCTTCCCATTTTGGGAGCCCTGCACGGCGGATTGATGAAAACGCTGATTACCGATGAGAATACAGCGTTAAATGTATTGATCCAGGAAGGAAAAATGATAGAATAAGCAGACAGATAAAAGGTTCCGGGAATCCACAGAGGAAGATCCCCGGAACTAATTTTTAGAAACTTTAAGAAACGGTTATTTTAAAATCAGGTCTTTAAGCGCCTGGAGGAGCGTATCGATTTCTTCCGTGGTATTTTGTGCGTCAAAGCTGATGCGCAGAGCGCCCTCAACCAGAGAGGCTTCATAACCGGCGCTTTTCAGTACATGGCTTAAGGTGCCGCGGGAGCAGGCTGAGCCTGCTGATACATAGATATCGCGCATACTCAGGGCGTCTACCAGATCGCCGGATTGTGTGCCGGGAAAGGAACAATTCAGCACATAGGGACAGGCGTCTTCGGGACTCAGAATTTGTACCTGAGAGAATGCATCGATAATGGCATTCCGGCAATACCGGTTCAGCCGGGTGACCTGTTCCAGATTCTGTTTCATGTTCAGAAGCCGTTTTTCAGCGGCAGCGCCAAAGGCACAGATGAGAGGGACGCTTTCCGTACCGGGATTCACGTGGCCTTCCTGGGCACCGCCGTATTCCAGGGGCGTTACGGGAACCTGAGGACGGATATAAAGCATGCCGATTCCCTTGGGCGCATGGATTTTATGGCCGCTGGCAGACAGAAGATCCACCTTCAGTTCATGGAGCTTGACCGGTATTTTACCAAAGCTCTGGACGGTATCGCAGTGGATAAGCGTGTGGGGATGCTCCCGGTGTACAGCCTCAGCAACCTCCCGCACGGGAAGAACCTCACCGGTTTCGTTGTTTACATGCATCATGGAAATGAGAATGGTGTCCTCCCGGACAGCCCTGAGAATATCCTGCGCCTCTATGCGGTGTGTTTCCGGAGAGGGAGCCACGTAGGTGACGGAAAAGCCCTCCTTTTCCAGAGCCTGACAGCAGGAGAGTACAGAGCTGTGCTCAATGGTCGTGGTCACAATATGACGTCCCAGAGCCTGATTCGCCAGGGCGGTACCCCGGATGGCAATGTTGTTGCTTTCTGTTCCGCCGGAGGTAAAATAGACAGAGTCCGTGGGGGCTCCGATAAGCCGGGCCGCCTGGTAACGCGCGTTCATTACAGCCTGATAGGCATCCATTCCAAAATGATGGAGAGAAGACGGATTGCCATAACGGTTTGTCATAAAATCAAGGGCGATGGCCGCAATATCCGGGTCGGTGGAAGTCGTGGCGCTGTTGTCAAGGTAAATCAAAAGAATCCCTCCTGTTCATAAAACGATAACTCTGTCTGTATGATAGCATGCGAAGGTTTTCCGTTCAATAGAACCGCAGGATTTGGGATGAAATTCCAAAAATAAGGAAAAGTGAATAAATGTGCAGAGAAGCACAAAGGTGAGAAAATGTTTATTTGTTAAAATATCCAAAATAAATACCATTTTTCAAAAATAATTCAAAATATTGACGGGAAAAAACTGCTATCATCTAGTTAAGTTTGGAGGACATAAAGGGGACAGCGGAAAACAGGCGCGCAGTATTTCCGGGAGACTGTCCGGAAACTTCAAATGAAAAATGTATGATTTACAATTCAATACGAGAAGGAGAAGGGATTATGAATTATATTCTTGATTTATTGCTGAAGCAGATCTTCACACAGCCATTCCTGCTTTTGGCAATCGTAGTGTTCATTGGTTACCTTGCTATGAAACAGACCGTCGGAAAAGCTCTGATTGGAGCATTTAAGGCGTCTATCGGTATTATTGTAATGGGTATCGGTTCCGGCGCCCTGTCCGCGAACTTTGGTCATCTTCTGACAGCACTGAAAAATTCTACAGGACTTCAGGGCGCAGGCCTGAACACCTACTCAACCATGACAGCCGGCTTTGAGAAAATGGACGCTGTACTGGGAGAGGGCGTAGGTACCTCCTGGGGACTGTATACACTTCTGGTTGCATTTATCATCAACCTGGTTCTGGTAGCGCTTCGTAAGTATACCAAGATTCGTGCCGTATACCTGACCGGTAACGCGATGATCGTACAGTGTGGTATCACCGTATACATCGTATGGCGTTTCCTGGGCACAGGCATGGTTCCGACCATCCTGATTGCATCTGTTGTAACAGCTCTGTACTGGGGTATCTGCTCTACGATGCTGATTAAGCCGACCAAGGTTATCACAGGCGGTGCAGACCTGACCGTTGCTCATCAGCAGATGTTTATGGACTTTGTAGCTTACAAGGTAGCTCCGAAGATTGGTAATCCGGAGAAGGACGATATCGAAAAGAAGAAACTGCCGGCATCCCTGAACTTCCTTCAGGACAGCGTTCTGGCAACTCTGCTCTGCATGATTATCGCAACTGCAGTGATTATGCTGGTTATCGGTAAGGATGGCGTAGACGCTCTTCGCGGAGCTGACGGCTTTAACAACGGTACTTATAAGAATAGCATCATCTTCATGCTGTGGATTTCCATCACACTGACCGCAGACCTGTGGGTACTGCTTGCCGGCGTTCGTATGTTCGTAGGTGAGCTGATGATGTCCTTCAAGGGTATCTCTGAGAAGCTTCTGCCGGGCGCAGTTGCAGGTGTTGACTGTGCTGCTCTGTACGGCTTCGCTCCGAAGTCTGTAGTACTTGGTTTCCTGTGCGGCGCACTGGGCCAGATTGTAGGCGTAATTGTCCTGATTGTGACAGGAAGCCCGATTGTCCTGATTCCGAGCTTTATCCCGCTGTTCTTCGACGGCGCTACCGTAGGTATCTTCGCGAATAAGTTCGGTGGCTGGAAGGCTTTGGTAACCATCTGCTTCTGCACAGGACTGATTCAGATTTTCGGTTCCGCGCTTGCGGTTGCTATGCTGGATCTGCCGTGGTGGCAGGGTGTCAGCGACTACGCAACCATCTGGGTAGCAATTACCGCTATCTTCAAGGGAATCGGAGCAATGCTCGGAATTCCGGTTGCATGCTAAGCTTTGCTGTGTAATAATCATTAAGAAATACAAGACAAAAAGGAGAATGAATCATGTTAAATATCGTATGTGTATGCCATAATGGAATGGGAACCAGTATGCTGCTGAAAATCAATGTAAATAATATCTGCATGGAAAACGGAATCAGTGCCAGCGTTGAAGCCTGCGCGCATGGTGAGGCAGCGGGATTCCTGATGAATGCGGATATCGTTCTGACCAGCCCGGAGATCGTGGAAATGCTTCCGCCGACCGACGCAAAGATTGTTACTACAACCAATATGCTGAACAAGGATGAGGTAACAGGTCTGCTGGTAAACTGCGTAAAGGAAAATTTCCCGGGCGAAATGTAATCGGGAAGGGCTTTTATGACAGTCATCAATTATATGGTCAGCATTCTGGCACTGGCAGTGCTGATATATGAGACTTATCTGGTAATCCGGCAGAACCGCCGGGTTACCGTGAAAGGAAAAGACGATTTCTTTACATTCTGTCTTGTATTACTGTTTACATCGTTGCTTTTGCGGCCGGATCCCGGTGCGGAATTTGTGGAAAGCCTTCGCAATACATTAATCCTGATGGCATTGTTCTTTACCCTGGCGGTGAAGCGCGGAATCAGTGAAAAGGGCGTGGTAAAGCTGGGCTTTGTAATTCCCTGGGAAAAGGTAACGACAGTGGAGATTGCGGAATATCAGACATCTAAGGTAATTGCGCGTTTTACAACCGGGAAGAGACAGTTTAAGCTTATATTTCCGAAATATCAGTTAAAGCAGCTGGTGTATGAAATTCAAAAGTATATTCCGAAGGTGATGGTAGAGAATTCTCTGAAGCTGAACGGATAAACGAAACCCGATGGGAAGATGAAGCCCATCGGGTTTTTTATATATTTTTTTACTTTATTTCCGATACTATTTGGGCGTCAGGCCGGTATATTTTTTGAAAACTCTCGTAAAATAACTCTGCTCCTCAAAGCCCACGGCAATGGCGATGTCAATAATAGAATAATTGGTGTTGCTCAGAAGGTGCTTGCTTTCCTCAATACGGATATAGTTCAGATATTCCTTAAAAGAGGAACCGCAGGATTTCTTAAACAGGGAAGAAAAGTAGGAGGGATTCAGCTGTACCTGGGCCGCCGTTTCCTCCAGAGTCAGGGGCTTATTGTAGTTCTGGGTCATGTACTGGATGGCATTCTTAATTACCTCGCTGTTTTTTCCTGAATTTTTTACAAACATACTTTCAATAAAGAAATCCAGAGTCTTCTGAAGCTCCAGGCAGAGCTCCTCCTGATTGCGGGTGGAATTCAGATTCTGGAGAAAATTGTTGCTGATTTTCAGGGCAACGTCGGTGTTGGCTCCGCCCTCCATGGCTGCACGGGAAAGAACGGAACAGAGCTCGATGGCCCGGGAGCGGATGATATTCAGGTTATTGCCGCCTTCAAAAAATACGTATCCGAGGAGTTCGTTGAGAACCTTCCGGGAATCCTGAATATTACGTTCCTTTACCCGCCGAATGAGCAGATTTTCTTTTTCCACCGGATAACTCTGTCCCTGTACGGACTCTACGGATTTGTACATCTGGATAGACTCGCTGATGCGGGATTGCTGTACAATTTTACTCCGGCTTTCGGAAAGCTGTTGCAGAGCCGAGGGAATCAGCGGAGTAAAAGTGTAGGAGAGAAGCCGGCTGATATGTGTGGCCATCTCCGGAGTGATGATGCGGATACCGGACAGAGCCTCATAGAGATCCAGGGTATGCTCGGTAGATACGGTATACCGCCGGGTGATGTCCAAAAGTAACGTAGAGTCCGGTTCGTCCATCAGAAAAGGGCCTATCAGAATCGCGCCAAAGAGGGTGTCTTTATTTACCAGTGGAAATATGATATGATTAAGATTAGCATGACAGGAAAAGACATAGGCCTCCCCCAGATCCATGGCCCGTTTTGCCGCTTTTGCGTGCAGCTCCTTACAGCTGCCCTTCTGAGCGCTCTGCTCGGATAACAGCTTTTTAAACTGCATACAGAAGGGAGTGGCAGTGCCAAAGCCACAGAGGGTGTTGCCTGCTTCATCCAGGGCCTGAATAGGCAGATTCAGGCAGGAATAAAGACATTCCAGAATTTCCTTCAACTGCTGTTCACTGATAATATTGTATAAATAGGCTTGCATATAGAAAGACTCCTTTTCCTCATATGCATGCTATTATATCATAAGAAAATCAAAAAAAGTATCAAATTTCAAAAGTTATTACAAGCAAAATCCAAAAGAAATTACTAAAATAACATCAGATATTGAGGAGTGACAGAGATGTCGATAATTCAGAGTATATCAGGAAGCGTACAAGAAGGAAAAGCAAAAAGTGTAAAGCAGCTGGTACGTCAGGCGCTGGAGGAAGGCTATGATCCGAAGGTGATTCTGAATGAAGGCCTGTTGACAGGTATGATGGTAGTTGCCGATAAGTTTAAGAAGGATGAGGTATTTGTGCCGGAGGTGCTGGTCTCATCCAGAGCCATCAACGCCGGACTTACCATTCTGGAGGGTTATCTGACCACGGGAGATGGCGATGGCTATATCGGAAGAGTTGTACTGGGAACGGTGCGCGGCGACTGGCATGATATCGGAAAGCATATGGTATCCCTGTCTCTTCGGGCAGCAGGCTTCGAGGTGGTGGATATCGGATACGATGCGGATACAGCCCTGTTCCTTGATACCGCTGAGGAGGTTGGGGCAGATATCATCTGCATGTCAGCGCTTCTGACCACCACGATGGACGCCATGCAGGAGGTTATTGAAGAACTGAAGCGCCGTCATTTACGCGAAAAATATATTGTTATGATAGGCGGAGCTCCGGTCAATGAATGCTTTGCCCAGGAAATTGATGCAGATATTTATACGTCAGACGCCATGTCCTGTGCCAGAGAGGCAAGGAAGGCAGTTCTGAAGAAGAGAGGACAAGATGAGGTTTCATAACCTGAAAGCAGAGGTGCCGGAGGAAAAGGTACTTCAAAAAATGAATTGTCCGCCGGAATCTGAGTGGTATGAGGAATTTCAGAGTGAGCTGGAAGAGCTTGAAAGCGAGGCAAAAAGGGCGTTAGAGCCCCATGGAGCAATGGCCTTCGGAAAAATACCGAAGGAGCTGGCTACGGAAAAGATTCCAGAGGGAACAGAGGTAGCCTGCGCCATTATTACGATTGGAAAGGATATTTCCGATTATTGTGAGAGCTTTTTCCGGGACGGGGATTGCGTCAGAGGACTTCTGGCAGACTCCTATGCAGATATTTATCTGTTTGAACTGGAAAAATGCTGGGTGCATCAGGTGATGGACGTCTGCCGGGAAAGAAAGGTGGGCATCCGGGGACGACTGGAGATTCCGGGTGATCTGACCATGGAAGCCCAGAAGTTTGCCTTCGACACCATTGGGGAGGCAGAGCTTCCGGGACTGACCTTATCCAGGGGATATATGTTCTACCCGGTAAAAACCATTTGCCATATCTTCCTTCTGTCGGAGGATCCGGAAGAATTCCGGGTGGCACATGACTGCAGACGGTGTACCAACACAGCCTGCAATATGCGAAAGGAGCCTCCCAGTCCGGAGCTTCTGGAAGCGTAAATATGGATGTACGTTCGGAAAGCTGGCGCGCGGCCAAACGGATGTCAGATATAGGATTTGAAAGTCTGTAGATTTTACAGGAAAAGCGAAAGAGAGGAAAAGAAAAATGACCAGTTATGAAATTATGAAGGCTAATATACATTTCCAGAATCCGGACCGTATCGGTCTTCGATTTGACAGAATCGCGGGAAAGGGTGATGTATGCCGTATCTTCGTACTTCCGCCGAAGGATAAAAGAGACAACAGCAAGACCTACAGCGTATCCAAGAAGGTTCGTCCGGGCGACAACGAATACGATGAGTGGGGATGCCTGTGGAGAAGCGACGGAAAGGGATCCAGCATGGGCGAGCCCTGTAATATCGCTCTGGAGGATCTGGAGGAGGATCTGGAGGATTTCCAGTTCCCGGATCCGAAGGCAGAGGGCCGTTTTGACGGACTGGAGGAAGCGCTGAAGGAGGCCGAGGAGAAGAACCTGTATGTACAGCTGAACAGCCCCCAGTGTATTTTTGAGCGTATGCATTTCCTGCACGGCTTTGAGGATACCCTTTGCGATATCATTGAACTTCCGGAGGAGACAGAGGAGCTGGCAAGAAAGCTTGCAGACTATCAGATCGGCATTATCGAAGAAGCATATCGTCTGGGAAAGGGCCGGATTCACTGCTATGATACCACAGACGACTGGGGTACCCAGCAGGCGCTGATGATTTCTCCCAAGAGATTCCGTGAAATCTTCAAGCCGCAGTACAAGAGAATCTTTGACAAGGCGCATGAGTGCGGTATGGACATCCGTTTCCATACAGACGGCAAGATCAATGACATCCTGGAGGATCTGATTGAGCTGGGCGTAGATATCATCAATATCCATCAGCCGAATCTGGTAGGCGTGGATGAGATTTCCAAGATTGGTCAGGGACGTATCTGCTTTGAGGCGTCTGTGGATATTCAGACCACACTGCCGACCGGAGATAAGGAGCGCATCGACCGAGAAGCAAAGGAACTGGTTGAAAAATGGGGTACCAGACAGGGCGGCTTTATCGGCGTAGAGTACGGCTATCTGGATGCAATCGGTACCACCAAGGAAACCATGCTGTATGAACTGGAGTGCTTTGAGAAGTACGGTACCTATAAGAAATAAGGCGCAGGATAACAGGAGGAAATGACAATGATTATTATTGCAGAGAAGCTGAACGGAACGATTCCTTCTATGGCAAAGGCAATCGCAGGCCGGGATGAGGAATGGATTAAGGATATTGCCCGGAAAGAGGCGGCAGACGGAGCGGCTTTTATCGATGTATGCGCTTCTGTTGAAGTGGGCGAGGTAGAAACCCTGCACTGGATGATTGACCTGGTACAGAGTGTGACAGATGTTCCCATCTCCATCGACAGTCCCAGCACTGAGGTACTGGCAGAAACATACAAGTTCTGTAAGAAACCGGGACTTTTTAACTCCGTGTCCATGGAGAGTAAAAAACATATAGATTCTATTTTCAAAATTATGGCTGAGAATCCGGGCTGGGAAGTCATCGCCATGCTGTGTGATGACACGGGAATTCCCAAGTCTGCGGCAGACCGTCTGCGTGTCTTTGATAATATTATGAAGAAGGCAGAGGAGTATGGAATTGATCCGTCCAGAATCCATATTGACCCCATCATCGAGGCTGCGGCCCTGATGGATCCGGACAGAGAGGACGGACCGGGAATCACCATCAATACCAAGGTGATTGACGCTATCCGCGCAAAATACCCGACCATTCATATTACTTCCGCTATCAGCAATATTTCCCACGGCCTGCCTGCCCGGAAATATATGAACTATGCTTTCGCTTCCCTGGTATTATCCCATGGACTGGACAGCGGTATCCTGGATCCGCTGAACCATGGAATGCATGCGATTATTGATACCACAGAGAAGATGCTGAAGCTTTCCGACGCCGAGATGCAGAAGATTGTGGGAGCCGTGAAGGAGCAGACACTGGAGGATGTGGAGCTTCCCCTTCCGGATGGCGATTTCAATCCGGAGGAGGCCAGAAAATACGCGGAGATGTCCGCGACCATACTGGCTATGAAGGAGCTGCAGATGACGGTAGAGGATCTGGAGCCGGACGAGGAGGATCGCGATATTCAGGGCGTCTCCTATGCGGCAGAGGCTTTGCTTGGTCTGGATGAAGATGGTTACTGTATGTCATACATTGAAGCATATAAGGACGACCTTTTTGGCGTACCGAAGAAATAAGAAAACAGGAGGAATGATTGATTATGAGACCGGAAATTGAAGAAGTAAAGGAACTTGTTATTAAAGGAAGCGCGAAGAAGGTAGCAAAGGCAGTACAGGCTGCTCTGGATGCAGGTTGTGATGCTTCTGAAATCCTGAATCAGGGTATGGTAGAGGCGATGTCCGAGGTTGGAGAGCAGTTCTCCAAAAATGAAATCTTTGTATCCGAGATGCTGGTAGCGGCCCGCGCCATGAAAAAGGGCGTTGCAGTTCTGCAGCCGCATCTTGCAAATGGCTCCACAGGAAGCCTGGGCAAGGTAATTATCGCTACGGTTAAGAATGACCTGCATGATATCGGAAAGAACCTGGTTGCCATGATGATCGAGAGCGCAGGCTTTGAGGTCATCGACTTGGGAATCGATGTTCCCATTGCAAAGATTATTGAGTGCTACCGTGAAAATCCGGATACCAAGATCATTGCGCTGTCCGCGCTTCTGACCACAACTATGCCGGATCTGCGTGAGACAGTAGACGCTTTGAATCATGAGGATTTCCGTAACGAAGTAAAGATCATGGTAGGCGGCGCTCCGATTACCAAGGAGTTCGCAGATGAGATCGGTGCCGACGGATATTCCGCAGATGCTGCAGAGGCAGCAGTTCTTGCCAAGAAGCTGGCAGCATAATCACGATATAATTCTTTTTATTGCTACATTATCCCTCAGGAACCGGACCGCTTTTGGCGGTCCGGTTCTTTTATCCGGCTTTTTTATCCGAAAAAAGTAATGCACAAATGTTTAATTTGTAGTAAACTAAGTAAGAATCATGCAATAAAACGGTCCTGTATGAGGAGTGAATATTATGATAGCAATCATCGATTAATATAGCTATCAATGTGGAATGTTCCCAGTAATATAGAGGCTTGGTTGACAGTTACTATTAAAAAATTTGAGAATTTACGAATTAGATACGAATTAAAATGTCTTGAATGTGTACAAAATAATTTATTTTCAATAGCAAGTAAAAAAGAATTTTAGATAGAACTTCTGGAAATTCCAATATGAGGAATATTCGGAAGTTCTATTTTTTTTAAAGAAGAAAAGTGAATATTGTGGGTGTGTCGTGAAACACGACGCACCACATCCATAGACAGTATGTGAAAGTAAGCAGTTGTGTAAAAATTATTTTGGAAAAAGTTACAGCAGATGTTTACAAGGAATATGTGAAGGCCAGTGCGAAGCACTGATCAAAGAGGATTGGGGAGGTTTCCCCAACAAGCAAAATGAGTCTGGGTAGCACCCAGACACTGCTTGCTGATTTGGAGAAGAAGCAGTTCTTTAAATCAGTAGTCTTTATATTGAATATGAGATTGAAATGCGATATTTCAGAATTTAATTTTACTTTACAATAAGCAGAATTGTTAAAAGCGCAATTTTATGATATAGTAATAAATATCATATAGTAGAGGTGAGAATATGGCAGTTAGTTACAAAAAGCTGTGGAAATTATTGATAGATAAAGATATGATGAAGAAAGATCTTCGTGCAATGACAGGTGTGAGTACAACAACGATGTCTCGATTGTCAAAAGACGAAAATGTAAGCACAGAGATCCTTTCTAAAATTTGTTCAGCTTTAAATTGTGATGTGGGAGACATCATGGAATTTGTTCCAGACAAAAAGGGAAAAAAGCAGGAGGTACGGTGACATGGAGTTTTTGTACTCTTACAAAGCATCTTTGACCAGAGAACCGTTCCTTTTCTACGAGATGCGTTCTACCGCAAAACTAATGGCAGAAGGAAATTCAGATGATGCGATTGTGAAAGAAATTGCAGAGCAGAATCTTTTCCAGTACCCAACGGAAAAATCTATCACACGCATGGCGAAAGCCTGCATCAAACGGCTTCATGCACTGGAAGATGATTCTCTGGTTTCTGCGATTGCTTCACAGCCGACGGATGTGGCAAAACAGATTTGTCTGTATGCGATGATGAAGCAGAGCCGACTGGTCTGGGAATTTATGCTGACCGTCATTGGCGAGAAGTACAGATTAAGGGACACGTCTTTTGGGAAGATAGATTTGAATACATTTTTTATGCGCTTGCAGGAGCAGAATGATACCGTGGCTTCCTGGAGCGATACTACAATAACAAAGTTAAAGCAGATCATTGCCAGAGTGCTTGTTGAAACAGAATATCTCGACAATCGGGGGGCAGATCATTTGAATCCAATATGGCTGCATCCTGTTTTGGAGAATGCCATTAGAAGCAATGGCGATACGGCGATACTGCCAGCGTTTAATTGCTTTTCATAGGAGGTAACCTGATGAGTGATATAAAGATGCGCCTAGACAAAGTTCGGGCATTGATTCAGAAACAGGAATTTCTGGAAGGCAAGGGACTTAGTAATGAGGTGAATATCAGAATCTTCTGCTATGAACCAGAGAATGAGATGATTATCCGGCGTTTTGTGAATCAGCTGGAAACCGATCAGTCCTTAAATTGCCATTTGATAGTTTGCAATTTATATAAAACATTCCTCTCTATTTGTGACGATATGGATATCACAGATGCAATTCCTGATATGGAAGAAGCTGATGGAAGCACCTATCTTCTGGAGCAGCTTAACGCTGCGATCAGTAATCGAGAATTTGTCGATAAGATTCAGTATGAACCGCATGAACTGGGGGATGTGTTATTGCTGACAGGTGTAGGTGAAGTGTTTCCATTTATGAGAATCCATACATTGCTGGAAGCTTTGCAACCGTATTTTTCGGATGTTCCGATTTTGGTTATGTATCCGGGTGAGTTTGATGGGCATCAGATAAAACTGTTCAATCGTCTGGCACCAAATGATTATTACCGGGCATTCAATGTCATAGAGTGAGCGTTAGCGAGAAAAATATGCTCGCATATTTGGCGAGCGGCGAACGATGATTATGGACGAAGTCCATAATAGATTAAGGGGGATAAAGCCATGATGATTCGAGATATGTTTGCGGATGACATTAACCGCAAAATCAATGGTGTAATTAAAGTAGATCAGGCTGCTGA
>QWCN01005596.1_pt1 | contig 15721 bp, 9 predicted proteins | sample 1972711 | NCBI WGS metagenome assembly QWCN01 (sample SAMN09866707, study PRJNA288562) | Human gut metagenome isolate term1_stool, whole genome shotgun sequencing... | isolation source: gut | host: Homo sapiens | place: USA: California | reverse complement strand
GCAGTGCTTTCAACGGGGAGAGCGCACAAAAGTGACTGGCATGGTTTTATGCCGGTAATTTAGGTGGCACCACGGATACGGCAGCATATTCGTCCTAGCAATTGGGATGAATGAGCTGCCGTATTTTTTTATTGAAAAAAGAGGGGTAAGAAATATGTGTTGTGTTATGGGCTATACCGGGCACGATCTGAGTGCCGCCAAATTCAAGGAATATCTGCTGCGCACGGTTATGCGCGGCCCGGACGACCAGCGTGTGGTGGAAGGGCCTTTCGGTCTGATGGGCTTTGGCCGCCTTGCCATCATGGGCTTGACGCCGGAAGGCATGCAGCCGTTCTACCGCGGTGCCGACTGCGTGGTGTGCAACGGCGAGCTGTACGGCTTCCGCTTTGAAAAAGAAGTCCTGAAACGCCGGGGCTACAAGTTCCAGTCGGACTGCGACTGTGAGATCCTGCTGCCGCTGTACTATGAGTATGGTCTGGATATGTTCCGCCACATGGATTCCGAGTTCGCGCTCATCATGTACGATTCCCGCAAGGACCGGCTCATCGCCGCCCGCGACCCCATCGGCATCCGTCCGCTGTTCTACGGCTACTCCAAGTCCAGCCATCAGATCGCCTTCGCCTCCGAGATGCAGAACCTCATTGGCTGGTGCGACGACATCCGTCCCTTCCCCATCGGCAGCTACTACTGCGATGGCCGCTTCGTCCGCTATGAGGACATCGCCGATGTGCCCGCTCCCATGCAGGACGATATGGACACCGTGCTGCGGAACATCCGCGAAAAGCTGATCGCAGGCGTGGAGAAGCGTCTGGACGCCGATGCCCCGGTAGGCTTCCTGCTTTCCGGCGGTCTGGATTCCTCGCTGGTGTGCTCCATTGCCGCCAAGAAGCTGAACAAGCCCATCCGCACCTTTGCCATCGGCATGGACACCGACGCCATCGACCTGAAGTATGCGCGCCAGACCGCTGAATATCTGGGCAGTGAGCACCACGAAATCATCATCAACCGGGACATGGTCATCAACAGTCTGGAAGAGGTCATCCGCCTGCTGGGCACCTGGGACATCACCACCATCCGCGCCAGCATGGGCATGTACCTGCTGTGCAAGGCCATCCACGAGCAGACTGACGTCCGGGTGCTGCTGACCGGTGAGATCTCCGATGAGCTGTTCGGCTACAAGTACACCGACTACGCCCCCACCGCCGACGCGTTCCAGCAGGAAAGCCAGAAGCGCATCCGGGAGCTGTACATGTACGATGTGCTGCGGGCCGACCGCTGCATCTCCTCCAACAGCATCGAGGCCCGCGTGCCCTTTGGGGATCTGGATTTTGTGCGCTACGTCATGGCCATCGACCCGGAAAAGAAGTTGAACAGCTACGGCAAGGGCAAGTACCTGCTGCGCAAGGCCTTTGAGGGCGACTGGCTGCCGCCGGAGATCCTGTGGCGCGAGAAGGCCGCCTTCTCGGATGCCGTGGGCCACAGCATGGTGGATGATATCAAGGAGTATGCCGAGAGCCTTTACACCGACGAGGAATTCCAGCTGCGCCGGGCGAACTATTCGGCCCACTGCATGCCGTTCACCAAGGAAAGCCTGTTCTACCGCGAAATTTTTGAGAAGTACTACCACGACCAGAGCCGCACCATCGTGGGCTTCTGGATGCCCAACAAGGCATGGCCCAACTGCAACGTCAACGACCCCTCTGCCCGCGTGCTGGCAAACTACGGCGCTTCCGGTGTGTAATTGATTTTAAACGGCCTCCGCTGCGCTCTGGCCATCTTTAGCGGAAATAAAGTTTTTATAGTTTGCAGTTCAGCAAAGCCTGCGGGCTTTGCTGAACTGCTTTTTCACAGAAGGAGTCCGAAAGGCAAACTGCATCTTCTGTGCCTGTTCCCTACGGGAACATCTGCACAGGGAAAAAGATGCCGCTTCCAGTTACGACCCCTCTTGTGAAAATGCAATGCCGGGCGGTCCGCAGACCGCCCGGCATTGCTCTGTTAAAATTATTTTTCCGCTATTCATGCCCAAAGCGAACGCGGCGGGCATTCTGATTTGTTACATCCTGATTTTTTGCGCCGCCCGGGCAATGGACGCCAGCAGCGCCACCAGACGCTTTTCGTCCATCTGGCCGCAGTAGCTGGTGAAGGTGTAATAGCAGCCCTGCACGCAGAAGGAAAGCACGATCTTGCGCACCACATCGGCATCAAACGAGGGGTCTCGCTCCGAGATGCATTTGCACATGGCCGCTTCCACCCGGTTGATGAACAGTCCCTGCCGGGAGCCGGAAAACAGGATGCCAATCTCGGTCTGATTCCGGGTAAAGGCCCGGAACATTTCCCGGGTCAGCCACTCGGTGCGCTCACTCACATCACTGGCGGTCAGCTGCGGCAGGCTTTCCACCACCACCTCCACCATTTCGTCCTCCATGGCGTTGGCCAGCGCATAGATATCCTGATAATGGGCATAAAAGGTGGACTTATTGATGCAGGCCAGATCGCACAGCTCCTTGACCTTGATCTTTTCCAGCGGTTTCTGCGCCCGCAGCTCCATGAATGCCTGCTTGATGGCACGCTCCGTTTTTTCAATGCGAATATCCAGAAAATCCACCTCTTTTGCAATTCTGTTGATTATCCAACCATTTTCCTGTTTTGCGGATAGACAAGGCCCTCAGCCTTTTTTATACTGGGGCTATCCCCTCTCCGCGTCACTCCTTGCGGTACAGGATGCCTTTTTCGTCCAGCGCCTGCCGGATGCGCTCAAAGCTGTCGGCATCCGGGCAGTGCAGTGTATGCAGGTGCACGCCGCCGGTCATGCGGCTCAGCAGACTTTCCGGCGTATTTTTTGCCTGCTGGATAAAGTTGTCCACATCATAGCGGCTGGCAAGGTTCAGGTTGCCCCGCAGTTCACCATACAGGCTGTTCTCCACAGCCACATCCACCACGATGCCGCCCTGATCCACAATGGTGTACAGCTCGGTGCGCATCTCTTCCTCGGTGCTGTGCACGCAGGCCAGAATGCCCACATAGCCCTTTTGGGCCGGATGCAGCTGATAGCCCCGGGGCGTTGCATCGATCTGTGCGCCGCCTGCCCGCAGCAAAGCCACATCCCCCACCACGATTTGACGGGATACCCCCAGCTGTGCCGCCAGGGCACTGGCACTGACCGGGGTCTCGGCCCCGCTGAGCCGGTTCAGGATGGATTCTCTGCGCTGCGCTGCGTTCATAGGTCTCAGGCTTCCTTTCCGCATTTCTGCATTCCTGCTCTATTGTAGCAAAACACGGCGGTTTGTGCAAGAAGCCAGCCCTTTATTCCAGCTGCAGGATGGTAGCATAATTGGAGGGCAGCTGCACCTTCATGCGGCCCCACTCCATGCTGGTCAGAACGGGCTGTGCGCCCACGGTATCCGCCAGCAGGTCAACGGCCCCGGAAGCCTCCACCGGCAGCTGGAATTCCAGCTGTGCGGGACTGTCGCCTCCACCGGCAGCTGGAATTCCAGCTGTGCGGGACTGTCGCCGTTGTTCAGCACCACGACGCAGGCCTTTCCATCCAGCACCCGGGCAAAGGCATAGCACTGGGTGGTGAGCTGCAGCTCCTTCACCTCGCCGTCGGTCAGCTCCGGCAGCTCCGCCTTCAGTCTGCCCAGTGCGGCATACACGCTGGTGACAGGGTTGGTGGTCTCAGCGTCCTTGAAGTCGGAAAGCTCCAGACAGGGACGCAGCGGCCAGTCGCTTCCCCACTCTTTTTTGCCCTCAATGCCAAATTCTGAGCCATAATAGATGGACGGAATGCCCCAAAGCGTATATACTAGAATTGCAATATGACGGATGTGCTCCCGGTTGCGCAGCTTGTTGGGCAGCCGCTCCACATCGTGGTTGTCCGAGAACAGATACAGCCGGGTATCGTGGCACAGGCCCTGCAGACGGCGCATGGTGTGGGCGATCTCGAAATAGTTGTGGTCGTTGTGGCCGCTCCACAGACCCTTGTGCAGCTCGTAGTTGGTCACCGAGTGCAGCATTTCCGGGTTTGCCCAGCGGCTGTAATCCCCGTGGATCACCTCGCCCATGAGCCAGAACTCCGGCTTTACCTCATTGGCAAGGCGGCGCAGCCCCCGCATGAAGTCAAAGTCCAGCACATCGGCGGCGTCCAGACGGATGCCGTCAATGTCAAATTCATCCACCCAGAAGCGGATGGTCTCGTAGTGGTAGTTCTGCACCTCCGGGTTGCGCTGGTTCAGCTTGACCAGCAGATTGTAGCCACCCCAGTTGCCGTAGGAAAAGCCGTCGTTGTACTCGTTGTTGCCCCAGAAATTTACATCGCAGAACCAGTCCTTATAGCGGGCGTTCTCGCGGTTTGCCTTCAGGTCCTGGAACGCAAAGAAATCCCGGCCCACATGGTTGAACACGCCGTCCACGATCACCTTCTGGCCCCGGGCATGGCAGTCTGCCACAAAGTCCCGGAACTCCTCATTGGTGCCGATGCGGCGGTCTACCAGCCGGTAATCGATGGTGTCGTAGCCATGGGAGCCGCTTTCGAACAGCGGGCCGATATAAATGGCCGTGCAGCCAAGGTCCGCTGCGTGCTTCGCCCATGCGTTCAGCTTCTCGAATGCGCCGGGCACCGCCTGCCCGTCGTTCTCATGTGCGCAGCCGCACAGCCCCAGAGGATAGATGTGATAGAATACCGCGTTGTCATACCAAGCCATTGTTCATACCGCTCCCATACAAAAAAATCAGCCGCCGCCCACTGCAGCGGCAGAAATAGTATAGCACAGAATCTGTAAAATATGTTAATATTTGCCGATTTTTGTCAAGAATCGACAAGAATATCGGCTACTGTGCCCCATTTTGCCTTGTTTTTATTGGATATATTGTCCAAATATCTGTATCACATGCAGTGCCGCCGGGCACTGCCCATCATAGAATGTAAGGAGATCTTTGCATGAATTACCCTGCCATTCCCCGTGAATTCTTCAATGGAGACTGCTTTGATGCCTACCGCATCCTTGGTGCCCATCCCTGCTCCGACAACGGCACCGAAGGGTGGCGCTTTGCGGTGTGGGCCCCCGGTGCCACGGCAGTGGAGGTCTGCGGCGGCTTCGACGGCTGGGAGGCAGGCGTGCCCATGGAAAAAGCCGATACCGGCGTGTGGAGCGCATTCATCCCCGGCCTTGCAGAGGGCGACCTTTATAAATACCGGGTGCATGGTGCCGACGGCAGTGTGGTGATGCGCAGCGACCCCTACGCATTTTCCACCGAGCTGCGGCCGGGTACGGCCAGCCGTCTGACAAAGCTGGACTTTCATTTTGATGACAGTGCATGGATGGAGCGCCGCGACAAATGCCGCAACCGCCCGCTGAACATCTACGAGATGCATGTTGGCAGCTGGCGGCACAAGCCCGGCAGCAAGGAGGCCGATGGCTCAGACGGCTGGTATAACTATGAGGAGCTGGCCAAGGAGCTGATTCCCTGGCTGCTGGACCATCACTTTACCCATGTGGAGCTGCTGCCGCTGGCAGAGCATCCCTTTGACGGCAGCTGGGGCTACCAGACCACCGGCTATTTTTCCGTCACCAGCCGCTACGGCACCTCCGCCCAGTTTGCCGGCTTCGTCAACGCCTGCCACCGCATGGGCATCGGCGTCATCATGGACTTTGTGCCGGTGCACTTTGCCGCCAACGCCGACGCTCTGGCAAAGTTTGACGGCACCTACCTCTACGAGTACGACAGCGATGTGGGCCACAGCGAGTGGGGCACCTGCAACTTCAATTACTACCGCCGGGAGGTGTGCAGCTTTTTGAACAGTGCCGCTGCCCTGTGGATGGACGTGTACCACTGCGACGGCATCCGCATGGACGCCATTTCCCGCGCGCTGTACTGGCAGGGAGACCCGAACCGCGGCGTGAACGAGGGGGCTGTGAACTTTCTGCGCAGCCTGAACCACGGCCTGAACGAGCGCTGGCCCACCGGCATCTACATGGCAGAGGACTCCACCAACTTCCTCAAGGTGACAGCTCCCACCCGCTACGACGGCGTGGGCTTTGACTACAAGTGGGACATGGGCTGGATGCACGACACACTGGACTATTTTGCCACCCCCTTCGGCGAGCGTCCGAATGCCTATGGCAAGATCGTTTTCAGCATGCATTACTTCTACAACGAGCTGTATCTGCTGGCGCTGAGCCACGACGAGGTGGTGCACGGCAAAAAGACCATCATCGATAAGCTGTGGGGCACCTACGCGGAAAAATGCGCCCAGCTGCGCACCCTGTATTTTTATATGTATATGCACCCGGGCAAGAAGCTGAACTTCATGGGCAACGAGATGGGACACTTCCGGGAGTGGGACGAAAAGCGGGAGCTGGACTGGGATCTGCTGAAATATCCCTTCCACGATGCCTTCCAGAAATACTTTGCCCACCTGAGCCGAGTCTACTCCACCGAGCCTGCCCTCTACGATGGCGAGTACAACCCCGACTGCTTTGAGTGGGTGGCCTGCGAGAGCCGCAGCGAGGGCGTGTACGCATGGCTGCGCAAGGGACAGGGCCAGAGCCTGCTGTGCATCATGAACACGCAGGATCACGCCCACAAAAAGTTCCCCCTCTACCTCCGGTTCCCCTGCGGTGCCGAGGAGGTGCTGAACACCGAATCCCCCGAGTGGGGCGGTGCGCTCAAGGGACGCCGCAAGACCAACCTGCACACCACCGACGGCGGCGTCTATGGCCGGGATTACACCCTCACCATCGACCTGCCCGCCATGGGGAGCTGCCTGCTGCGGCTGGCCCCGGAAGCCCCGAACCCGGACGCCGCCCGCATCAGCGCTAACAAAGCCATGGCGCAAAAGCGCCGCAGCGCCCGCAGCACAAAGACCGCTTCAAATTCCAGCAAGTAATATTCACGTCAAAATGTCCTGTATGCTTTGAAAGCTGCGGGACATTTTGCTGTTTTCCGCGCCCTGCGGCTGGACAGTGCAGATTTTGCTTGCTATACTGTAGCTGTGATATTCTGCAACTGAGAGGTTTTTGGGGATGAATGGAATCGTTTCCCGTCTGTCTGCCCTTGGCAAGGTCTGGCTGGGCCTTGCTGCCGGGGCGCTGGCGCTTATCGTATTCGGCCTTGCCGCACCGGGCAGCGGCCTGTTTTTCCCGTTGCTGAGCCTGTGGTGCAATACAGCGCTGTTTGCACTGGCGCTGCTGGTGCTGCGCCGGGCCGGTGTGGAGCTGGACCTGTTCCACAAGGCGGTGCTGGTGGGCGTCTGGGCTGTGGCGGCGCTCTACTTTTTCTGGGCGCTGGGCAGCCGCACCTTCCTCTACTACTGGGACTATGTGAACTACATTTTAAAACAGTACAACGCCGAAGCCGCCTTTGCCCAGAGCACAGGCGCAGGCTTCCGGTTCCTCCTCGATTCCATCACCGAGGACTACACCAACTTCATCCCCCTGTTCACCGAGTTCCCGTTCTGCCTGAGCGGCAAGACCGGTGACGACTACGCATTCTGTCAGCTGTTCAGCGTCCTGCCCAGCCTGCTGGTGCTGCTGGCGGGACTGGTGTGCAAAGCCGGGCAGCTGCTGCGGGTGAAAAACACCCGCTGGTATTTCCTCATCGGCTTTTCCTGGTGCGTCACCTTTCCGTTCCTGCGCATGTCTGCCATGCTGGGCCAGCCGGACTGGTTCGGGCTCATCTTCGCCTTCATGCTCCTGCTGCTCACGCTGGACTACCGCTTTGACCGCATCGACCTGCCCCGCTGTCTGCTGATCTTTGCCGCCACGGCGGGGGTCATCCTCACACGGCGGTGGTACTTATACTTTGTGGTGGGCTACTGCTTCGCCTACGTCCTGCTGCTGGTGGTATCCAGTGTGCGGCTGGCAAAAAGCGGCCAGCAGTCCCGGGCTGTGCACCGCCTCGTCCGGCTGGCCGTGTTCGGCCTGTGCGCCGCCGGGGCCATGGTGCTGCTTCTGCTGCCCATGGTGCGCAAGATCCTCGGCTTCGATTACGCCGGGCGCTACTCCTACTATAACTTCGGCGGCATCACGCTGGAGCTGGCCGCACAGACCCTGCGCATCGGCCTGCTGAACTTCATCCTCATCGGGATGGGGCTGTGGTTTGCCGCAAAACGCCGTCTGCCTGCCCTGCCCTGCCTTGCGGGGGCAGAGCTGCTCACGAGCCTTCTGCTCTTCACCCGGGTGCAGAACACCGGTTCCCACCAGATGCTGCTGTTCGTGCCGGGGTGGCTGCTGCTGTTCCTCACCGGTTCTGCCGCACTGGCCGAGGGCATCCGGAAGTACCGGAAGCTCAAGCTTTTCTACTGGGCCTTCACGCTGGTGTTTGCCATGTCGGTGCGCTGTTCCCCGCTGACCACCGTGGCCCTGCCGGGCTTTGTGGTGGACCACTTTCCCCTCAAGGCGGTGTCGGAGTTCGTCCGGCTGGACAAGCTTACCTACGACCGCACCGACGCCGCCCAGATCCAGCGCGTGGACGGCTGGATCGATGCCCACTGCGATGCGGAAAAGGGCGAGTTCGCCTACATGATCCCCCACGATATGCTGTACAACTCGGACATGTTCCAGTATGCCGCCCTGCCGGACATCCAGCTGCAGGGCAAGCTGGCCGCCGGCATCTCCATCCCGGGCACCCACGAGTTCCCGGTGCGGTTCTTTGAGGCGAAGTATGTGCTCACTGCAGAGCCCTTCCCCCAGACCTTTGTCAGCGGCGGCGAGCTCTCCGGCCGGTGGAACGCCCTCTTCTGCGCCGCGCGGGATGAGCACTTTACGCAGGCCGCCAGCTTTGACATGGGCAACGGCACTGTGTTCACCGTGTGGGAGCGCACCGAGCCTGCCGACCGGGCTGAGGTGGAATATTATCTGGATGCCTTCGCGCAGGAGGATGCCCTCTACCCCGAGATGTTCTCGCAGGTGGCAGAAAGCTGGCTTGCCGGGCATGGACTTTAAGCTGCCGTTTTCTCAGGCCGTCTGCGCCTGTACTTTGGAGATAAAAGGAGTCTTTTTCGATGGAACAGAATGCAAGCGCCCTGCCCAAGGTCACGCTAGGCCAGTACAAAGGGCTGGACTTTACCCGCCGGGTGCGCCCGGTGTCTGAAAAAGCCGTGGAGCTGGAGGCCTCAAACCTCACCCGCACCCATGCCCCCTTTGTACCGGTGGAGCTGCCCGCTGCACGCGGGATGCGTGTAACGCTGGATTTTGAGGGGTTTCTGGACGGATCCCCCATCCCGGACAGCCGGATGGAAAACGTCACGGTGGTGCTGGGCACCGGCCAGCTGATGCCCGCCGCCGAAAACGCGGTCTACGGCCACAAGGCAGGTGAGGATTTCCGGTTCGATTTTACCTACCCCGCCGAGTTCCGGGTGCCGGAGCTTTCCGGCAAAACGGCACAGTTTGCCATTTCCCTGCACACCGTGGAGCAAAAGCAGACCGTGCCGCTGGACGACGCCTTTGCCGGAACGCTGGGCTTTGACTCGGTGGACGCGCTGAAAGAGAGCATCCGCGAAAAGAAGCGCCGCTCCCACGAGGCCAACGCCGACCGCATTGCCGGTGCCGCCCTGCTGGACATGGCCGGGGCGAACCTGACGGCGGAGCTGAACGGTGCCATTCTGGATCAGAACGCGGAGCGGGACATGAACGCCCTGCGCGACCGGCTGCGCCGCAGCAAGATGACCATGGAGCTGTACTGCAAGGCAGGCCAGACCACACCGGACGAGGTGCGTGCCGCCTTCCGCCGGGATGCGGAGCGCAAGATGCGCAGCATCCTTGCCGTGCGGGCCATTGCCGAAGCAGAGCAGATCACCGTGTCCAACGCCGAGGTGGACGCCGAATACGCCCGCCTTGCCAAGCTGCACGACACCCCGGAGCCTGAGATCCGCAAAGTGCTCAGCCGGGACGCTGTGGCCTCTGCCGTGACCACCCAGAAGGTACAGCGCTTTCTGATCGAACATGCAAACATCACTTCTGTTGTGGAAGGGGAGTAAATTATGGGCTTTTTTACACGCACCGCGATGGATATGCTGATGAAAACTACCCATCCCGAGATCAACCGCCGCCAGTGCTGGAACCTGCATCCTCATCGCAAGCCCTGCACCGAGTGCAAGGATATCTGCCCCTATGGCGAACAGATCTTTACCCGCCCGAACCTCGTCAAGGACTGGGACCCCTGCACCGAGTGCGGCCTGTGCGTTTCTGCCTGCCGCAGCGGCTGCATCATCCCTTCGCCGGAGCAGGTGCAGCGGGACACCTCTGCCGCCGATACCGACAATGACACCATCTGGATCGGCTGCGAAAAGTCCACCCGCAAAAATTCCATGGTGCGCGCCTGCATCTCTGCCCTCACATGGGAGACGCTGGCCTACCTTGCCCTGAACAAAAAGATCGTGCTGGACCTGACCCCCTGCGGTGAGTGTGAGAACGACCTGTGCGCCGCCCAGCTGCGCAAGGAGCTGACAAGGCTTGTGGATTTCTTTGGTCAGCCCATGTTCGAGGCACGGTTCACGCTGGCCTACGAGCAGGACGAAGCGCCCTATCACGTAAAGGAGCTGAGCCGCCGCGAAATGTTCGAGCAGGTGAGCCACGGCTCCAAGAGCGGCACCAAAAAGCTGCTGCAGCTGCTGCCCGGCCTGCGCAGCGAGGACGACGGCGGTGTGGATTTCCGCCTTTTGCTGCACCAGCGCACAAAGCAGCTGAAAGCGGCCATGGACACGCCGCTGAAGTACGGCTACTATCTGCCCAACTTCACCGACAAATGCTTTGGCTGCGGCAAGTGTGAAAAGGCCTGCCGCGCCGGTGCGCTGAAGCTGGAGGACCTGCCCGACGGCCAGACCCGCGTCGTCATCACGCCGTGGAAGTGCAGCGAGTGCGAGGTGTGCGTGGCATCCTGCTCGAACCACGGCATCGACGGCATGAAGCTGCGCCAGCTGACCACCCTTGGCCCGGTGAGCATCTACAAATGCACTAAGACCCTGTGCAAGGAATGCGGCAAGCCCATTGCGCCGGACAGTGCGGAGGGCGTGTGCACCGTGTGCCGCATCAAGGCACGCACCAAGAAGCGGCAGGAGGAAGCCGCCGCCCGGGCAAAGCAGCTGCGGGAGGAGCGGGAGGCCAAAAAGGCTGCCGAGGAGGCCGCAAAGGCAGCGGAGGAGGCCGGTGCCGCTGTTTCCGCCGAGGCCGCAGCGGTCCCCGCCGAAGCCGCTGTCCCGGCTGCAGCCGGTTCGGTCATCAGTGCCGTGACGCCTGCCAAGCCCGCACCCATGCTGCCGGACGAGACACCCGAAGCCGCTGCGCCGAAAAACGATTGACGGCGCGTCGATTCAATGCTATACTGACCATAAAGCCGCCCTTTGTGCGGCAATGGACTGTTACAAAGGGGGTAACGGATGTGTGTTCCGTTACTCCCTTTTTTCAGAGCACACAAATGCTAGAGCTAGAAGAAAGAGGGATCACACTATGCGTCATTCCATTTCCCGCCGTCAGTTCCTGAAGGGCAGCGGTGCAGCCGCCCTTTCTGCTGCAGCTGCCGGTCTGCTGAGCAGCTGCGGCGGCTCCTCCGCTTCCAATGGCGGCGGCACCGGCGCTTCCGGCAGCAGCTCCACCTATACCGTGCTGTACTCCCGCCAGCCCGCCACCCTGAACTATCTGGTCTGCTCTGCCGACCCGGACCTCTACCACGGCACCCAGTGCATCGACACACTGGTGGAATACGACAACCGCGGCAAGATCCGGGAGGGCCTTGCCACTGCGTGGGAATGGGACGCCGACAGCCTGACCTGGACCTTCCACCTGCGGGACGAGAACTGGGTGGACTGCAATGGCGAGGTGCTGGGCCCTGTAACCGCGCAGGACTTTGTGGATGCGCTGGCCTATGTGCTGAACCCGGACTATGCTTCCTCCACTGCAAGCCTTGTCACCCCCTATGTGGCCGGTGCGGATGATTATTACAACTACTGTGTCTACCGCAACAACGCCAACAACGGCACCGTGGCCGAGGACGGCACCACCTACGCCATCGATGCAAACGGCACTGTGACGGCCACCGCTGCGGACGGCACTGCCACTGAGTATCCGGCTGTGGATTTCAGTGCCGTGGGGGTCAAGGCTGTGGACGAGCACACTCTGACCTACACCCTAAACTTTGATTTCCCGGGCTTTCTCAGCCTGTTGAGCTACTCCCCCTACGAGCCCGCCTACGGCCCGCTGCTGGAGGAGTTTGCTGACCAGTTCTGCACCAGTGCCGAGACCGCCTGCAGCTGCGGCGCGTTCTATCTGGCCGAGTACACCCCGCTGGAAAGCTGGGTGATGAAGAAGAACCCCGAGAACTACGATACCGACAGCGTTTATATCGATACGGTGCGCTACATCTACAATCAGGAAGAGCTCATCAGCGGCCCGGAGATGGTCAAGCGCGGCGAGATCGATCAGGCCACCATCAGCTCGGACATTCTGGACAGCTGGCTGGCCGATGACACCACCAGAGATATGGTGTCCATGGAGCGCCCGGAGACCGGCAAGAGCTATTTCTACATCTTCAACTTCCTGCCCTACCGCCACGAATTTTCCAACTGGACCGTGACCGGCGTGGACGCTGAATATGAGCCGGACAACTGGGCCAAAGCCATCAACTCCACCAACTTCCGCAAGGCGTTCCTGTATGCCATCAATCCCTCCGTCACGCTGGCCGTCACTGCGCCCGAGGGCTACGAAAACTATAAGCTGCACACCATCACCCCGCCTTCCTTCTGCGCCAACAGCAAGGGCGTGGATTATACTGAATGCGGCGGGCTGGCAGGCCTGTCCGATTTCTTTGACGAAGCCACCGCCAAGCAGTACCGCGATGCCGCAGTGGAAGAACTGACGGCTGCCGGTGTCACCTTTCCCATCAAGGTGCAGTACCCCTACAACCCCGCCGTGGTGGACTGGGACAAGCAGTGTCAGGTGTTCAAGCAGCAGGTGGAGAGCGTGCTGAACGACGGCTTCGACTTTGTGAACATCATCATCACCCAGGGCCCTTCCGACAACTTCCTGAACGCGGTGCGCCGGGTGGGTGCCTACCAGCTGATGTCCTACTACTGGGGTGCCGATTACTCCGACCCCGAGACCGAGGTGTACCCCTTCTATCAGGAAGCCGGCGACCGCGGCACCTGCTACAGCTTCCTGCGCACCGGCGTGGAGGACGGCATCGTGACCGGCGAGACCGCCGAACTTGTGATGCAGTACATGTCCATGGTGGAGAAGGCAAAGACCATCACCGAGGATCTGGATGCCCGGTATGATGCCTTTGCGGATGCCGAAGCCTTCCTCATCCAGAACGCGCTGGTCATCCCGCTGGGGATGCCGGTACCGCCGTACATCGCCACCCGCCTGAACCTGTGGGAAGGCCAGTACGCTCCCACGGGCCTGTCCACCAACCGCCTGAAGGGCGTGCACATCCTCGACCATTACGTTTCCATGGAGGAGTACAACCAGAACCGCGACGCGCGGTGAGCCGCAGTGCCTGCGGCAATGATGTGTGCTGACGCAATGATGTGTGCTGACGCACATGAGGTTTGCGCTGCGCGCAAATGATGTGCCGCTGCTGCGGCAATGCAGGACGGACGATTTTGAATGGCTTCCGCTTCGCTCTAGCCATATTCAGAGGAAGAATTATTTCAATCAGAGCAATGCCGGACAGCCTGCGGGCTGTCCGGCATTGCATTTTCACGGGTAGAGTCGTGGAGGAAAGCGGCATTTGCAGCGCTGGTTTCCTGCGGAAACATCCGCGCTGCGGGGAGCGGCCTAGCCCTCTCCGTCTGCTCACTGCGTTCGCATCCACCTCTCCCAAAGGGAGAGGCCTTGGCAAAGAGATGAACTTTGCGTGGACTGCCAAGGGCTCCCGCTTTGAGGAAAGACTTCCCCCGGCCGGGGGAAGATGTCACCGCAGGTGACAAAAAGGGGAATCTGGCATCGCGCAGCGATGACTGAGAGGGCTGGGCCGCTGGCGGAGAGAGCAAGGTCGGTAAAGTGTGCATCTACTGTTTCCGGTCTACGACCCCACTGGTGAAAGCAGCGTTTGGAGTAGGTCGCGGTTGCGCAGCAATAAAAGCCCCAGTGGGGCTTTTAAGCGGAGGAGCGGTCTGCGTTAGCAGATGGAGAGGCCTCGCCCCGACAAGTTCTCGCAGGCCGCGACAAACGCGAATTAAAAATATTTTTCCGCTGAATATGGCCAGAGCGCAAGCGGAGGCCATTTTGAATCGTCCTTCCCCACATTTTCCCGCAAAAACTCACAAATCCCTTTCCAAACGTAAAAAATTGCGGTATTCTATAGGTATCTGTATTTCAATCGAAAAGTGAGGTGCACAGCGATGATGCCATATCTCGCAAAACGCATCGGGCGCTCGATCCTGACCCTGTTCATCATCGTGACGCTGGTGTTCTGCCTGCTGCGGCTCATGCCGGTAGAGGGCTATTTTGCCAACTACGAAAAAATGACCGAGGCACAGATTCAGGCCGGGCTGCAGTCCATGGGTCTGCTGGACCCGCTGCCGGTGCAGATCGGCCATTTCTGGCGGGACGCGCTGCACGGTGATCTGGGTGTGAGCCACATTTACAAGCTCAACGTCCCCGTGACCAAGATCCTAGCCCAGAAGCTGCCCATTTCCATCGAAATGGGTGTGCTGGCCATGCTGCTCAGCCTGATCTTCGGCATCCCGCTGGGCCTTGTCATGGGCCGATGCAAGGGCCGCTGGCCGGATAAGCTGGGCACAGCCGTCATCGTGCTCATTCAGGCCGTGCCTGCCGCCGTGTACTTTTTGTACATTCAGATGTACGGCACCACCGCCATGGGCGTGGGCCTGCTGTTCGATGCCGCCGACTGGCGCTATTGGGTGCTGCCGGTGTGCAGCATGAGCCTTGCAAACCTTGCGTTCTACGCCATGTGGCTGCGCCGCTACATGGTGGACGAAAGCAACAAGGATTACGTAAAGCTGGCCCGGGCCAAGGGCGTGAGCGAGAGCGGCATTGCCCTGCATCACATCTTCCGCAACGCCATGGTGCCGCTGGTGCAGTACATCCCTTCCGCATTTCTGAACACTGTCGTCGGCTCCATTTACATCGAGAGCCTGTACAGCATCCCGGGCATGGGCGGTCTGCTGGTCACCTGCGTGCAGCGCCACGACAACACCATGGTGCAGGGCATCGTGCTGCTGTATGCCTGCGTGGGCATCATCGGCCTGATTTTGGGCGATGTGCTCATGGTTCTCCTTGACCCCCGCATCCACTTTGGCAGGAAGGAAGGTGGCCGCTGATGCTCTCTTTTCTCAAACGTGAACGCTCCCGGCTGCTGGAAGACAAGCTCAACGCCGCGCAGGCACAGCACACTGCCGGATGGGAGGCTCTGCCCGAAGACGAGCTGTTCACCCCCGCCGGGTTCAGCGAGGCGCAGGCCGAAGCCACTGCCAGCTCCAACTACAGCTACTGGGGCAGCACCTTCCGCGCTTTTTTCAAGAACAGGTTCGCGGTGGTTCTGCTGGTGGCACTGGCCGCTGTGGTGGCCTTTGCCTTCATCCAGCCCCATCTGCCCGGTCAGGCAGACCCGAACCTCTGCGCCGTGGACCCTGCCACCGGCATCCAGTATCGCAACATTGCCCCCGGACAGGACGGCTTTATCTGGGGTTCCAACTCCATCGGGCAGGACCTGTGGGCACGCATCTGGGCCGGTGCACGCACCAGCCTGACCATCGCCTTTTTCG
>QWCN01004169.1_pt1 | contig 15729 bp, 14 predicted proteins | sample 1972711 | NCBI WGS metagenome assembly QWCN01 (sample SAMN09866707, study PRJNA288562) | Human gut metagenome isolate term1_stool, whole genome shotgun sequencing... | isolation source: gut | host: Homo sapiens | place: USA: California | reverse complement strand
CAATCAATTACAAGCTGCCACAAAAGCTCACTTGCCTGATTTTCATCGCCTGCCTTAACAGCTTCAATTAATTTTTGTTTAAGCTTCTCGTCCATATGACACCCTTCTTATATTATAAATACTTGTAACTATTCAGAACCCCATTCGCAAAATCGCATCTTCGATGCTTCTATTTTGCATGGCTCTGAATAGTTACACATACCTCATCATGATCGGCACAAGAATGTTCATATCAATCGGCTTGGAGACATGATCATTCATACCTACATCAAGTGCCATCTGTCTATCCTCTGTAAAGGCATTTGCTGTCATTGCAATGATAGGAATTTGTGCCTTATTTTGATTTTTCATTCTGCGAATTTTCCTAGTAGCATCATAGCCGTTCATGACAGGCATCTGAATATCCATAAGAATCATAGCATAATATGAATTATCTGCCTTTTCAAGCATATCAATGCACTCCACACCATTGCATGCCCTCTCTATAATGCAGCCTTCCTCTTCTAGAAGCTCCGTTGCAATTTCTGCATTAATATCATTGTCCTCTACCACCAAAATTCTCGCACCAACTAAGCTGGCTTTATCATGAGTTCCTTTATCCCGCTTTGCAATTGATTCCTCTTTTGATGCAATTTTGCATGGGATAGTTACAGTAAATGTAGAGCCGTCGCCAATTTTACTTTGCACATCAACACTGCCATCCATCAGCTCAACAAGCCTTTTCACGATACCCATTCCAATGCCGCTTCCTTCTACACGGCTTATCGTTGAATTGCGCTCTCGCTCAAATGGTTCATAAATATGCTTTAAAAACTGATCTGACATACCAATTCCATTATCTTTTACAGTAATAATAACATCGCACCAGCCATTCTTTTTGCCAGGTGCCTGCGAAATATCACAGTTTATCACACCTCCATTATTAGTGTACTTAATTGCATTGCTTATGATATTAATAAAAATCTCCGATACATGAGAAACATCCATGTAAACATACGGATAAAGCAAATGTTTTGTCTTAGTAATTGTCTGTTTCTTTTCTTCCGCCTGATTCAAAAACATCATAACCCATGTTTCAAAATCTGCGCCGATATCTGAAATTACATATTCCATTTCTGTTTTATTATTTTCAATTCTTGCAAGATCCAGCACATCATTAAGAAGAGACAGCAAATTCTGGCCGCATGACTGAATATTTTTCATATATTTTTTAAGTCTTTCTGTATCATCTATATGCCTAGATGCCAGATCTGCATATCCTATAATTGCATTCATTGGCGTCCTTATATCATGCGACATATTAAAAAGGAACGTCGATTTTGCATTATTTGCACTTTCAGCCTTTTCTACTGCCACCTGCAGCTTTTCATTAAGCTCCTGTGTGTGTATTGCTGCCCTCGTTGCAATAGCCTCGGCCTTTCTTGCCTTTCTTAAAAGCACAAGAATCACAGTCATAACACATAAAACAGTAACGACACTTACAATAGATACTTTTAACAGATTGTGTTTTATATAATCTCCCAATGTTATTTTTCTTGAATTGTTCTCATACATGGCAAGTGAGCTCGTAAGCATATTGTTTGGCATAGCATTAAGCGTTTTATTTAGTATTGTCAATAAATTCTTATTTCCGTTATTAACTGCAAAGGCTGCTTTCTCCGAGTATAAAAGTGGCACACTGTAAAAACTTGGATCCCTGCTGTATTTTGACGCAAGGGTGACACCAGTTATAAAGAAATCGGCCTCTCCAGAATTCACAGCTTCTGCCATCTCTTTGTCTGTGTCATATTCTAAAATTTTCCAATGCGGATAATAATATTCAATATGTTCTCTGAGAGACATATTGTTTTTTGAAATTGCAACACGGTTTTCATCATTTTCATTAAAATGAGGCTTATTCGTGACTGCTATCAAATTATATGTCCACGTTGTATTTGTACATGCGAAATGATATTTCTCCATCGCATTTGGATATTGATTGAAATGAAAAATCATATCAATCTCATTTTTCTTTAGCGCTTCTATCTCTTCTTCATAGCTGTCATATCCCATAAGCGTAAATGTCAGATCTTGTTTTCCAAGACATTCTACTGCATACTGAATATAATCAGTGATTGCACCAGTAACTTTCCCACTTGACGGATCTATAACGCTCGCACCGACATCATTGGCTAAAAATCCCATTCGAATTGCACCATGTTCTTTCAGCCATGATTTTTCCTCAGATGAAAGAACAGGTGTATAATCCGATGAAAAATATTGCTTGTACAAATCTGACAGATAAAATGGACGATCCTCTTCTAACTGACGCATTGCAAGCTCAAGATCTTTTTTTATCTCTGGATGATCCTTATTAATTGCAAAATAAATATTTGATTTGCCAATTCGTGTAATAATCGAGACATCTTTATCAGCCCCAAATGGTCCATCCAACGAAACAAAACAGTCAATTTCTCCATTTTCCAGTTTTGCCAGTGCATCTTCTCTACTTTCTATATTTACATGTATTGTTTTAAGTTCATTTTTTAACTCCCATTCTTTCAGCATCACTTCTGGCTTTGCGCCTATAAGGACACCAATACGCTTTCCATTCAATGTCTTAAAATCAGTAGAAGAAATATAGTCACTTGAAAAATCTGCATACAGATAATATTTCTCTACACCCATAGGTACGTCTGAAAACAGCATCCTATCTGTGCGTTCCTCTGTATAGGCAATATCTCCCAAAATGTCTATTTCACCATTTTGGAGTTTTTCAAAGCAATCTGTCCAATTACAGGCTACATACTCAAATTTCCACCCGGTATAGCCTGCCAGAGTCTCTAGCAGTTCATAACTATACCCCTTTCGCATCCCCTTTTCAGTTACATAATTAAACGTATCCCCAAATACGCCCACGCGAATTATTTTTTCTGGTGCCTCTTTTTCAGCTGCATTTACCGTTGTAAAAAAAGATAGCAGCAAGGCTGCACATACAATCATATATTTGACTTCTTGGCATATAGTAACTACATATTTTTTCATAGTCATCTTTTTCATCAGTCTTTCCTCATGATCTAATACTTTTTTCGTTCTAAGTATACTCGGTCACATGGTGTTTTGTCAATTTCCTTCACATTAAAAAAGGGCACAACCCTAATCGAGTCATGCCCTGCTTTAAATACTATTTAGAACTTATTCGCAAAGTTTTGAAAATGCATCAGCAACAAACTGAACTTTTGTTCCGACAATTACCTGTACGGAAGTCTTTCCAGGTTTGATTACTCCTGCAACACCTGCAGCCTTGATTGCCTTATCATTTACTGCAGTCATATCTCTTACTTCAAGTCTAAGTCTTGTTACACAGTTATCAATACTTACGATATTTCCCTTACCGCCGCAGCCTGCAAGAATCTTCTTTGCGATTTCTGTGTAATCATCACTTGCTAACTGAACCTTCTTCTCTTCCTCAAGATCATCATCATCTTCTCTTCCTGGAGTCTTTAAATCAAACTTCTTGATTGCGAAGAGGAATACAAAATAGAATACAACGAATGCTGCGATTCCAAGCGGAATAATCAGCACTGTCTTCTGAGCTGCCGGAAGTGTAGATGAGAACAGAAGGTCGGTAGCACCTGCTGAGAAACTGAATCCTGCACGGAAGCCAAGCGCAACAGTAATAATTGTGAAGATACCATAAAGTAATGCATAAATTACATACAGACCAGGTGCAAGGAACATAAATCCAAATTCGAACGGCTCAGTAACGCCGCAGACAAATGAACAAACTGCTGCAGAAGCAACAAGTCCGATTGCGATCTTCTTCTTTGCCGGCTTTGCACACTGAATCATTGCAAGTGCTGCACCAGGAATACCGAACATCATACATGGGAAGAAGCCTGACATATACATTCCAAGGCTCCATGTTACATCTGCAGATGTCTCACCTGCCCAGAAGTGCTGCAAATCACCAAGACCAATAGTATCAAACCAGAATACGTTGTTTAATGCGTGATGTAATCCAGTTGGAATCAACAGACGGTTTAAGAATGCGTAGATACCAGCACCCACAACACCCATACCTGCAACTGCATCGCCAAGTGCAACAAGTGCTCCGAACAGCAATGGCCATACAAATAATAAAATAGCAGATACAATGATAGAAACTAAACCGGCAATAATAGCAACACAGCGCTTGCCGCTGAAGAATGCCAACCAGTTCGGAAGCTTAGTGTTCTTGAACTTGTTGTAGCAAGAAGATCCGATAACACCAGAAAGGATTCCGATAAATGGGTTTTCAATCTTATTGAATGCAAGTGTCTTAGTTGCATTGTCTGCAATTGACGGAATCAATGTGGTAACAACACCAGTAGAAAGAAGTGTTGTGATCATAAGCCAAGATGCCAGAGCGGCGATTCCGCCGGTTCCGTCATTCTTTTCTGACATACCGACACCAATACCGATTGCGAAAAGAATCGCCATGTTTTCAATAAGAGCTGATCCTGCCTTTACCAAGAAGAATCCGATCAAATTTTTTACGCCCTCGATGTCTCCTCCCTGCATCGTCGCCGGACATAAATAATAACCGATGCCCATGAGAATACCACAGATTGGCAGCACTGCTACTGGAAGCATTAATGCTTTACCTAGTTTTTGAAGAAATTTCATATATTTCTCCTCCTTTAAATTATACTTAATTGAATCACTCCAATCAGTTTCATGAGATTTTTAAAACTGCCTCGTCTAGTAAGACATCGCCTTCCTTTTGAAGACTGATCTTTTCATAATCATCCGTATTGCAGATTAAAACTGGTGTAATTGTATTTAATCCAGCCTCTTTAATCTTATCCAGATCTACGTCCATCAAAAGATCACCCTTCTTCACCTTGTCACCAGCTGCAACATGCGCGGTAAACGGTGCGCCCTTAAGTGTAACAGTATCCAATCCGATATGAATTAAGATCTCAGCTCCCTGGCTGCTAGTCAGCGTAATTGCATGAAGTGTATCAAATACCATGGTCACTTCAGCATCTGCCGGTGCATACACTTTTCCCTCGGTTGGGATCACTGCAAAGCCGTCTCCCAATAACTTTTCAGAAAAAGTTGGATCTGGAACCTCTGTCAAAGGAACTACTTTTCCTTTGCAAGGTGCATAAAGCACATTTCCCTTTTCTTTTCCCTTAAAAAATTTGAACATAACGTCTCCTTTTCTTTTCGCCAAAAAATGTTTACGTTTGTATTCCGCAGTTACCATTCATCGAATGGTATTTTGCATAATTTTCGCACGTTTTTTCCTTAGCATTTATATATATTTTAGCCACTAGTTTCTGCTTTGCCAACAGTTTTATCGTTATTTTTCCCATTTTTATTTATTTTATGTACTATTTTGACTTGTTTTTGTCTTTCATCTCCTTTAATCCATCTATATGAAGTGCCTCTAACTTCTCATAAGCTGCAGTCTTGTCAATAATCGTCTGAATCAGCTGCTCAAGCTGCTGACCTTTTCTGTAATCTGCCGGGGCAAAATAACGTATTCTGTTATCACGCATCATACGATAGACTTTTTCTTTATTGCCCGTGACAGGATTGTACACGCCAATTGCATGACCGCCATATGTGTTTACAAGCTTCATGCTTGGAATATCCGTATCGCTGTCACCAATATAGACAATATTTCTAAATGGCACACGCATCTTGTCTGCCGGAAAATAGTCATTTACTGCAGTATCATTTACATCAAGTATTCCTTTTTCTATGCGAAATAAAAACTGTGTCTTGCTCGTATAATTTACTGCCTGTGCCGGCCAAATTGCCACGCCATTTTCATCATAATAAAAGGCACTCGCATAAATCTCTTCAAAGGAGCCACGCTTTGCAATCTTAGTTCCCTCTATCATCTCCTTTAAACCTGATGAAATAATATAATGCTCTATAATCACTCCATTTTTATCGCCATACTGGCGCACGCGCTCAAACCACTCATCTACACCAGGAAACAATTCTACCTTTGAACCATACTCCTCAAGTGCCTTGCGGCTCAAATCAAAATGACCTTTCGCCTCGCGAACCATCTTATACATATAAGCAAGATTTGAATCCATGCCGTTTGCTCTTGCCATTTCGTTTGACTCTGCCCAGAAACGGTCCACATGATAATTTACAGACTGAATATAGCCCTGTGCCTGCATATCATCCGGCGATAATGTCTTATCAAAATCATAGCAAATTGCTAGTACAGGCCGCTCCTCCTTCGACTTTCTCTTAAAGCCATATGGATTATCTCTTTCTTCTGTTTTATAAGATTCATTTATTTCGTATTCTTCAAATTCCTTTTTCTGTCTGCTCACAAAATACTCCTTTCCAAACACTATTATTGAAAAATGGCGGCACGAAATCCACTTTTTCGTGCCGCCATTTTTCTTATGTATTATAATTTAATTCTTTAATCACTTCTTGTTTACTCAACTGTAACACTCTTTGCTAAGTTTCTTGGCTTATCTACATCAAGTCCCTTTGCTACACTGACATAGTAGCCCATAAGCTGCAGCGGAATAACTGCAAGACTAGTTGCAAAGTGCTCGTCCGTCTTTGGAATATATACAGTAAAGGATACAGTGTCCTCAATGTTATAATTTCCATATGTTGTCAGTCCCATCAAATAGGCACCGCGGCTCTTGCACTCTACCATATTGGAAACTGTCTTCTCATAAAGCTCAGACTGAGTTAAAACACCGATTACAAGAGTTCCATCCTCAATAAGACTTATAGTTCCATGCTTTAATTCACCTGCCGCATAGGCCTCAGAGTGGATGTAGCTTATCTCCTTCATCTTAAGACTACCCTCAAGACTGATAGCATAATCAATTCCTCTGCCAATAAAGAAAATATCACCTGCATTTGCCTGTTTTGCCGCAAACCACTGAATGCGCTCCTTATCCTCTAAGATCTTTGCGATCTTATCCGGAAGCTGCTGCATCTCGTCAATTAAGTGCGCATACTGTGTATCATCAATGCTTCCTCTGACCTTTGCAAACTGAACAGCCAGACAATATCCTGCAATAAGCTGCGTGCTGTATGCCTTTGTCGTTGCTACTGCAATCTCTGGTCCTGCAAGCGTATAGAAAACATTGTCTGCCTCTCTAGCAATAGAGCTTCCCACCACGTTGACAATACCAAGCGTCTTCACGCCCTTTTTCTTTGCCAGACGAAGCGCAGCAAGACTATCTGCCGTCTCTCCTGACTGACTGACAATTATTACAAGGCCATTTGGATCAAGCACCATTTTGCGGTAACGAAACTCAGATGCAAGCTCCACACGAACTGGAATCTCTGCCAGATCTTCAAAGACATACTGACATGCTACTCCAACATGATAAGCAGAGCCACATGCAACAATATAAATCTGGCTGATATTTTTAATCTGCTCCTCTGTCAGTCCAACATCAGACAAATCAATAGCGCCATCCTTTACAACTGAATTGATGGTGTCACGAACTGCCTTTGGCTGCTCATGAATCTCCTTAATCATAAAGTGTTCAAAGCCAGCTTTCTCAGCTGCCTCTGCGTCCCACTCGATCTGTGTCGGCTGCTTCTCAATCTCATCACCATCCAAATTGTAAAAGGTGATCGCACCATCTGCCATACGTGCCATTTCCAGATTGCCAATATAATAGACAGTACGTGTGTATTTAAGAATTGCCGGAACATCAGATGCCACAAAGCAGTCGCCATCTGTCACACCAAGAATCATCGGGCTGTCTTTTCTTGCCACATAAATCTCGCCCGGATAATCTTCAAACATCATAGCAAGTGCATATGAACCGCGAATACGCACAAGTGCGTGATTGATCGCGTCTACCGGTGTGTGCTCATACTTCTTATAATAATAATCAATAAGCTTAACTGCAACCTCAGTATCAGTAGATGAATAAAAGCTGTAACCCTTGCGAATAAGCTTTTCCTTTAACTCCTGATAATTTTCAATAATACCATTGTGAACACCAATCACATTGCCATCATCTGACATATGCGGATGTGCATTAGTCTCACTCGGTTCACCGTGCGTTGCCCATCTAGTATGACCAATGCCGCATGTACCAACAAGCGCATGACCGTTATCCGTTTTTTCTGCAAGGGATTTTAATCGTCCCTTCGCCTTAACAATCTCAGTTTTCTTTTCTCCGTTGCGAACAGCAAGTCCTGCTGAATCGTAGCCTCGATACTCCAGTTTTGACAGACCGTCCAAAAGAATAGGAGCGGCCTGAAGATGTCCAGTATAACCAACAATTCCACACATTATGTCTCTCTCCTCTAACGCTTACGTTTCACATGCAACTTTTTTTACAATTTCCACACCAACCTCAACTAACTGCTGTCGTCCAAACATTTCCAGATTCAGCCATGCCTTTCGTTTATGGCGATCAATCCTTTGGATAGTGGACTCCATACCCTTAAGAGGTCCAGACAAAATGACAACCTTATCACCGATAATCATTCCCTGTGACATCTTTACAAGCTCCTCATCACCCGCAAAACGAAGTAAAAAATCAATTTCATTTTGCGTCAGCGCAATGATATCATCTCCAGCTCCCAAAAGCTTTGTCATAGCTTCTACTCTTTTTAACTGCTCATGCAGCTCATCCAAATTTTCTGATATAAGAAACAGATATCCCGGAAACAGCTTTTTCTTCTGAATATGCCACTGTCCCTTATACTTTATCTTCTCCTCATACAACGGAAGAACACAATGTGAAAGCACATCCTTACTTATGCGCTGCTCACACTCCTGCTTTATCTTTTCTTCCCTTCCAGTACTCGTCTGAATGACATACCACATAAAACCTCCCATTAAAAACGGCAGCAGATACGTCTGAATGGTTCCTTGCGTGCACGCTTATCTCTCAACAAAATCGTGATCCGGTATCACCGCAATATTTTCTACATCCATAGCATCAATGCGAATCCAGCGGTGCCCATCTAAAAATTGGATCAGCGTATCAATTTCAGCTTCTTTTCCCTGCACCTCCATCTCTACGCTTCCATCATCTAAATTTTTTACCCAGCCGGCAAGGCCAAGAAGCCTTGCCTTATAAACTGAGAAATAACGAAAACCTACATCCTGCACTCTGCCGTAAAAAATGATATGCTTGCGAACTACAGTATCTCCCATATGCTTTCTCCTTTACATCACTTAACCGTGCAGACTGCTCTGAAATTTTTACAGATGCAGATGACGCGGCACACCATCTACATAGAATGGATGTAGCTCTGCCTGTATTAACGGTCTTGCATAACGTGCAAACTCTGGTGTTACATGCATGCCATCCTCGCTAATCCACTCATCCGGCACACATTTTTCCTTGTTTGCCACACGGCTTACATCAGTCAGACCAGTTTCTGTACGGTACGGAATATCTGATACACGATAAATCGTGCACATCTTTCCAGTTTCACCGCGAAAAGCAGCTTCCACAGCAGCACCGCCCACCTGATATGCCTCTGTCACATCAGTACGGCTTGCAAGCGGAGAAGCACAGCGCTGCAAAACTGACAGCTCAACTGCTCTTGTCTTACATCCAAGATGAGCCTTAATCAAATCTGCAAGGTAACGAGCCGTACCTGAAAGCGCAGCCTTATGACCAAATGCATCCACTGCACCAGGTCCTGATACAAGATCGCACAAGAACTCACCATCTTTGTTTTTCACACCCTCGCTCACTGCAATCACAAGCGTATGACGCTCTTTTTCAAGCTGCGAAACCTTTGCAAGAAATGTTTCCTCATCAAACGCGCGCTCTGGCAGAAGAATCATATCTGGTCCATTGCAGTCTGCACCTGCTGCCAGACTCGCTGCACCTGCCAACCATCCTGTATGACGGCCCATAATCTCAACTACTGTTACACTATTCAGGTTATAGACACTTGAATCGCAGATAATTCCTTTGATCGTTGCCGCAATATACTTTGCTGCACTTCCATAGCCCGGTGTGTGATCAGTAAACATTAAATCATTATCGATTGTCTTTGGAACACCGATAAAGCGAATGCTGCTTTTTACCTTAGCACCATACGCTGCCAGTCTCGCAATAGTATCCATCGAGTCATTGCCGCCGATATAAAATACAGCGCCAATCTCGTATTTTTCAAATAAGTGAAACAGCTGTTTATATGGTTCCTCATCCACATCCGGATTTGGCAAACGAAAACGACAGCTGCCCAAATAGCTTGCCGGTGTACGCTTTAACAGCTCAATATCCATCTTATCGCTAAGACACTCATTTAAATCAACGATCTGCTCCTGGAGCAGTCCCTGTATTCCATAGCGCATACCATATACATGCTCTGCGCCCATCGCCCTTGCTGTCTCATAAACACCTGCAAGGCTTGCATTAATTACTGCCGTCGGTCCACCTGACTGTCCAACTAATACATTCTTGATTGTCTCCATAAAACATACCTCCTCAACGAAAACAGTATACATTGTTTTTAGGATTTCAGCAAGACTTTTTTGTTTGGTCGGTATACACCTAATCCTTCTTCAACGGAACACACATTTGCAAATTAATAAATTTGATGCTAATATAGCTGATATACACCTAACTTGATTGGGTTGATAAAAAAGGAGTCCCATTTTGAAACAAAAACATTCTAATCGTCTTTGTTCTGTTATTGTTAGCATCATAGTTATTCTTCTTGTACTGATTGCTGTTTCGTTATTTTGGGTGAATAGCCGTCTATGTTTTGTCGATTACACACCATATAGCTATTCTGAATCTGGTGATGCAATCAAAAATCCATATGTTGGCTTGTACTCGATTCGCGGCTATCTGTTGGCAGAGGATGCCACATTTTCACTGCCTGAGACAAATGCTGCAATTGATTCATCCAGCTCTTCTTTTGAACTATCACTGCTTGAAATCAATCTGAAAAATTATGGAAATTGTGATCTTTCTGATAATGCACTTAGCCAAATTGATTCTATTTTGTCTGCGTGGACTAAGACAGGCAGCCAACTAATTTTGCGCTTCTTATATGATTGGGATGGTCAAAATTTAGAAAGTGAACCAAATGAGTTGTCACAAATTTTAACGCATATGGAACAGATTGGACCAATCGTAAATAAATATGCCTCATCTGTCTACATTATGCAGGGAATTTTCGTCGGAAACTGGGGCGAAATGAATAATACAACACATATTGGAAATGGTGAGATGGAAACGCTAATTCAAAAGTTGGACGATGTTATTGATCCTTCTATTTTTCTTTCGGTTCGCACTCCTGCGCAGTGGAGAACCATTGTAGGCGAGTATCATGGCACCAAAGTACCGCGTTGTCCACAGCCAAATCTTTTGTCTTCCTTGGCTTCACGTCTAGGTTTGTATAATGATGGAATGCTTGGCTCTGCAAATGATACAGGCACTTACGGGGATAAGGCAGCTGCAGATTTGGATACAAATTATAGCGATGCGTGGACACGCGAAGATGAGCTTGCCTTTCAGAACGACCTATGCCTTTATGTACCAAATGGCGGCGAGGTGATTATTGATAATGTATATAATGACTTTGATAACGCTGTAAAAGATCTTTCGCAAATGCATGTGTCTTATCTAAACAGTGAATATGATAGCACTGTACTGAATAAGTGGAAAGAAACTATAGTAAATGGAACTGACAATGTTTGGAATGGAATGAGTGGATATGACTATATTGAACGCCATCTAGGCTACCGATATGTCCTTGACAGTTCATCGTTAAAATTTCATCCGCTATTTGATAATACCGGAATGCTGACAGTAACAATTCGAAATGTAGGCTTCTCGAATTGTTACCGTCCTCTTGAGGCAAGCGTATATGTAGTTTCAGATCTAACTGGGGATTGTGTCGCTAAGGTACCTATTGATACTGATCCACGCCTATGGAACAGTGGGGAGTCTTCCTCATTTACAGTTCCAATTGATGTGCGCAGTCTGAATAATAGGGAAAATAATACTTATACGCTTTATTTAAAATGCAGTGATATCACCCTTAACCGCACAATACTATTTGCAAATACACAGTCTCTTACAGAATATGGATACGAGTTAGGAAGCATCAAAATATAATTCCTACTTTGCGTTCTTTATGCTTTCTAACTCGCATTTTACTATATTCCGCTTTTTAAAACCTTTTACTAGCAATCTCCAAACCCAGAAAAACGGCAGCAATACAGGATACTTATATACGGTTGGCGCATAAAATTTGCACCATTTCAGATCTGGGAAAATACGTGAGAAAATATATCTTAGTTTTGTGTAAACTGTGATAGCTTTACCATCTGACTGCAAATTTTGCATCTTATTTTGAATCGTTCCATACGTAGATGAACCAACATAATAAGCAAGCATCTTCTGCTCGGCTTCAGTCAGAAGATCTTCCTGTGACCATACTGCCGCACCAAATAGTTTCTTGGCGAGCTGACGACTCTCTTTCTCATAATCAAAGATATCTAGGTCGCGCAGCTCAGACTCCACATACTCCCAATTCAAAGTTTTTCCCAATTTTTGCTCCATGACGTAAATGTCCGCCAAGGTGCGAACTCCCGTTCCTCTACTGTGGTAATGCTTATACGCGTGAGTTATAGCAAACACATAAAAATCCTCCTGCGTAAAGTTAAAACGATATGGATTATACTCATCCTGAATCAATCGCTGCTTTACATTGATATACTTTTCATGAAACTTCTCATATAACTCAAGATAAAGCTCTACATGCATCTCAAAGTTATAGATCGGCGGCTTTTCATACGCATCGTCGTTAATTTTGCCGTATGATTCCACAGTGTAACCACGATTTTGGAAAATTTGTTTTACATCATTGCGTTTTTTCTCATCGAAAAGTATATCGTTATCAGCCATTTCACGCATGCCAAATTTAGGATACCAGTCTTTTAAGATACTGCCCTTCAGCGGCATATACCAAATGCCATTCTTTGCAAATTCTTTTTCCAATTGATGACGTTCAGTATCCAACAAGAGATTTTTCCTTACTGCTTTATTTTTGGCATCAATCCATTTCAGCCGTGTACTTTCCTCCGCATTGCGAAATGTATCCGTTTGTTCCAAAGCCATACAAACCATTGCAGAAACAGAATGTGCCTTTGCGGTCTGGAGCAATTTTTCCAAATCTGCTCCAACAAGAACTTTATCTTCTGGCTTTGTGCTTTGTATGGAACAGGCCATAAGATAAAGCAAAATTTTCGAAATATTCTCCATTTCATGCTCCTTTAGTGATAGCTGAGTTTAGTACCAGTTACCTGGCACCCGGTTTTGGATGCCATCTTTGGAAAAAGACAGTTCTCTGTCAAAAAATTCAGTCTGATCTGCACGGTGCGTAACCATCAGAACCGTTTTGTCGGTCATGCGGCGCAGATTTTCCAGTAACTGCTGCGCAGTTGCTTCGTCCAAGGCACTGGTGGCCTCATCCAACATCAGGATGGGATGCTCTGAGAACACGGCACGGGCAATGGCGATGCGCTGCATCTGTCCTTCAGAAAGTCCCTGTCCGTGTTCGCCCAGCGTAGTATCCAGCCCTTTTTCCAGACTCTGCACAAAATCCTCTGCGCAGGGCGCGGAGAATGCCAGCATCATCCTGTGCTTTGCGCGTGTCACCAAAGGAAACAATGTCCCGGATCGTACCGGAAAGCAACTGATTGCCCTGCGGTACATAGGCGAACAGACTGCGCCACACCGCCGTAAGCGGCTGTGTACCGCAGGTGGTTTCCAGCGTGCGTGAACCTGCATCCAATGGATAAAGGCACATCAGCAATTTCAGCACCGTGCTTTTACCGCAGCCAGACGGCCCAGTAAACGCGATGTACTCCCCCTTGCGTATTGTCAGGTCGATGTCCTTCAGTACCACCGGCATGGGCGGCTGTTCTTCCTCTGCACAAACTGGCGGCTGGTAGGTAAAGCTGGCGTGTTCCAACCGGAGTGCCGTCAGTTTTGTGCGATAAAACTCCAGCGCTTTTTCCTCTGCAAGCGGGTGCTCGCTGTCCGGTTCAAACGTCTCGGCTTCCATCAAGCGCTCCGCGCTGGCAAGCATGGCGTAATAACGCGGCAGATACCCCGTAATGTTGGCAAACGGGTTTTGCACCTGCCCAACCAACTGCATGATCGCCATCAAATTTCCGTAACTCATCGTTCCTGTCAGAATACCATATCCGCAAAAGCCGATACCCAGCAGATACGCGCCGTTCATAGCACCAGCAAACCCGATGTTGCACAGGTTGGAAAAGTTACTGCGCTTCATCCGTGCGTCCTTGTGCTTTTCCATCAGGCTTGCCGCCTGCGCTGCAGTCTGCTGCTCCTTTGCAAAAGTTCTCACTATGAGTAGGCTTTCCAACCGCTCCTGCAGAAAGACCCGAAGGGTGCCGTCTGCTTCCCGAATGTTTTTGTGCAGACGTTTCATAATTTTCCGAAATCCATATGTCAATGCAAGCATCGCTGCACCGCCTGGCACCAGCACCCAAAAAAAGCGCGGCTCGAGCCATAAGATGGCTGCCAATGCGCCGAACAGCCGCACCAGCATTCCGCTCAGACCAGGCACGATCTGCGTAACACCGCCTGCAATGATAGTGGTGTCTGATGTAAGGCGATTCATCCATTCACCGGAATGTACCGCCGTGACTGACGCATAATTTCCAGTGAGCAGTGCCGTAAAAAGCCGCTGCTTAAAGCGGTTTTCTACGGTGGTCGTGGTGTACTCGCTCAGAAAATGGCTCACAGCGCCAAGTACGATCTGCGCCGCGATCACGCCTGCCAGCAGCACAAACGCCAACCTAAACCCGGTGGACGCTCCCTGCACGGCCATATTGATAATACGCCGCAAAATAAAGGCAAAGGCGATACTGGAAACACTCAGCACCGCCTGTACTGCGACCAGAACGCCTACCAGAAGCTTGGCTTTTCCCGCTACGTTGCTGATCCATTGTAAGGTATTTTTTTGTTTCATTGACATAGCTTCCTTTTTATTCTTCCTGGCAGATCACGGCACCAAAGCACCGCTGCGCGCAGATAAAACAGATCGCACCACAGATGCACATACAGCTGGTAACGCTTATCCGTGACCGGGAGCTTCTGTCCATCCCTGATCACTGCCGTCAGCACGCCGATGATATGCCGGTCGGTAATGCCAGTCTCCCACCGCCAACGGTTGTCTCCACAGATTACATAATCATTTTCACGCACTTTTAGAATACGGTGTAGCACATATTGTCCGCTGTCCCGACGGTAGAGCGGCACATCGTATTTGTTCAGCCGTCCTTCCGGTTTACGGACGATAAGCACCAGGTCTTTGCCCTGCCGGATCAGCGGCAGCATACTGTCGCCTACATTTCGGTAAAGCAAAAAGCCATTGCGCGCGATCTCCTCCTCAAATGTAGATTTACGCATCCAGCGCACCGATCTTTTTCAGGTTTGCCAGCACCATATCCACATCCTCTGCCATCACGGCGCGTGGTGCATCGTATTTTTTCTCCATGGCATCCAGAATGGCATCTTTTGTGGTCTCCGTCTTGAGCTGATCAATGATGAACGCCGCCGTTTGATTGCTGCGCACCATGCCGGCAAAGCCGCCGCCAGCTTCTACCATAACCTGCTCGCCATCCATTTCCTGTTTGACATACTCCCACGGTTAAAACCGTGGGATTCCTTAACTAGTTCCGGCAGCATCATTCAGTCTTATAGACTGAATTATAGCCACTGTGTTCAGGAT
>QWCN01004161.1_pt1 | contig 15747 bp, 16 predicted proteins | sample 1972711 | NCBI WGS metagenome assembly QWCN01 (sample SAMN09866707, study PRJNA288562) | Human gut metagenome isolate term1_stool, whole genome shotgun sequencing... | isolation source: gut | host: Homo sapiens | place: USA: California | reverse complement strand
GTTTATTATACAAAATTAGGATCAGATAAAGAAGAAAAATTATATGATTACAATGGGGAAATTGGACTTACAATCTTAGAAGGATATGTAAAGTTTCAGAAAAGAGAAATACATTACAATGATGATATTATAGATAAGCAGGAAATAATAAAAGTATGGTAGAGATTCTGTCTAATAATTAAGACGGAATCTCTTGAAATCTCAATGCCAACGGAAAAGAAAACATGGTAAGCATGAAGATTAAGTCCGTCAAAAGAAAAAATCAAGGAATTATTTTAACAGGAACAGGAAAATGCCCGGTTGATGTAGTGAGAACAAAGAAACAGAGGGAACAACTGGAAAATGGGAAAATCAAAGCACTTGGCAAGATGTGGTTTGTTAAAAAAAGTTACGATGAAGCTGCGGATATTACATCGTATTATTTGTATAGCAGCCAAAGTGCAAAGAAGTGGAGTTATGTGCTGACTCCGACTTTATAAATATTAAAGCACCCTTACCTGGATTTAATGGACACGAATAATAATACTGTTTATCGGTCTGTTGGGAAAATTAAAGTATGTGTTAAGGAGTCTGAATACTGTGAACTTATGGAAGAATCAGCTCATGAGACATTTTGCCATACAAAGAAATGGAAAGGGAAATGGGTGCCGTTGGAATTGAATCGGGGATATGTGAAAAAGTGGATTTGGGAGTGAATTATTAATTGGAGAAATACTGTGAAAGAAAGTAGATGACAGCCAACAAATGGCGTACTGTAAGAGTATACATTGACAGAAACCAGATCTGCAGACGGATATGTTATCGCAAATGTAGTTGCTGTGAAACCGAAAGATGGAACATAGTGAAAATGGAATTCCGGAATTTGTTGAATAATGTTTTTGTAATGTTATTGTAATGTTCAGTAATGTTTGATATATAAAGCACAAATTGGAAAACACAGTGTATCGGTTTTTTGAACAAAAACGGGAACTTTTGCAAAAAACAGTTGACGAATACGAAAAACATGGTATAATATGTGTTAGTGCGAAAAAATACCCAATCAGTTGTATTGAAGCACAATTTACAACTGGAGGGAGGTTAGGTGTGATACAATGTCTAGTGTAACAGTTAAAGAAAACGAATCATTGGATAGCGCATTGCGTCGTTTCAAGAGAAACTGTGCTAAAGCCGGTATTCAGCAGGAGATTCGTAAGAGAGAGCATTATGAAAAACCAAGCGTAAGACGTAAAAAGAAGTCTGAAGCTGCTCGTAAAAGAAAATTCAAATAATAAGCACATAAGAGAAGAGCGTGAGGCATTTCTAAAAGAGATGTCACACGCTCTTTTTTTGAGGAGGAACCAATATGACGAAGTCACACATGGAAAGAATGTTTATTGCCATTGCTATGGTTTTATGTTACGATTAAGGAAAAGAGGAAAAATCGATTCCGACGACCTGCCGATGAGCGTAGGCGAGGGGCGATACCAATTATGTTAGGAGAAACCAATATGACGAAGTCATATTTTAAGATGGTTTCGACGACCTGCCGCCGAGACGAAGGCGAGGGGGCGATACCAATTATGTTAGGAGGAATGACTATGAAAAACAACGTAGCAAAAGGGATTCTTGCAGTATTATTTCTGACAGTGTGTTTTATGACAGCACAGCCACAGAAAGTACAGGCAGCGCAGGCGGTAGCCATCAGTTCAGCACAGGATCTTCTGAAGATGGAGAATGATCCATCCGGCAGTTATTATCTGACAAAAGATATTACGGTGCCGGCAGGCATGGAGTTGTTTAAAAGTCAGGAGAAGCAGTTTAAGGGAACATTAGATGGAAAAGGACATGCCATTAAAGGTTATACATACTCTGCTGATGCCTGGGTGGAGTATGCAGGACTTATTTCGTATGCCGAGAATGCAACATTCAAAAATCTGACTATGAGCAATGTAAATATATCTATTAAAAAAAGTGGAAATGTAGGTGCGGTTGTCGGTTGCGCAACGAAATGTACATTTGAAAATATTACAGTCAGCGGTAAAATAACCGCGTCTGGTTCTGTATGCAAAGCGGCAGGCGTATGTGCAGACGCCAGTGGCTGTACATTTGCAAAATGTGTGAATAAAGCGGACATTACGATAAATGCATATGATGCAACAAACAGTGAAGAGGCGGATATGGTAGAAGGACAGGGAGGCGTTGCCTGTGGTATTGCCTGTATGGCGATAGACAGTATAGCAAAAAAATGTTCCAATTCAGGAAAGATCACGATAAACGGAGATCTTCGCTGGGCAAGTGAAGGAATCTATGCAATGGGTCTGTTTCAGATTATCAAAGGAGTTAGCGGAAGCAAAAATACAGGTGCCGTTACGGCGAAGAATGTAAGCAAAACAGGAACGGCAGCGGGAGAAACTATAGCCTGTGGTATCGTCGCTGAGGTACATGGCTTTGGTAAGAGAGTGTTATCCTGCTATAATACAGGAACGATTACGGCAGCTAATAATAATAAACGAGTTGCCACAGTGGCAGCGGGCATCGTGAATAAAGCCACCAGTCTTAATACAAAGATTCTCAGATGCTATAATAAAGGTGCGGTCCGGATATCAGGAGTAGCAGGAAGCAGAACATCAAAGATTGGTTCTGGTGCAGGTGGTATTGGTGGCATGGATGTAGCGTCTATTACAGAATGTTATAACAAAGGAAAAGTGGTAGCAAATGTAAAGAGTGGACTCGTAGAAGTGGGCGGTATTGCCGGGGATATTTATAATATCCGGAACTGCTACAATACGGGTAAAGTTTCTACGACAGCAAAGACCCGCAGTTATATAGGTGGTGTAGCGGGACGGCAGGAAGCCTTTTCGAAGAGAAAGGGAAAGGGAAAGGTCCTGGAAGCAGCAATCTGCAATTACAACACCGGTAAGGTCACGGCAGGAAAAAAAGTAGTAAAAGGTTCTGTTTTTGGACATTATGAGGTAGCGGGTATTACTTGCTCAGGCAATGGTTTACAACAATTACTACAAATCCGGTAAAGCATATGGCAGTACAAACCTCTCATGGAAACCGTTCCTTGCCAAAGCGACAAAGGTTTCTTCCATGAAGGCGAAGAAATGCCGGAAACTCTCTTCAAAATACTGGGTATACTCTTCCAAATACAAGAGAATGGTTCTGAAGAACAACAAGGAAAAATAAAGTGAATATTGAAAAAGAGGGAACTGGCGGAAGCCAGTTCTTTTTTTGGCACAAAAAGAGAAAAAATGCATAGGATAAAAAGAGGAAGATTTCAGGAGGCGTTCAGTTGGAAAAAGACGGAACAACTCTGGTAATGCCGGATATAACAAAAGGCTGTATGCTGGTAACCATATATGGCAGTGAGATCGCTCTTATAGAAAATTTTAAATCCATTATAGAATATTCAGACTCGATCATTAAACTGCAGGGAAAACAAAAAAGACTGGTTATACGGGGCCGTGAATTGTCAATTGAACGATATACAAAAGGAGACTGTAAGGTCTGCGGAGTGGTAGAAGAGTTTTCATTTGAATAAAAAGCAAAGGAGAGAATATGAACGGTATCTGGGATGGCATAGAATGTTCTATGAGCCAAAAACATCGGGAGCGGTTTATGAATATATGCAGGCACCGGGGGATGAATCTGTATCATTTCTCTCTTCGTCAGGATGTATTTGTATTTCGTATGAGAGGCAGAGATTACAAAAAACTGCGGGAGGTATCACGAAAGATAAAGAGTCATCCGCATATTGAAAAGAAGACAGGCATTGTGTTTGGATGGTTTTATGTCACAAGGCACCTTTCGTATTTTACGGGTATGCTTCTTTTTGCATGTTTGCTCCAGTTTCTTTCCGGTTTTGTGTGGAATATTGAATATCAGGGAAACCATCGCTATACAGAGGAGACTTTGCAGCGGGCCCTGGATAAAATGGGGGTGAGAACAGGGCTTTCCAGAAAAAAACTGGTATGTGAGCGGATAGAAAAGCAGATGCGAAAACAGTTTGACGATATCAGCTGGGTTTCGGCGGAAGAATGTGGCAGTGTGTTGAAAGTGGCCATTAAGGAGAAAAAAGAAACCAGTATGCCACAGGAAGGAAAAACCGGAGATCTGCGGTCGCCCTGTGAAGGAAAGGTGACAAGTCTTGTGGTGGAACAGGGACAGGCGGCTGTAAAAATCGGAGACCATGTGAAGAAAAACCAGATCCTGGTGTATGGAAAAGTAAGCGTAACCAATGATGAGGATCAGGTTGTGGAAGAAAAAGCAGTTCAGGCGAAGGCTCTTTATATAATACAGGGAAGTGTAAAAATCCGGTACAAGATTGCGTGTAAAGGAAAAAGAAAAGTTTATACCGGGGAGGAAAAAAGTGTATACTCTATCAGTGGAAACGGAAAAACACTTAATTTGGCAAATCCGCTTAAAAGGTTTGATAAATCCCTCAAATATGATATAATGACTACTGTATGCACAAAAAAGAAGATTCCTTTTAGTGATGCAGAGGTTACTGTCAGAAAGAGAGAATTTCTGGCGTATACGCTGAAAGATCATATTTATACACAACAAGAAGCAGAAAAACTGGTGCAGGAGGAAGTGGAGAAAAAACTTCTTTTACTGCAGCGGCAGCAATATAAAGTCCGGGGGAAGACCTGGCATATGACAAAGCAGGCGGATGACTGGGTGGCAGAGGGCATCATCCAGTTTGCGAAGGAGGATAATCATGGAGAACAGGGAGATAGTTCTTGATATACCCGTAGAACATGAAAGAAATATATTTGGCGGTCTGGATCTTTTTCTCAAAAAGATTGAACGATCCTTACAGGTGGATGTGATTGCCAGAGATGGCAAAGTGAAGATCCTTGGAAGTGACAGTCAGACAAAGAAAGCAGAGAGAGTGCTGCAGGAACTTTTGGAATTATCTAAAAGAGGCAGCGAGATCACGGAGCAGAATGTGGATTATATCATCTCTATGACTATGCAGGAGGCCACAGAAAGTTATGCAGACCTGGACAAAGAGATACTGGGATATACCGTGCAGGGAAAACCCATCAAAGCCAAGACATACGGCCAGCAGAAATATGTCCGTGCCATTCAGGAGAAAATGATGGTGTTTGGCATCGGACCGGCAGGTACGGGTAAGACATATCTGGCTATGGCCATGGCGATCCAGGCATTTAAAAATAACGAGGTTACCAAGATCATACTGACAAGGCCGGCCATCGAGGCCGGTGAGAATCTGGGGTTCCTGCCGGGAGATCTTCAAAGCAAGATCGACCCATATCTGAGACCTTTATATGATGCCCTGTATCAGATCATGGGGGCTGAGAGTTTTATTAAAAACTCCGAAAAAGGCCTGATTGAGGTAGCGCCTTTAGCCTATATGAGGGGACGGACCCTTGACAATGCTTTTATTATTCTGGATGAGGCACAGAACACTACGCCGGCCCAGATGAAGATGTTTCTGACCCGTATCGGATTTGGATCCAAGGTGGTGATTACCGGAGATCTTTCCCAGAAGGATCTGCCCTATTCTACGGTGTCCGGTCTGGAACAGGCATCCAAGGTGCTTGAACCGGTCAATGAGATTGGATTTTGTTATCTGACCAACAAGGATGTAGTTCGTCATCCGCTGGTACAAAAGATCGTACATGCCTATGAAAAATACGAGGCGAGAGAACAGTATAAACAGAACCGGAAAAATAATGCAAAGAAGACAAACAGGAGAGAGCGTACATGACAATTTTGCTGGAAAATGAAGAAAATGCTTCCTTTGGATTTCCAATCCAGGAGCAGCTGGAGTTATTGACAGAGTATGTGCTGGATCATGAAAAATTTCCTTATGAAGCAGAAGTCAGCGTTTCGATTGTTTCAAAAGAAGAGATTCATGAAATCAACAAGAAGTTCAGACAGGTGGACAGGCCTACGGATGTGCTGAGTTTTCCTATGCTGGAATTTGAGTATCCCGGAGATTTTTCATCCGAGACTTTTGAAAATTCGCTGACAACATCCTTTGAATCCCAGGAACTGTTACTGGGGGATATTGTATTGTGCACTGACATTATCAAGAGCCAGGCAAAGGAATACGGCCATTCGGAAAAACGGGAATTTTCTTTTCTGGTAGTACACAGTCTTCTTCATCTTCTTGGTTATGACCACATGGAAGAGGAGGAGAGAGTGCAGATGGAAGAACATCAGCGTGAGATCATGTCGGGATTGAAGATTGGACGAGGGGAAAGCGATGAATAAGACTCAGAAAAAATGGATACTGGGAGTTTTCTGCGGAGCAGTGTTGCTTTTTGTGGCAGTTTTTGCCCTGATGCAGTGGCAGAAAACAAAACAGCAGGATACCGCCCAGACGGAGAAAAAAAGTGTACAGGCTACCGCTACGGCAGTACCTACCGCCACACCGGATCCTCATGCCGGAAAAGTGCAGAGCAGCCTGAACGGCTCTTATGTATCACCGAAGACGGAGGCAAAGCGGCCTTTTGCCATTATGATCAATAATATTGAGTATGCCTTTGACCACCAGATGGGAGTGTCCAAGGCAGATGTGGTATACGAGGCTCTGGCAGAAGGTGGAATCACCCGTATGATGGCTATTTACCAGGATGTCAGTAAGGTGAAAAAAATTGGTTCCGTGCGGAGCGCGAGACATTATTATGTGCAGTTTGCTTATGAGTGGGATGCTATTTTCTGTCATTTCGGGCAGACAAAGTATGCGATTTCCAAGATGAAGAAGTTAAAGACGGATAACCTTAGCGGGCTTTCTGCTATCGGTCCGGTGGTATACCGAAGAAATTACAGTATCCGGGCACCTCATAATGTGTTTACCAGTGGCAAAAAGATGATCAAGGGAGCGAAAAAATTAAAATATTCCCTGAAAAAAGATGAGACGAAGAGTGCAAAGCATTTTTCTTTTAATCAGACTGATACGGACTTAGCAGCAGGGGAACAAGGAAAACAGATCACACTGCCGTTTTCCTATTATTCTACAGCGAAACTCAAATATGATAAAAAGAATAAAGTGTATTTAAAATACGAATATAAGAAGAAACACAAAGATGGTTACTACAAAAAGCAGCTGGCATTTAAAAATGTCATTGTGCAGTTTGTAAAAGAAAAAAACAAGGATCATAATGGATATCAGACCATGGATCTGACCAATACATCCGGAAGCGGATATTATCTGACGAATGGGAAAAAAGTGAAGATACGCTGGACACGGAATGAGAAGAGTCATGAAATGGTTTATCTGGATGCTTCCGGAAATACTCTTTCCATCAATCCGGGTAAGACTTACATAGCGGTTTATCCAACAAACCGCAAGAAACTGATTAAGATCCAGTGACCTTTTATACAGTACAGAAAGGATGGAAGTTCCATTGAGTGAAGAAACGGGAAAAAAACGAGCCGATTTTTTGAAACAGGGAGGAATTCTCGCTATTGCCTCTCTGCTGGTGCGTATCATTGGTATGGTGTACCGGATTCCTATGTCAAATATACTGGGCGAAGAAGGAAATGGAATTTATGCAGTGGCATTTGAGATTTATGATGTAATGTTGATCATATCTTCTTATAGTCTGCCTCTTGCGCTGTCAAAGATCATATCGGCACAGCAGGCGAGAAAACAGCATAAAAACACAGGAAAAGTATTTAAAGTTGCGTTGAAATTTGCCATTATTTCCGGTGGTGGTTTTGCCATTCTGTTGTTTGCCGGTGCCGGGCTGATCGAGAAATATATTTATCCGGAGTATTCCGGTGTGCAGATCCCGCTGAGGGTTCTGGCACCAACGATCTTTATCGTGGCATTATTAGGTGTGTTTCGTGGATTTTTCCAGGGGAAAAAGACCATGGTGCCTACAGCTTTCTCGCAGATTGTAGAGCAGATTGTAAATGCTGTTGTCAGTGTGGCTGCCAGTTATCTGTTTATGAAATGGAATATAGAGTCTGTTCAGCAGGCGGCCTGGGGCGCAGCGGGTGGTACGCTGGGAACCTGTCTGGGTGCTGCGTCGGCTCTTTTGATTGTGTTGTTTGTATACTGGCTCTACAAGCCGGTCCAGGAAAAACTGGAGAGAAGAGATCCTTCCACCAGAACCTATTCAGAGAAATATTTGTTTAAATTGCTCCTGATCACGATTATTCCGATCGTGCTGTCCCAGACGGTATACAATATCAGTGGTCTGATCGACTATAAGATCTTTGGATCGGTGTCTGGAAATCTTGGCATGGACGCAGTAACCATCAAAAGTTTCATTGGTGTATACAGTTCCAAATACCGTCTTCTTTGCAGTGTGCCGATTGCTATTTCTACGGCCCTTGCTTCATCGTTGATACCAAGTGCGGTAGAGGCCTATGCCAGAGAGGATGCAAATCAGTGGGATTATAATATCTCGGCAGGGATCAAGTTTAATATGATCATTGCTATCCCATGTGCGGTTGCCTTCGTGTTCCTTGGGGGACCAATTGTCAAAATGCTGTTTCATTCTTCCAACTATGTGCTGGGAGGTCATATGCTGACAGCAGGATCTTTAGCCATCGTATTTTATGCGTTGTCTAATATAACTGGTGGAGCATTGCAGAGTATTGATAAAATGAGATACCCGGTGATCCATTCTGCCATATCTCTTGTGATCCATATCGTGATCGTGTATGTGCTGCTGCGGACAACCAGTATGGGTGTATATGCACTGATCGTGGGAAATGTTACATTCCCGATCGTTGTGTTTGCCCTGAATCTGAGAAAGATAAAAGAGTGTGTCCCAAGTTACAGACTAGAGATTACAAAGACCTTTTTGACGCCGTTAGCGGCTTCTCTGTGGATGGCGGTGAGCCTGGTGATCGTATATGGCGGCATGGGACTTGTGATCGCATCCAATACGGTCCGGACACTGGCTGCTATTCTGGTAGGAGCGTGCGTATACTTTGCCGCATTTTTACTGTTGCAGGGCCTGTCAAAGGATGAGTTGTTTGATTTCCCAATGGGAAGGACTTTGTATACCATTGCAAGGAAAATGCATGTAATGAAATAGCGGACACTGTGGCGGATGCCTGGGTGCATAAATAAAAAAGTTCTCTTGTTTTGAGACGAGGTAACGGTTTTCGTTCCTGTCTCTTTGCAAGAGAACTTTTTTGTTTAAAAATAATGATATACCTTATTGTTATAGCATATTTTATTATAATGGCATGTTTTAATGTCTGCGTGAGAATTTCTGCTCACAGTACATGCAGCGGTAAATACGGTTTTTCTTGTCTGTCAGTTTGAAACGATGTGGCAGTTCCTGCTCGATGGAAGTGATACATCTTGGATTTTTGCATTTGATTACATTGGTAACTACTTCCGGAAGAGGCAGTGCTTTTTTTTCCACGATCTTATTGTCCTGGATCACATTGATGGTGATATTTTCATCCAGCACGCCTAATACTTCCAGGTTTACGGTGATAGGACCTTCGATTTTGATAATATCTTTTTTGCCCATTTTGTTGCTTTTGGCGTTTTTAATGATAGCCACAGAACAGTCCAGGTTTTCCAGTCCCAGGTAGTTGTAGATTTCCATGGCACCGCCGGCCTTAATGTGGTCAATGACAACGCCTTCTTTTAGTCCACCGATATTTAACATACAGGGATCACCTCCAGTAAAGTCATGATCAGCGCCATGCGGACATACACGCCGTACTGCACCTGCTTGAAGTAAACGGCTCTTGGGTCTTCGTCCACTTCGGTAGCAATCTCGTTGACCCGGGGAAGAGGATGAAGGACCAGCATATCTTTTGGAGCTAATTTCATTTTTTTGTTATCAAGGATAAAACTGTCTTTCAGACGGATGTAATCTTCTTCGTTGAAGAAGCGTTCTCTCTGAACACGGGTCATGTAAAGAATATCCAGTTCAGGAAGGACATCTTCCAGAACACCTACTTCTTTATAAGGAATGTTACCCGCATCCAGTGTGTCTTTGCGCAGATAATCCGGGATTTTTAATTCATCCGGGGAAATCATGACAAAGCGTACATTGGGATAGCGGACCATGGCCTGGATCAGAGAATGGACGGTGCGGCCGAATTTTAAGTCTCCGCACAGACCGATAGTAAGATTATCAAGCCGTCCTTTGAGATTTTTAATGGTAAGCAGATCCGTAAGAGTCTGGGTAGGGTGGTTATGCCCACCGTCTCCCGCATTGATAACAGGGATCCGGGAGTGCATGGATGCTACCAGAGGCGCACCTTCTTTTGGGTGACGCATGGCGCAGATATCTGCGTAACTGGATATAACCCGGATCGTATCGGCAACGCTTTCACCCTTGGAAGCAGAACTGGAATCTGCCGAAGAAAAACCAAGCACTTGACCACCCAGGTTCAACATCGCTGATTCGAAACTGAGTCGGGTACGGGTGCTTGGTTCATAAAAACAAGTAGCCAATTTCTTTCCTTTACAAACTTCTGAGTATCGGGTTGGATCTTCGATAATGGTCTCGGCCAGGGAAATCAGTTGGTTGATCTCGTCCACCGAAAGATCCAGAACATTCATTAAATGTCTCATGATTGACCTCCGTATTTCTCTTAATGTTGAATTTATTTTACATCATTTTACATGGTTTTACAATAGGGAAATGGCAGGGAGTGAGAAAAATAAAATTGTTGTAGGAGAAGCGACACAGGAAGCAAGAAATGTGGTATGATAAGGGAAAAAGGTGGTGGCTGATATGACAGATAAAAAAAGAATGGACGAGGTAGGGGCATATATTGAAAAGTATTATGTGCCGGATCATGACGATATTAAACCAGATAAAGAAATACATACTATTTTTGATCGAATAATTTCTTTTCGGGAGAAAAGAGCTGCAAAAAAGAACGCAAAAGATTTAAAAGAAACCATAACGGATGAAACCTATGATGGGTGTGATCCGGGTGTGGAAGGTATTAAATTTGATATTGCCAGCATGGAGAAAAAGAAGATAACGACTGAAATGTCTTCTACCATGCCCGTCAATTGGAATATAGATGATCTGCTGGCTCGAATGGAGGAGACATTTTCGCAGAGGTTATTACGAATGATAGATGAAAGGAATCTCAAAGATTCAGAAGTATATACAAAAGCAAATGTGGACCGCCGGCATTTTTCTAAAATTAGAAAAGATGTGAACTATACACCAAATAAGAAGACAGTGCTTGCTTTTACGATCGCGTTGGAATTATCTTTGGACGAAGCCAAAGATTTACTTGCTTCTGCAGGATATGCACTGTCGAGAAGCTCCAAAATGGACATTATTGTTGCATATTTTTTGCAAAATAAAATATATGACATGTTTGAAATCAATGATGTGTTATATGCTTATGGACAGCCGATTTTTGAATAAATTGGCGAGACAATAGAATATGTCGCCTGGCATGCGACCAGCTTTGTAAGATCAGCAGATATAATGTGATTACCATAAATCGAAGGAGGTAATTCACATGAATATGAGCTTAACAGAGCTGGTTTTTATTTTGGATCGAAGCGGTTCTATGGGTGGCTTAGAGAGTGACACCATAGGTGGTTTTAACGGAATGATTGATCGGCAAAAGAAAGAAGAAAAAGGAGTTAATGTCACAACGATTTTATTTGATGATGAAGTTGAGGTGATTCATGATCGCTTCCCTATTGGTATTATCGAACCATTAACGGAAAAAGAATATTTTGTGCGCGGCTGTACGGCATTGCTTGATGCAGTTGGTGCCGGAATCGACAAAATGGATCATGTCCAAAAACATTTACCGGAGCAGCATAGAGCCGGGAAAGTCATTTTTGTAATTACGACAGATGGATTTGAAAATTCCAGCACGAGGTACAGTTACGAACAGATCAGAAGAAAAATCGAGGCAAAGAAAGAATGCGGATGGGAGTTCTTATTTTTAGGAGCCAACATGGATGCCGCAAAGGAGGCGGGGAAAATAGGAATTAATAGAAATCGTTCTGTAACATATGAAAATACTCCGGATGGAATTGCTGTTAATTTCGAGGCGGTAGGACGAGCTCTCAGCAAAGCGGTAACATGTGAGGCGGCATCGGATTTCCTGGCGGATGACTGGAAAGATGACATCGAGAAGTATCATGAGGAGTCGCAAAAAAAGAAGGGAAGGTAGCAGCGTATCGAAGGTTAAATGAAAAAGTAAATTCCACTTAGAATCAGGAAAACTGGAATTTAGAATTTCACTTTACGGACCATATCGAACAAAAGAACGAAAAGAAAATTCGATATATCGAAGTGTTCATTTACGTTTTTATTGATAGAACAATGTATATATGGTAAAATAGACACAGTGAGGAGTCGTATAGATAAAAGCTGTATAGATGGTGATTAAGAAAACGAAGAGGTAGTGTATATGTCAGTATCGTATAACGGATTGTGGAAGCTATTAATTGACAAAGATATGAAGAAAGTTGATTTGATTAATGATCTAGGAATAAGTAGTAGCACGATTGCCAAGATGACAAAAGGTGAGAAGGTCTCTATGAATATTTTGGAGAGAATCTGTGATGAGTTAGACTGTGACTTTGGTGACATTATTCACTATGAAAAGAACAAGGATGGTGGAAGCAATGAACTATAGTGCTGGTCTAATTTCTCAGTCTTTTTGGTTTGTAGAGATAAATTTGGATTGAAATCCATAGAAGAAACGGTGTGTGACAAAAAGTGGTTTCCGTACAATAAGGGTGGAGATTTTAGAAAATGGTATGGAAATAACGACTATGTTGTAAATTTTAAAAACAAAGGAGAAGAGGTTTGCTCATATATTGATGCAACCTTTGCTGTAAATAGTAAAGGACGAGTGATTAACAGAGAACATTATTTTCATGAATGTATTTCTTGGTCGTTAATATCATCAAGCAATATTGCTTTTCCTTATAAACCAAATGGATTTATTTTTGATGTTGCAGGAATGAGTTGCTTTGCTTCTCATGAATTATTACTCTATTTACTCGGATTAAATAATACGTAGGTTGTAAGAAAATTACTTAGTACATTAGCACCAACAATCAATTTTCAGGCAGGAGATATTGCTAATATTCCAGTAATTTTGAATATTTCAGAAGAAGAAAAGATAAATGTATTAGTAATACAAAATATTGAGTTAGAACAGCAGGAATGGAATGATTTTGAAATGTCGTGGGATTTTAAAAATAGTCCGTTGATTTGCAATGGAATAAATACTGTTTCTGCGGCTTTTAAATCTTGGTCAAAAGAATGCAATGAACGTTTTAATCAGCTTAAAGCAAATGAAGAAGAACTTAATCGCATCTTTATCGACATTTATGGACTGCAAGATGAATTAACAGCGGAAGTAGAAGATAAAGATGTTACTGTTCGCAAGGCTGATTTGCAGAGAGATATTAAGAACTTGATTTCCTATGCAGTTGGCTGTATGTTTGGTCGTTATTCTCTTGATGAAGATGGACTTGCTTATGCAGGTGGAGAATGGGATAACAGCAAATATGATACTTTTATTCCGGATGAGGATAACTGTATTCCGATTACGGACGAGGAATATTTTGAAGATGATATTGTAGGTCTGTTTTGTGCTTGGCTGAAAAAGGTTTATGGAGAAGATACTCTCGAAGAGAATCTTGATTTTATTGCCAATGCACTTGGTAATAAAGGAAAGACAAGCCGTGAAGTTATCAGAAATTACTTCTTGACTGATTTCATCAAAGACCACATTAAGACTTACCAGAAACGCCCGATTTACTGGCTTTTTGACAGTGGTAAGCAGAATGGGTTTAAGGCTCTCGTTTATATGCACCGCTGGAACGCAGACACGATTGGAAATGTTCGAGTTGAGTATCTACATCGTATTCAGCGTGTGTATGAAAAAGAGATTACCCGTATGCAGGAAATTATAGACAATAGCCACGATAACAAGGAGATTTCCAATGCTACCAAGCGTAAGGAAAAGCTCCAAAAACAAATTAAGGAAACCAAAGACTATGATGCTAAAATCGCTCATTTGGCTCTTTCTCGTATCGGCATTGACCTTGATGATGGTGTAAAAGTCAATTACGAAAAAGTCCAGACCGCCGATGGAAAGAAAATGCAGATTTTGGCGAAGATATAGAGGAAATGACTAATGGCAGATGTTAATATAGTTAAACTGAGAATATCGAATGGAAATGGAAAAGGTGTTGAAAAGCAATATCAATTTTCACAAGCAATATTTGAATTGACAGACGATTTAGTTAAAGAGGTTATGCAAGAAAAGAAAATTGAAAATATAATTTCTTGTACATTAAGTGTTGGCTTATACAATGCGGCACTTATTATAAAGAGCTACTCACTGACGAAAAATGTTTATATAGATGGCTTTTATAATATAAATTCAGTTATTAGTATTTTACAGGCAGCGGATATCAATATACATATAGAAAAACAAACAATAGATAAGTTACAGATAGATTGTGCTGAAGTGTTATTGGCAGATTGTCAAATCAATCAATTTGATGCAGGACTCAGTAAATTTTCTCCTGATGAAAACAATTTAAGTAATTTTGAGTTTGAACAGATTGATATTAGAGATTGCCATATTCATTTTATGCAGATGTTTAATAATTGCAAACGTTTTAATGTTCAGCGAAGTGACATTAACATACTTAATATGAATGGAACTATGAGAACAAAGGCAGCAGTTATGGAAAATCTGTTAATATGGCAAAATAGTAATATTGGAACGATGACAATGCAATATTCTATTAAGAATTTTAAGATAGAAGAAAGCACTGTATCAAGGATAGTAGCGAAGGCAGGGTGTTATCATGAGAATACCGATATTGATATTTCAGGTATACTTGATTCGTACTATTACACAAAAGAAAATTTTTCACAAATGAATGTTGGAACATGGAGTATTGTATCAAAGTCAGCATCTAATCAAGGATTACTTAATGAACGTGCAGAAGCACAATATCATATTGTAAAAGAGTCTTACGAACGAGCAAAGGGTATAAAAAAGTTTTTCGGAAAACTTATAGACTTTTGTACTGGTTATGGATATAAACCAATTCGAGCATTGAAAACATGTTTGTTAATGATATTAGTTTCATGGGGCTTACTTGAAAGTGTTGATGTTGCGTTATTTCGGTTGGGAAACATTATACCTATTAGAAGCATTTGGTACAATTTATTCATAGCAATTACAGCAATTATAGGTCAGAGCGGAATGACTATCAATGATGGCTTTCCATATTGGGTATCTTATGGAGAATATATTTGTGCTGTAATATTATTTGCGATGTTTGTGAATGCACTTTATGTAAGATATAAGGATTAAGGCGGTATACTAATGGCAGAACTAAACTTAAAACAGATTACAGACAAATTAAATAGTGAGTTTGCAAGTGATGTCCGTAAACTTGTGTTTTGGTATGATGACAATGCGGAGTTTCAGGAGGATATTGACAGCATTGAACTGGAAAATGCTAAGGTTCTGCATCTTGAGCCGGACAACCAGTTTTATATCAAATATTTCTTAGAACGAGAGGATACGACAACTAATTATCTTGTGTACGCTCCATTTGCAAAACCGAGCATAAGGGACAATCATCTTGCAGATACAATCCGATATTCCAAAGAATTTTTTGCTGACCGTGCTTCCCTGCTTACGCTTGATTTAGGTATTGATGAACGGTACAAGCCTGTTATTCAGCATTATATTAAATTCTTTGCGAATAAAGACAGAACGCAGAAATTCTATGATTTGGAAATGGAGAATTTCAATAGAAGTACGATTGAAGTTGCC
>QWCN01004152.1_pt1 | contig 15769 bp, 18 predicted proteins | sample 1972711 | NCBI WGS metagenome assembly QWCN01 (sample SAMN09866707, study PRJNA288562) | Human gut metagenome isolate term1_stool, whole genome shotgun sequencing... | isolation source: gut | host: Homo sapiens | place: USA: California | reverse complement strand
GGAAGAGGTGAAGGAAGAACAGGAGAAGGAGGTGAAGGAAGAACCAGTGATGGAGGTGATGGAAGTGAAAGAGGAACCAACAACGGAGAAGATGATGGAAGAGCCAGCAACGGAAAAGGAAATGAAAGAACTAGCAAAGGAGGAGATGGAAACAGAGAAGGTCACAACCAAAGAAACGGCAGTAACCACGGAACAACCCCAAGAGAACCAAGCCAAGCCAAAACCGGTCGTGACGACCCCCGAGCGCGTGATTCCGGTGAAGAAGATGCTGGAGATGGAGAAGCAGCTGCTGCTGAACGAGGAGCTGAAGACGCTGGTGAGCCTGCTGCCGGACAGCGACGACACGGACGAGAGCTGGAGCGACGACACGGCGAAGACACCCGCGCCGCGCGGCAAGGCGAAAGAGACGTACAAGCCGGTGATCCTCGGCGTGTACGTGGACCAGCCCGAGACGACGTGCACTCCGCCGCGTGCGTCGAAGAAGAGAGATGGGGTGGTGAACGAGAGCCCGCTCGTGACGCCCTCCAAGCAGGTGTCCGTTGCCGCGCCGCTGGTCACGCCGGTGCGCCCGCAGCCCAAGGAGAAGGCGCAGGAGACGAGTCCCACGAAGGTGGTGAACGAGTGCTTCGTGGTGGGTAACTGCCTGCCGGAGATGCCCGCGGAGAGCTCGTTCTTCCGCCAGCTGGAGGAGAAGAGCGACATGTACCCCGTGGCGGTGCGCCGACTGCTGAAGGATGTGGGGGAGGAGAGACGACGCTTCGACGTGCTGATGCAGAGACAGACGAGCCAATTCCAGGCGGCATACTTCATGGAGCGATCGAAGTGGAATGCGGTACGGTTCTCTGGCTGTGCTGACCGGTAGAGAGATATGGTGAAGAAACAGAGAGAATACCGCGATCGCTACGTGATGCTTCCAAGACGGGGTGATGTGTAGAAGAGACTGTGTCGAACTCTTCAGGTAGAGTACAACAGCATGGTCACGTGCGAGGTGGCGCGTCTTTCCTACTACGGTGTGGAGGTGAAGAAGGAAGACATGTACGACCTGCACTTCCCCACCATTCGATTCTCTGCGGGACTGTTCTTGTGTGTTTGTTGAAGAGAAAAAAAGAACGGAAGTGGGAATCGAACCCGCGTCGACCTCTAAGTTCTCATATTGGTAAAGAAGGATGGTCGCTCTTCCATTGAGCTATTCCGCCCTGCTTGCACTTGTTCTGAAGGGCAGTTAAGGCGGGATGGGAATTGAACTAACAGGAAGTGGAGAGAAGAAACAACAGAGCATTAAGGACCAGAGAATGGGAGAATGGGAGAAGCAACTGCTGATCACTGTTGATGATGCACAGGTTGACAAACCAAATGTGCCGCTAGGTGAAGGGAATCAATAGAAAGCAGCTGCTGCAATGCCCAAGACACACAGAATTGTCCCCTCTCGCCCTCCAATTCAAGAGAATTCCTTTGAATGGAAAGAGAACTGCGTTTGCTGGACCTTGTGTACCGAAAGCAGGTGGGAGCTTTGTTGTTGATTGATGGTAGGATCCACGTCATACAGAGGGTAAAATTGTGTATGCAGAGGATGACGAGGACGGTGAGATGCGCTATGTCGTTCTTTTTCGGGGCGAAGAGAACTATGCTTCCTTTTCCAAGTCTGAGCTGTCTCTTTGCAACAATATGATCGACTCGATCTTTAACAATAGTGCGAATTCAAAGTGGCGTGTGATTGTAGGTTCCTTGCAGCAACATCCGCTCCAACAAAAGGAATTAACGCAAGATGATATGCAGGCGATTATTGACGTAATACCTGTGGGAGAATGTGAGTGGTAGGGCAGTCTCGATAATCCGAGTAGTCGCCGTGTTTTGTGGTACGATATTCTTTTTTACAAGCGTGAGTGGCTGAAGTATTCACCCGAGGGAATCAAGCCCCCAGTGCTTCAGCTCTTTCGCTATCCCATTCCCGAGGAAATCCGGTGCTTTCTGTGGTCGGAGTTCTTGGGTGTGCAGGAGAGCTACGAGGTGGGCTACTACTCCATCATCCGGAGCAAGCAATTCAGCATCCCCTCCTCTTCTCTCTCCGTGATCGAAGCGGATCTCCGTCGCATGGACATCACCACACCAGAGTATCGTCAGATGCTTCGTCTCCTCGTCATCCCACTGCCCTCTCCTAATGCGCAGACATCTATCTATCTTCACGACTCCAAGATCGGGTACGTGCAGGGCATGCACTTTCTGATGTACGCCCTCCTCCACCTCTTCACCGAGGAAGAGGCCTTCTTCGTGTTCCTTCGCGTAGGCTCCTCCTCCTCCACTCACCTCAGATCATCGACTTCTTGCCGCGCAACTACTATGACTTCAACCTCGAGGGCATCAACACCGACCTGCTCGTCGTCGCGGCGCTGCTCAACCGCGCGGACTCCTTCCTCTACTCCACCATGGAGCAGAAGACGGGCGACATGATCTTCTTCCTCTCCCCCGTCTACAAGTGGCTCGTCGACCTCTTCTCCAACCCCTTCACGCCCGCCTTCACCTTCCACCTCCTCGACTTCGTCTTCTGCGCCGGCAACGGCGCGCTGGTACTGGCTGCCGTGTCGCTCGTCACGCAGTTCCGCAAGCAGTTCATCACCTGCGAGACTATGGAGGACGTCACGCGCGTCTTCAACGCCATTCCGCTCATGCCCACGCAGGACGTCGTGCTCTCCAGCGTCGAGTACGTCTACGAGGCTTGTCTCATGGGCAACCCGTGCGGGTGTGTCGAGCCAGTGACGTGTAGGCGCGAGATTCAGCTGCTGCGCACGGAGCTGCACCACGAGACGCAGCGCGCCAACAGCAGCTGCGAGGAGACGCCCGCCATCGAGGAGCAGAACGGCCTCGTCAGCGACCTCCTGAAGGGCGAGACCCGCACCGCACCCGTTTCCGCACAAGCATCCGTTCCTGCATCAGTGTCACCCTGTGTTTCTGCATCTTCTTCCACATCCGTTTCCGCACCGGTTTCCGCACAAGCATCAGCACAAGCATCAGCACAAGCATCAGCACAAGCATCAGCACAAGCATCAGCACAAGCATCAGCACAGGGCACGCCGCCGCTGCTGCTGTCGATGCAGATGTCGATGCACATGCAGCAGATCCGCTCCTCCTTCAAGCGCGTGAGTGGCTTCGGCGAGGCGGTGGGTGAGGAGAGTCTGCAGACGCGGCGGCACCTGCGTGACAGCATGGACATCATCGCGGCGGAGCACTTTCCCAGCTTCGCGGACTTCTCGGAGAGCTGCGAGGAGGAGGCGGACGTGAACCCGTGGCGGGAGTCAATGATCGACGAGGAGGCGGTGAAGGACCTGCGGCGGAGCTGGGCGGAGAAGACTCCGGAGGGCGCGGCGGAGTGCAGCGAAGAGGTGAAGTGTGAGGAGGGGGAGAAGCGAGGGAAGGAGGAGATGCAATCGATGAAGAAGCGACTGCAGTCGGATGCGCTGCTGAAGCGGGTGTTTCTGCTGTATGATAACATACGGAATCGGAGGACATTCAACATTACGAACGGGGAGGTGGAGTGTGTGGTGGGGCTTGGAGAGAGGAGTGAAGGGTAGAGGGATGGCGATTTCCTACAGGGAGATTCGATTGACGTGGATGAGACCTACTTGTCGTCCTACAGGTCACATTTGTTTTTCTGACATGTGTTGCTGGTCTTTGTTGGAGTTGTTGAGAGTCCATTCTTCCTTCAAACCCATCATCAGTATTCTCTTTCCACGGAGTTGCATTTAGCGACAAACACAATTCTATGGTGAATAGAGGGAGAATCAGCGCGCGATAGAGTTTTGTGTCTAAAGGTCCCAATTACAATTGTGAGCACCAAAGGAGCTGGATCGGAACAATCGGGCAATCCAGCATGGCGGAGTCGAAGCGAATTAAGTGTGTTCTTGTTGGGTCGATTTGGAGAGAGAAGAGTCACGTTTTAGCGATGGTGCCGTCGGAAAGACGTGTCTGCTCATTTCCTACTGCACGGACAAATTTCCAGAGGAATATGTTCCGACGGGTAGGATGATACGGGGGGAAGACGTGATCATTAGTGTTCGACAACTACCAGATGGACGTTCAGGCTGGAGATGTGACCCAAAAGCTTGAACTATGGGATACTGCTGGTACTTACTTTTTATTCGCGTGTTGGAGTAGGTCAGGAAGAGTATGAGCAGCTGAGGCCGCTTTCGTATTCTGACACCGATATTTTCCTCATTTGCTATTCCACAGTTGAGTACGCTGCTTGCTCTTGTGATTACTTGTAGGCGTTCTTCCTTTGAGAATGTCGACAAGGTTTGGCGCCTGCTTTTGTGATAACCCTGTAGTGGCATGCAGAGCTGACGAGTTACTGGAAGGATAAGAGCCGTCCTGTCCCCGTCATGCTTGTGGGGAACAAGACCGATTTGATTACAAATCCGTCCATGCTGCGGAAACTGGCGGAGAGGAAGGAGAAGGTAGTGACTCTGAAGGAGGTGGTTATCGCCGGTGGAATTGATCCGTAGTCCGAGGCAGTGGCAGAACGGATTGGAGCACTCGCGGCAGTCCAATGCAGTGCAAAAACGCAGGAGAACCTGAAGCGTGTCTTTGATACTGCCGTGAATGTGCTACCTCTTCATTCTCTTCACCCGTAGTGCGTACTGGAGTACCGTTATTCGAAGGACAGCGGGTGTCGTGTGTTTTAAGTGTGTTATGAAATGTGCATGTTCGTAAACCTATGTGTGTTTGCCTCCGCTCTTTGTTCCCACAAACACGCAATATGTCGAAGGAGCCGTGCGTATGGACGTGTCTGCTCAGCTCGTACTTGGTCGCGTAGCAGCGGTTACACCCGGGATAGATGCACCGGAACGGCTTCAAGCTGCGGTGGTTCCGGTTCTCGTGCAGCGTGCAGTCCGACTGCCGCACGAACGCCTTCCCGCACCTACGCTAACACCCGCTCGCGAGCCCTACTCCTTGCACACGTACGGCTTGTTGCGCGTGTGGATGTTCTGCTGGTGCAGGTGCAGCCCGTGCTTCGTGCGGAACACCTTGTTGCACCCGCTGAAGTCGCAGCGGAACTGCCGCTGGCTCGCCGCGTGCGTCTGCCGGTGCTTGTACAGCCCCGAGGCGGTGATGAAGCATGCGTTGCAGCCGGGCTGCTCGCACTGGTACAGCTTCCCGTTCTCCGTGTGCTCCACCTGGTGGCGGCGCAGCGCCAGCTTCGACGCGAACCGCTTGCCGCACCCGCTCAGCGGGCAGGCGTACGGCAGCACGCCGTCCTCCACCGGCGGCTCTGGCTTGCGCGGCAGGACGGCGCCCGGCAGCATCTGGAGGGGGTAGGTCAGCCCGTGCACCTCCGGCAGGGTCTGCATGCTGGACAGGGGCTGTGGCGTCTGTCCGTTCGGTAGGCTCGGCACACTCGACACGTTCGACACGTTCTGTACACTCTGTACACTCTGTATGTTCGGCATGGGAGGCTGCGAAGGCTGCGCGGACGACGCGGGCAGCACGGCGTAGTTCTCCTGGTGGAGCCCGCCATAGGCCGAGGAGACACCCGCCATGGGGAGCGGCAGGTTCCGCATCTCCGAGTAGGGGAGCGGCGGTGTGAGGTAGGTGCCAGCGGGCTGTTGCCCCATGGCCAGCGCCCCACCGTACATGGGCAGTGAGGAGTCGCCGTATAGGTCCGACAGCGGCTGCTGCATAGAGGGCTGCATAGAGGGCTGCATGGAGGGTTGCATAGAGGGCTGTATATAGGGCTGCATGGAGGGCTGCATGGAAGGAAGTGTGTGGGAGAGGGAGCCGCTATGCTGCTCCTGCTGCGTGAGGATGAGCTGCGCGCGCACGGCTTCCATCAGGTCCAGCATCCTGGCGCTGCCGCGACACTTGGCGTGAGGAGAAGGAGAAGAGAGAACGGAGGACAGCAGCAAGCCGTCGCAGAAGTTAGGGACGTCGCGCTGGGTGGCGGACTTGTAGAGGAAGGACTGCTTGTCTAGGCGTGAGTTGGCATGTGAGGAAGAACCGCGGGTTTTGGCGATTAGAGGGATGCCGGGAATCTGGTAGCGCGAAAACACCTCGTTCCGCTGGTAGATGTAGCGCTGCTTGTCCTTCTCGGAGAGGTCGATATAGACCTTCTTCTCCTCCGGAGAGAGGGCATTCCATTTGTTTGAAATCTGTGATTGATCGGCGAGTTCGATGGAGCTACGATGTGGATGATCGTTGTAGAGCTGCGGGAAGGATCCTCCTCCTTCAGCTTGCTGAACATATCGCGAGAGAAGAAATTGTAGGCTGTCCGAGCGCGCTTGAGAGAGTCCGTAATGACAGGAAGCACGCGCCTGGTCGTCGGTCCCTACAATCAATAGGAACGAATAGGAAAACGCGTTGCAGCAGAGAATCGCCACTTAGGTTCATTTGCTGCTGATCCTGGGACGAGAAGACGGAATACGGCTGCACACCCATAATGTTAATGGGATCGATGACTGGCTGTCCATCTCCATCAACATCAGGCCTTTGGTGATCATCCATATCCATGATAATTTCTGTACGTTAGGTGTTGCAGTTCACTCCACCATATTGGGATTCGACTCTGTTCGCAGGATCCACGTCAGGGATGTGCTGAACGGACTGCAGCTGCGGCATCGCTAATTGGATTTGTGGCTGTATCAAAATATCGTCCTGGGGGAGCGTGGGAGAGGGATCGGGATCATTAGAGTTGTCAGCGCTCTCGAGTGTCTTTTCTTTTCATTACAGCACCATTCCATTGCATACTGCTGTTTTCCCCTTGTTCTTGAAGGGCAATGGTTGTTGACTCGATGGGCAACTCCGTTTGCTGCATTTCGATGGAGGGGGTCAACGCTGCAATGGATTCGTCACAATGAGTCTGAATTCCCCTTTTGTTTACACAGATGACAGAAAACCCGCCTTTTACTCGTCTCCATAAAGAGTGGGGTTTTTGAATAGTGTTTCGGATCCCGATCCGACTCTCGCTGTGCATACGTCAAGCGTTTTAAAAGTTGTGGCGATCGGATGAAAAGAAGGGAGATTGAGTGGGGTGACGAACGACTCGCCCCTAGTTCCCTTGATAATCACGGAGAGTCACTGAACGTGCAAACACCTTTCCCTCAAACGGCAAACAGTGTTCATTCTGTAAGAAAGATGGATAACCAGACTAAGACGCACAAGAGCTACATGCCCCAGATCATCATTCTGAGCATCTGCTTCTTCGGTATTTTCTTCGCCTTCAACACTTCGCAGGTGCGATTTGTGAGGAGCGGTGTCACATTCAGGCCCTGCAGACGACTGTGAACAAGAGACAGGGTTATATTAATCTCGGCTGCCTGTATGGCGTCTTCTCCGTCTTCTCTATCTTCGGACCGAAGGTGGTATCTCTCGCCGGACCTAAGTATCTCACGGAAAGTGGATTCACGCCTAGATGGTCAATGATTATTGGCGGTGTCACGTACGCTTGCGCGGTGGCGTCCAATCTTCGTCCCGAGCCCGTCATTCAGGTTATTGCCAATCTGGCTGTGGGTGTGGGTGCTGCGATGCTTTGGAACGCCCAGGGCGTGTATCTCGGCCGTTGCGCTGTTTGGGATTCCCGCACCTCGTCGAGAAGTGTGTGCGTTGAGTTGCATTCACCGTAGGCTTTGCCGAAACGACCTCGTCCTTCAATGGCGTCTTCTTCGCCATTTTCCAGTTCAGCGGCTTCGCCGGAACGCTGATCAGCGGTATCATCAAGCACTTCACCAACAACAACACCATCCTGTTCATCATCCTCACCCTCGTGGGCGTGATCTCCGTCTTCTCGCTCAGCTTCCTCCCCAACGTGGAGTCCTACTCCGCGCCGGGCCAGGAGGAGAAGAACGACTCGGTGTCCTTCAATGAGACCTTCCGCCTGCTCTGCTCCTCCGTGAAGCTCCTGATGATCCTGCCGCTGATCATCTACAACGGCATGAGTCTCGCCTTCATTTTCGGCGACATCCCCACCGGCATCTCCAATCGCTGCTTCGGCGGCTCCTGGAACCTGTACACCACCGCCATCTTCTACCTCGCCAACGCCTTCTGTGAGCGCGTCCTCCACCCGTCATTCGTAGTCTCGTACATCTTCGGCAAGTGCGTGGAGAAGAAGTGGATGTCTCGCACGGTGATGTGTCTGATCGCCTTCTTCTGCCAGGTGGCCTCCTTCTGCTTCATCATCTTCTACCACATCCCCGACAAGACCACCAACCCCGCCGATCTCCCGCTGGCTCTCACCATGGTCGTCGTGCTCTCTGCCGGCGACGCGGTCTGGGAGTCGCAGCCGCCCGCCATCCTGCAGTCGTTCTACGGCAAGGACAGCGAGCGCAACGCCGCCATGGCCAACTACAAGATGTGGCAGTCGCTGGGTTGGTGCGCGCAGTTCGTGCTGGGCGTGATCTTCAACAAGGACAGCGACCTGACGATGAAGGCCATCATCCTGCTGAGTCTGCTGGTGGTGGGCTACATCTTCCTCGTGATCCTGGACAAGAGAGTGGCGAAGCTCGACATGAAGAAGGGAGAGAGCGCCGCGCTTCTCGCGGGTTACACTGATCCCACTACTGCTTCCGTTTCGTCTGTTTGTTAACAAACACCGGAGTGTTCTGAAATGGAATCGGAATCCTCCTGCGTGTCGCGCGCTAGAGAAAGAGAGTAGAGGGATTCCGCGCTGTCGCACACGCCCGTGTGCGCGTCCTCCTGGACGGGCGGGAGAACCAGGTGTTCCGTCTCCTCCGCGTCTTCAGGGATTATGTCAAAGGTCGTCTCCTCCGTGTCTTCGGGAATCATGTCAAAATCCAGATCATCCTCCTCGCTCTCCTCTTCCAGCACCGCTTGTGTTGGTTCACTGATAGAAGATATCGCTTGTGATGGTTCATTGGGGGACACCTCTTGCATTGTCTCAACGGAGGAGGAGGACACCTCCTGTATCGAGTCCTTAATGGAGGAGGAGGACACCTCCTGTATCGAGTCCTTAATGGAGGAGGAGGACACGGCACCCAACGCCCGGATCAAACGGCCCATCACGATGTGATGCTCCGACGCGCTCTTGCTCTTCAGACTTAGCACCGGCTCGCGCGACAACGGCAGCGTGTTGCGGCGCACCGTCGCGAGGGCCGTCTGTCGGCGTTGCACGTGCACAATAGCATCGCCCACTGGCGCAGACTGCGTCGGCATGAGAGTGGCTTCACTGCTCGGCGGAGGTGACGACTCCACAACGGACGAGCGCCGTTGCGACAACCGCGATATGCTGAATGGCGAGACGGTTTCCCGGAGCCTGGGCAACCCATCGTAGTCAATGGCGCCGTCGAGCCCGCGGCCTTCGCAAAGCAAACGGAAGTACAGCGCGTCATAGTTGGAGGAGAGCACGTCCAACTCGCACTTCTCGTAGACCACGTCGGTGCTGGTGAAGAAGCTACGATGAACGCCCACCACCGCCCCGACTCCGTGTTTAGCCACACGAACGCCACCACGGAGGACATCGACCCTGTCACCACCAGCTCCAGACGGATGTCACCCTATGCCTCACGCGCCGTGCCGGGACCCACGCGCAGCAGCAGCGGCTCCTCGCCCTCCAGCAGGTTCAGACGCACGCTGCCGTCCTCGCTGAGCCCCAAAGGCAGCTCGCGCAGCAGCCTCCACTCCTCGCGTACGCTGTCCTTCTTCAGCTCCTCCTTGTCGGCCTCCTCGCGGTGCAGGCAGTAAGACATCGTCGAGTACACCGTGTTCAGCATCGCCGAGTCCTCGTGGTCCTCCGATGCCGACAGACTGAACTCCACGCCATACACGCGCAGCTTGTAGCTGTACCGCGCCGAGCCGCCCCTGTGCAGGTTCTACGCTTCATCCACCACCACTGCACCCACCGGCACGATCACGCCTTTCAACGCCACTTCCTTGGGAGGCGGCATGCCGTACTCCAGTGTGTAGTTGTAGTAGAACACGTAGCGATTCTGCGAAGGGCCTGCACCTCAGTCGTGCCGCACGTCCTCACTGCTCACGCGCTGCTCCTTCACGCGCACGCCCTCCTTCTCCATCGTCGTGCGGCGCGTGGCGAAGAACTCGAGCGCCTCCGCCGGCTGCGTGAAGATGCCCATCTTCAGGAGCAGACAGCAGATGATCATCCCGGTGCGGCCCTTACCGCCCTTGCAGTGCACAGCGACCACGTTCCGGCCGTCGCGGTTGAACCAGTCCTGGATGAAACCCATAATGGAGTTGATCTGCTCTGCGGGTCATGACCATTTGGTTCTACTACCCAAAGAACACGCGTTGTGGTCTCGAATGGCATAGCGTGAGAACCGGTCGCCGAACGGAACCGTGCTCAGCTGCCCGTAGCCGTTCTCTGCACAGAGATTGATTCTCCCACTCATTCTCTCCCACGTGCCCTACACCCAGTAGTTCCCGCCGTACTGCTTGTTCAAGTACCGCTCCACGTCGCGAATGTTGTTGCGCCACATCGAGTCAAGAGACGACCCCGGCCACGACATGGCGATAATATGCCCTATTATGGGAGTGAAGGACTGCCCTTACCTGTGATCAGGGTCAGATCCATGGAGCTGTTGGCGAGGCCGTTTCGGCTGCGGTTGAATTGCTTCCTGAAGTACGCAGATAGTGTCTTCTTCTGCATGATGATCGTCTACGGGGAACCAGACCACGCATCGAGACTGTATAGAGGCGGAGCATGCGGAGAATGACGATTAGCGAGCCCCAGATGCGGGCATGATGCTCGGAAACGAAATCCAGCATAAAGTACATGTAGATCATGTTCAGCACGAGAATGTCGGCGATGTAGGCGATCACGCGCATCATGCCCTTCTTCGTCTCCCAGTTCTCTGAAAGAATGGAGAGCACGTCGAGAATGAGGAAGAGAGTGGTGAGAAAGACGGAGAGAAAGCTGCGATTGAAGCAGAGAGGAAAGAGCACCTCTTCATGTAGGAGAATAGGTCGCAGAGATACAGGAAGGAGCCAAACATGTCCACCAGCGACGCGACGAACATCACGATCATCACAACTACTCTTCACAGCCCTCCACTGTGTCCACAGGGCGTGTTCAAGAACCGGCTGATCCGGCTTCGTCCTTCTTTGCTGAGAGACATGGGCTGCTTCACAACAAGCTCCTTCTTCTTCACTTCCTCCGCCACCTCCTTCGCGTCCTGAAGCGTCCGGTCCGCATTCACCTCCGGCGTTGCATCCGCATTCACCTCCGGCGTTGCATCCGCATTCACCTCCGGCGTTGCGTCCGACGCGCCCTCGCCCACAGGCAGAGAAGGCGTGGCCGAGGCGTTGGCGCCCAGATAGCTGGCCACAGACGCGCCTTCAGAACGCGTCTCCACCTCCGTGTCGGAGTCCTCTTCTGACTGGCCACGTCCGTGCGATGAGTCGTTGCGGTTGATGGTGCCGTCCTGCGAGTGAGAGGAGGGACGTGCAGACACCTCGAGGAGGGACTGCAGGAGGAGCGTGCTGATCTGATTGAGCGTCACCACCTTCGGGTAAGGCAATCCCGTCAGGCGGTCGACGCGCACCTTCTCCTTCCTGCGGGGCTCGATGTAGAGACACGACGTGTTCTATACATCAGGAGGCGCAGAAGGAGTCGCCTCCGTCACCATCTTCTCCATCGCATCGCGGATGGTCATTCTCCGGCTCACAGTGGGAACGCGCTCGCCCTGCAGGTTGGAGGCCACAGGATCATCCGAACAGTTCAACCTCGAGATGTAGTTGAGAACATGCTTCTGGGTAATGAGCTCCAGACCGTCCGCCTTCTTCACCAAGTACTGGTTCATTCTAACGGTAACAGGTGAAGAACAGTCCCACGGCCTGTTCGCAATCTCCTTGATGAAATCGGCGATGCTTGCAGACGCGTCGTACAGTGGGATGTTCTCCGTGATAGCTCTTGCAACGGTTGCCTTCAGTCTACGTTCTCACACGACCAATCGCACTACAAGTTGTTCACCCGTCCTTCATCCTCGCAAGAACTCTAAAAGTGATTTGCAGATGCAAAACGAACAGCACTCCAATCCGCAGCTTTGAAAGAAAGGCGTTTCAAAAACTCTCGGATGTCGTTATTCAGTTTTTGCAACTCGTTGATGCCGATGATCGTCGCGTCAAGGACGCAGCTATTCTGAATGCTGTCTAGCTTCTAATCGATAAAGCAATAAGTCCCATTCTTACGGTATGGCGCAAGTCACCCGGCGGGAGATTGTTGAGTTCAATCTCCATGGTGCTCATCCATCTTTGGGCGGTTTTCGCCCCACAATTCCGTGCATTCGAATTTGTGCGCCACCCCCACTTCTCTCCTAGGCTGTTATGATGCGAAATTGACTGCTTAATGAATCCCAGCCGTTTCAGAAGGAAAAGGGGAGCACTCATTCCGCCATTTGTGTTTTGTGATTGTGATGAGCTTTTTCAAAACAGGAACGTGGTATCTCCTCCGTAACATGGGGTTCGTATCGGCGTCCATGTTTGCGGGAGACTGGGTTTGCCAGAAGATTCTGCACCCAAACGAGTCATGGTACGCAGCAGCGAGTGTAGTTTAAGTTAGGAACAAAAGACAGTCGATCAACCTCGGCATCACCGGTTTCTTTGTTACTGGCCCCATGAATCACGGCGTCTTCTTGTTGCTGGAGAAGATGTTTGCGGGAACATCTGCTAGGGTCGGGATCGCTCGATTTCCTCAACGCGTAGGCGATTGTGTACAAGATGCTGGGGAGCTGCGTGCTGGCGGCGCCACAGATGAGCATCACGTTTTCATCGGTCGTGCTTCTGAACGGTGGAGGCTGGGAGGACATGAAGAAGAAGGTGAAGCAGGACATTCCAGAGACGTGGGTGGCGGGAAACGTATTCTGGGTGCCCATCAATTTCATCCAGTACAAGTTCACTCCATTGTATTACCGAGCCACTGTCGGGGGCGTTTGTGGGGGTGAGTGTGGATGGCGGCCGTGAAGAGTAGCCTTTTGGAACATCTATTTAGCGAAGCAGTCCGCTAAGCCCATCAAGGAGTAGTGTCATTTAGATGCTGCGTTTGTAACACACACGAAACGTTGAAATGGAGTCGTTGCTATGAAAGGGGCATTTCATGACTGATTCTGACTAGTACGCAGACAAGGAAGGTAGAAGAAGACTTGACAGGTCACATAGAGTACAAGGTTCCTTCAGATTTCGATGGGATGCATAATTCGCGGAAAAGGCTCGAACAATGTTGAATATGCGAATAAAGAGTACATCATCGTTTGAACGAAGCTAGGGTTAAGGCAACACCAAAGGCGTACATCCGTAGAGGAATCATCCACATACGAGAAGAGCACATCTGGATAGAAATAGCTTACCTCTGAGAGTATGCTTTTGGAAGCAATGCAAAAATCACAGTAGGTGTTATCCAAAACAAATGAATAATCATCCTTGGGGTAGACAGAAAAACTGCAAAAGCAAGAATAGTGAGATAGAAGCGCGGTCACTTCACTACAAATGGAGCGGATCCTTTGAATCGGGGAGGTGGTAATAACCACCACAGAAAGAACAGACACTGCAGCGGACGATACGCCAAAAACCATACTGTAACAATCAGACTGTTCAGGGCGCGTATCGGGATTACCAACGGGAATAGGGTGTTTGCGAACACCATTGTCATCACGGGCAGTTGGGGCCTCGCGGAAGGACGAACGAAAAACAGTGCTGTCTGTTGTTGCTGGAATTGAAAATGGCGTGTTACCCACGGCATTCTGCTCTGCAGAATCGCGATAATCGCTATTTGTCAGCGGTCAAGAAGAGCGGCAACGATGCAAAGGGAATCGAGCTGGATTGGCAAAGCATGGGAGTGCCATCGTTCAAATGAGCCTGCATACTAGCAACGCTCATTTAGAATAGCATGAACACCAAAGTACAGGAGAAATCAATGGCATTCTACCGCGCAAGATGGTTTACTGGTGGTCATGTGCCATTCATCCACCGAATCCTTTCATCTTTTGTGAACGTCTGAAACAGCGGGGGCTATACACTTCATTCTATTCATTCAAATCATTTGTTTACGTGATGGTGGCACGCATTTCTCGGTGTATCGTATCACCGTCCTATTCTCATGGATTCTCACCAGTGATTTTCTTCGTCATAGTTTCACTGCCTCCTGACGCGCCATTCCCAACTACGCGCTTTTCATGTCATTTCACATGCAAAGGGTCATCCAGAGACCAACTCATTCCCTTCGCGAATACCATTCCCTTGTTTGGCTTTTCCCCTTGCTCATTCAATTCTCATCTCCATCATCATTTCCCATAGAATCTTCGATGGATAGGGATATAGATTGTAGTGCCTATCGTTATGCGGCTCATTGGATAGTGTTCCACGAACTAGCGCAACTCCTCGATCTTCAACTGGACAAGAAGACGCTAGTCACCCTGTACAATCTGGTGGACAGTGGTGTGAATCCCGATTCTCTTGTGGCCGTTCTCCAGGAATTGAAGCGCAAGCCATAATTCCGCCATCCCTCTATGTAATCTCGAGCTCTCTGTGTATTGCTATTCTATCCGTTCATTGCTATCTCTGTTCTCTTTGTTGCAAGCCACGTTCTTCTCTTTCCTTTTCTCCAATCGTATTCCCGTTGTTTTCCCTTTCTGCAATAATGCTGGCAGTGAAAGGACACTGAATCGCTGTTCACACTTGTTGTTTGTACGTGCGTTTCTGTTGCCATGTCAAACAATATACTGGCTTGGGCTATGAATACAGCGATGAATTCGGCTGATTTGGACGCTGCTGCCGATTCTCATTTCAATGAGAATGATATGAGCGAGGATGACTTGTTTGGGGATGAACATGAAAGTGACGATGATATGCTGCAGCAAAACGGTTTGGTTCGTTTTGTTACCAATTACGTAGTAGAGGATAATCCTACTATTCCTGTTATGGAGGGAGAGACAGACGTTATATATCCCCCAGTAGAGGAGGAAGAAAGGGAAAGGAGTTTCCAAGATTTGCTTCAGGAGGAGGATGAGATGGAATTGCAGCAGGAACATGACTCTACTTCCGAGGCTATTACCCTAAATACAAAGGAATCGGAGAATACGAATGGAACTGTTGTAACTGGATCATCGGCAATTTCTCAAGGGGAGCAGAATCCGGAGTTGCAGGAAGCAGAAAGTGTGAGAATGGAGAGAGTAAAGGATCCGAATGAAGAGGAGAAGCGTGAATTGGACAGCGGAGTGAGTGCGCTAAAGAAAATGGTGAAGGTGTCGAAGGAACTCCCAAGAGATCCCAGCGATTGCAACCAAAAGCCGTCAGAGGAGTTGATTCATCCTAGTGTGGATAATAACATGAGGGTGAATGAGGCGGACAGTGAGAAGTCGAATCGTAGTGGTCATTTCCTGGATTTCAAGTGTAGAGCTTATCGGCATTACAGAGAGCCATCAAACCGAAATCGAGAAGCTACGAACCGAGGCAACGGCTGTCATGGGACGCTCCGCATTGCATCTGCATGGTGTGGAAGTGGAGAAGGAGCCCCTGGCTAGCTCTCTCCAAGAGGCTGAGTCCGTGCACGAGGAGCTTCATAGCACGGTGTCTTCAAAGGAGGACGAGGTGAAGGAGCTGCAAAGCACGGCGTCTTCAAAGGAGGACGAGGTGAAGGAGCTAAAGGCGAAGTTGGAGGCGTGTCTGCAGGACGCGCAAAAGTGGGAGAAAGAATGGAGCGAAGCCACCGCGCTGTATCAGAAGGCGGAAGAGGAGAAGAAGGAAATGGAGAGGGAGTTGATGGCGAAGCGCGATGACAGGGAGAGTTTGGAGAAGCGAGAAAACGAGATTCAGCTGCTGA
>QWCN01006041.1_pt1 | contig 15777 bp, 12 predicted proteins | sample 1972711 | NCBI WGS metagenome assembly QWCN01 (sample SAMN09866707, study PRJNA288562) | Human gut metagenome isolate term1_stool, whole genome shotgun sequencing... | isolation source: gut | host: Homo sapiens | place: USA: California | reverse complement strand
TAAAATAATGATTAGAAATATTTCAAAACCAATATTCTCTGGACATGAGTCATTCGCTTGCAAGTCCCATTGGCTTAAGCGAGGATATGATTTTGTCAACGCTGGAAATAATTTCAACGATGATGAGGCAGTTGTACATCTTGGCGTTGGTAAGAATATGGTAGCTTCAATCAGATTTTGGCTAAAAGCGTTTGGATTATTGCAGGAAGATGGTCTTGCGCCAATAGCTGGCTACATTTTCGATGATGCGAATGGTAAAGATCCCTATCTTGAAGATATTGGAACTCTGTGGTTGCTGCATTTTATGCTGATCAATACAGAGTATGCTACAATCTACAAAACGACATTTATCGAATATCATCGCCAACGAAATATCATAGAAAAGAGCAGACTGCAAAACTACATTAAGCATACTTGCTTTGAAGGAACACAGTATAAAAACTTGTATAATGACAATACTGTCAAGCGAGATATTGGTGTAATGTTTCACAACTATTGTAGCAAAAGCAATACCAATTTGGAGGATAGCAACTGTTTGTTGGCTCCTCTGAATTTGATAAATGAAGCAGAAAAAGATAGCTATATATTCAACTATGATGCTCGTAGCAAGGTACCTAGTTTGGTATTTCTTTACGCATTGATAATTAGGTGTAAGGGTCAAAATAGTGTTTCCTTTGATGATATTGCCGAGCTAGCTTTGATTTTTTGTTTGACTAACAATGACGTCATAGATCTTATCAAACGGCTTTGTCTTCAATATCCATCGGAGATTGTATTTTCAGATGTCGCAGGTATTAAAGAGTTGCAATTCAAGACATCGCCTGCACCTATAGAGGTACTAAACAAATATTACGAGGAGAACTAATATGAAATATACTCCATCAATAAATATCGCTCAAACTACCTTTGACTCCAATAGCTATATTGTGACTCAGAATGCTATAAAGGTCATTGGTAACATTGTGAATTCATTCAATGCGGGCGTACACTCATTTAATATTATCGGCTCATATGGAACTGGTAAATCCAATTTCATTTTGGCTCTTGAGGATAGCTTAAAAAATAATAGTAAGATTCTCATTACCAACAAGGGGCAGTTTAATGGTTTTGTCCGATTCAGGTTCGAGAAAATTGTAGGCGATTATGCCTCTCTTCAAAGAGTTCTCACTGAGAATCTCTTTCCGACAGAGGCTTCGGACAATCTTTTTGAAAATCTGAAAAGTTATTTCAAGAGGGCAGAGAAACGTGAGGAGTTTGTAATTCTCGTAATCGATGAGTTTGGCAAATTACTAGAGTATGCAGCAAAAAATAACCCTGAAAAGGAGTTGTACTTATTTCAGAAGTTTACGGAGTTCATCAATGATGAACGACGTAATGCCATTCTACTTACAACATTACACCAGAATTTTAATTCGTATTCTCGTACATTAACAGAGAGCCAGCGCAATGAATGGACAAAGGTAAAGGGGCGTTTTCAGGAGATTGTTTTTAATGAGCCTATAGAACAGCTACTTTATCTCGCATCTAAACGTATAGGAAGAACGAAACGAGATATTGTGAATCAGCATTTTAAACAGATTTACAATTTAGCCATTGCAAGTAAGTTTGCCAGTTCATCTATTGCTTATGATACTGCAGTAAGTTTGTATCCGTTGGACATTTTTGCTGCACAAGCATTGACCCTGTCCATTCAGAGGTACGGTCAGAATGAAAGAACTCTATTTTCTTTTCTTGAAGCTACAGGACAAGGCTCTCTTCATCATTTTAAGGAAAAAGAGAATACAACATATAGCTTAGCCGATGTCTATGACTATGATATATACAACTTTTACTCTTACTTGTCGGAAGTAAATGCAGACTCCACTGCATGGACTGCCATACGCGTAAGCTTAGAGCGCGTTGAGAGTTTATTTGAAGGCGAAACAGCTACAGATGCCATGAAGCTTATTAAGACGATTGGTATGTTCAATCTCTTTGGTAAGGCAGGAGTGCAATTTAACAAAGAGAAGCTTTCCGAATATGCAAAATTTGCTTTAGGTATCGACAACCCGGTGTCTGTTATTGAATTGCTTACGCAACATAAGATTATTCGGTATGCGACCTACAAGTCTCAATATATATTGTTCGAAGGAACGGATGTCAATATCGAGGGCGAATTATTGAAGGCTGCAGGTATTGTTCCCCGCTCTAAAGATATTGTGGAGAAGCTCATCACAAACTTCAATTTTCCCATTGAGTTTGCTAACGCCTCTTATTATCGCAAGGGTACACCTCGATACTTTAAGTATGAGATTACAGACCATCCGATTATTCTACAGCCTCAGAATGAAATCGATGGCTACATCAATCTCATATTTAATGAAGATCTCACAGTAGATGCATTAAAACAACACTCTGCAGGTGTTGAAGAAGCTATTTTGTATGCATACTTCAAGAAAGCAGACCAAATTATAGATCACGTATGGCAGCTTGATAAACTAGCTTATGTCCAGAATGATGTTGACAATAAAGATAATGTAGCTCAGAAAGAACTCAATGCTCTTATTGCACATGAGCAAAGTTTGCTAACCACCAGTGTATTAAATACCCTTTTCAGCTATAACTCAGATGTCATTTGGGTATATCGAGGAGATATCCTTGACATCTCTTCGAAAACCCTATTTAACAAGTGGCTATCAATGATATGCGACCGGGTGTATTGTGACACTCCGGTGTATATCAATGAGATGGTCAACAAGCATAAGCCCAGTAGTGCAATATCAATGGCTCGCGTTAACTTCCTTACTCATTTACTGCATAATAGTTCAGAGCCCAATTTGGGCTTTGAGGATGGTAAGTTCCCTCCAGAAAAAACTATCTATCTGACGCTACTTCATAGCACGGGCATTCATAAGCATATCGGCAAAGAGTATTTTCTTGATGCTCCCAACGAAGAAAGTTTCATGCCTTTGTGGAGGGCCTGCGAAGAGTTCCTTGATACTAGTAAAGAGAAACCTCGTAAATTAGGAGATCTTGTAAAGATATTACGCTCTCGCCCCTTCAAGTTGAAGCAAGGAGTGATAGACATGTGGTTGCCGGCATTCTTGATCATTAAAAAGAATGATTACTCGTTGTATAATGATGCTGGGATATATATACCTACGATTACTCGTGAGGTATTGGACATTATGCAGAAATCCCCTGCAGGATTCTCCATTAAAGCTTTCAATGTTGATGGGGTTAAACTAGACTTATTCAACAAGTATCGTGAGGCATTAGGCTTAATGCAGGATGCAGAGTTCACGGCTGACAGTCTTATCGAGACAATCAAACCGTTCCTGCTTTTTTACAAGAAACTCAATAAATACACAAAACAGACCAAACGTCTTCAGAAATCTACTGTACAGTTCCGAGCTGTATTGGCATCTGCAAAAGACCCAGAGAAAACCTTTTTTGAGGATCTCCCGCGTGCATTAGGTTTCAAGGATGCAGAGATAGCAAGTAATGCAGATGTTCTTAAGCGATATGTAGAGTTGCTCCAGAAGGCTATTAGAGAGCTCCGTATGTGCTATTCAAATCTAATTAATCGATTGGAGGGTGTACTTGTTGACGAACTTGGTTTGAAGAGTAAAGAATTCTCTTTATATAAAGCAGAATTAGAACAACGATATGCATCTATCAAAACATACTTGCTAACCGAAAGACAAAAAACCTTCTTAACTCGTATATTGACTAAGAATACAGACAGGGCAGCTTGGTATCAATCTTTGGCGTATGTGGTTTTAGATAAGCAGTTGGAGGCTTTGATAGATGAGGAAGAAGCATACTTGGTTGATAACCTCGTACACTTGTTTAAAGAGCTTTTAAAGTACGTTGAGATTAGTAACAAGGGACTGGCAAGTGGGGATAACTTCTTCCGTTTTGAGATGATTTCAAGTGATGGCACAACCTCACAGCAAATTGTTCAGTTGAATGCAACAAAGACAGAGCAAGCAAAAAAACTTGAAGCAAAGATTGATAAATTATTATCAAGTGATAGTGAAATCAATGCTTATGCACTTTTAAGTATAATTAAAAAGAGATTGAATGATGACTAAGGTAAGACATGTTCTTGGAATTTCTGGTGGAAAGGATAGTGCGGCTTTAGCCATCTATATGAAGCAGAAGTATCCAACACTGAAGGTGGAATACTACAACTCAGACACTGGATGCGAGTTGGAAGAGACAGAGAAATTGGTCGATAATCTAGAGTCATTCCTAGGTAAGGTCGAGCGATTGAAGGCTGCTGAAGGCAGTCCTGAGCCAACACCATTTGACCACTTTTTAAAGATTAGTGGTGGCTATTTACCATCACCACAGGCTCGCTGGTGTACACAAAAAATGAAGCTAGCTGAATTTGAGAAGTTCGTTGGTGATGAGCCTACAGTATCTTATGTTGGTATTCGTGGAGACGAAGACCGAGAAGGTTATGTTTCGACCAAACCGAATATACAGGCTGTATTTCCATTTAGAAGAAATATTTGGAGCCTTGATGTTATACACAAGGCTTTACACAATGAAAACATGGAGTTAATTACTGACCTTTACAAACAGTGTGCTCCAGAGAACATTAAAGAAGAAGCTATTGAGATCGCCTCAACTCTGATAAACAAGTCGTTCTTTTATAGCCGGAAGTTGAATGCCCTGCTAGATTTGAGCGTAAAGACTTTTAATCGTGTGGTGTTTGAATACTTGAAGACAACTGATTACCCTGTAGGTAAACTTGAAGAGTTTCCTTTGATTGATAATGAGGATATCCTAGTCAAGGATGATATATTCAGAATCTTGGAGGAAAGTGGTGTCGGAGTTCCAGCGTACTACAACCCAATAGAATTTGAGGTTGATGGTAAGAAAGGAAAGTATTGCCGTAGCCGTTCTGGTTGTTATTTTTGCTTTTTCCAACAACGTATAGAGTGGATTTGGCTTCTAGAGCAGCATCCAGAGTTGTACAAAAAGTCTATGGAGTATGAGAAGGATGGCTATACATGGATTCAAGGAGAGACACTTGCAGAATTAAGTCGTCCAGAACGAGTTCGTCAGATAAAATTAGACTATATCAAAAAACAAGAGAATTTGAAGGCGAAAACAGTCAGTGGCTTGCTTGTCGATATGTTTGACGAAGATGATGAAATACCTTGTGCTAACTGTTTTATTTAAATTATAAGAAAATGAAGTATTCTAATGTAGAATGGACTATTGGACAATTAATGGATTTGATTAATTGTAACCGTATAAATCTCCGACCTCCATATCAACGTAATTTTATATGGTCATCAAAAGATCAAAAGTTATTAATAGAGTCTCTTCATAAAGGCTATCCGTTACCTAATTTCTTTATTCTAAAGAATAAGGATAATACATATGAAATGGTTGATGGACAACAACGTGCGATTACGATTCATAAGTTTATAAATAATGAATTTGCAGATTTGCATAAAAAGTACTATCGAGAGTATGCTGCAAATTCCTTCATAAATTATAGGTTGAATGTAGTGCTTTTGGAAGATTTTAAAAACGGGATAGAGTCTAAAGAAGAATTCTTCTATTTAGTTAATAAAAGAGGTGTTCAGTTAAACCCTTCCGAAGTAAATCATGCATATTATTATGATACTGATTTTATGAAACTTGTCAATAAAATGTCAGAATATCAATCTTTAATAGATCTTGATATATTCACAGACAAGACTGCACTGAGAATGAATGATAGAAGTCTAATAGAAGAATTAGCCGCATATCTATTTAGAGGTATTACAGATAAAAGAAACGCAGTAGAAAATTTGTTTGAAGAGAAAATAGAAGAGGGAGTAGCAAATTATGAATATTCTCATTTTTGCAAAATAATAGATCGCATAAAAGAATTTCAAACTATAAAACCTATTAATCAGACTCGATATAAACAACGTAATGACTTTTACACACTTTTTTGTTTCATAGATACTCATATAGAAGATGTTATTGAGACCCAGGTAGAGCAATTTAAGGTGCTAGCATTTATTAGTGATAATGGCTTAATTACGCCTTCAAATGATGAATATGAATTATTTAAAGAGTACGCTATCAATTGTGTTAGTCAATCTAATTCTAAACGAGCTAGAGAAAGAAGACTGTTATTTTTTGAAGATTTATTAGCAAATATATCAAATAATCCAACCGAGGTGCAATTACAGCTGATTGAATTTGCCAATAATGAATTAGGCAAAAAATTGTCCCTTAAAAAATGTGATAGATATTTGCTCGTAAACATTGAAGCGTAAATATGAATATGATTAGGACATCATTTAAATGTGACAATAATATTATTTGTATTGATGAGGATATCTCTAAAAATACAATTACTATTGATGGCATTGATTATTTCGCATATTATATTGACCCAGAGTTCAAAAAGAATAAAGGTGCAAATTCCTATGTATTTGCTTTGTATCAAGCTCAAAGTTTCATTGATTATGAGAGTTCTTTTCCTGACAGGGTTATTAAAATATCTAATAAAAAAGACTATGCATCTGCTCCATCAAAAAGCAATAGGCGTTTCTATAGAGAAATAAACGCTTTAAATAAATGCAAACAGTATCATGTGGCAAATGTAATTACAATTTATTTCTCTGGTCAATTAAGTTGTATAGGTAAAAATCGAAACGGTAAAGAAGTAGCATTTTATTTCCCATTTTATATTATGGATTATGCTACAAGTGATTTGAAGAATTACTTAGAGAATAATCAAATAACATACGCCGAGAGGATTAATTTGTGTTTACAAATTGCAGAAGGTCTTAAAGGTTTAAATGATTTAGGGTGTTATCATCGTGACTTAAAGCCTGATAATATCCTAATGTTTGACAACATTTGGAAAATAGGAGATCTTGGTTTGATTGCATTTCGTGATGAAGATGAATTATACGATAAAAAAAATGAATTCATTGGTCCTAAAGGTTGGCTTTCACCAGAAGCTATGAATAAATATCTTAGTTATGATGATAGCGAATATAAGTTTGATTGCAAAATAGACCATCAATCTGATATTTTTCAATTGGGTAAAATATTTTGGTATATTCTTCAAGGGAATGTACCTATTGGAGGTATTAGTAGATCTGACTTTTTTGATAGACGAGATGAGGTCTATAGTTTGCTGAAATATATGCTTAATCACTCAAAAAAGCAAAGGCCTCTTACTATAGATTATGTTATCAACAATTTAAAACGCATAATACAAAAATATTCACTTTGATAATATGCTTAAGTCTAATATCATATGGCCTGAACATCGGCGTTATAAGTCGCGTACAGAGTGGGAACCAATAGGCTTCTTCTCCGATTGTCTATGTAACGCAACGTATTTTGACCTTATGCTTGGATTCTTTTCTTCATCGGCAATAAGCGTACTCGCAAATGGGTTTGCTGTATTCCTTTATAATGGGGGCAAAATGCGGCTCATTGTCAATGATATTTTGACAGATGAAGATAAAAACGCCATTGCAGCAGGAACCGGTGATATTGAAATGCCATTTTTTGACATATTTGATATTCAAAAGATTAAAAACACATTATCAGAAAGGGATCGACATTTTTTTGATTGTTTAGCCTGGCTTATACGTCATAACCGCTTTGAAGTTAAAATCATTGCTCCTAAAAGCGGTATTGGGATTTCTCATACTAAATCTGGCATTTTCTACGATGGTATTAACAAAGTTGGATTTGATGGTTCGTGTAATTTCTCACGAACAGCACTCGTAGATAATATCGAAAGCTTGACTGTCTCATGTGATTGGGATGGGAATATTGAGGTTGCGAAGGTTGAAGCGATTAGAAAAGATTTTGAAAACGTATTCCAAGAAACGGATGACAATGTTATCTATTTATCAATAGATAAGGTTCAAACTAGAATTATAGATAGCTTTCCTGATAAGTCAATGTCTGAATTGCTTGAAGCGGAATACAATATATTAAGAAACCATCGTCAGCAAAGTATTTCCAAACACATAATCAAAGCATTGAATAATTCCAAAGAGCGTTTGGAGGTCATTCTGGATAAGCTCAAAGAGATTGAATATAGGGCTGCTGTTATACGGAGCAATGAACCGCAATTTCCATATACATCTGGTCCAAGAGATTATCAAATTCAGGCTTTTGAGAATTGGAAAGCCAACAAACAGAAAGGCCTGTTTGCAATGGCAACTGGTACTGGTAAAACCATTACCTCATTAAACTGCCTACTTGAAATTTATAAAAGATTAGGTTATTATAAAGCCCTTATACTGGTTCCAACAATCACCCTTGTAGACCAATGGGAAAAAGAGTGTGCAAAATTTAACTTTACCAATGTAATTAAAGTCTGCTCTAAATATAGTGGATGGCAAACCTCATTGGCAAATATAAGGATGTTGGAGCTTTCAAATCCAGACAATAAGCAATCTTATGTGATAATTTCCACATATGCATCCTTTATTCGACCGGCTAATTTCATAGAATTAAATCAGTTCCCGAAGAACAAATTATTGTTCATAGCTGATGAAGCCCATAATATGGGAGCCGGACTCATTGCCAAACGTCTTAACGATATAAAGTATTCACGAAGAATTGGTTTGTCTGCAACTCCAGAACGTCAGTTTGACGAAGAAGGTAATGCTCGCTTAATGGATTTCTTTGGTTGCAACGGAATATATACTTTCGAATACTCAATGGCGGAGGCTATTAGGAATAAAGCATTGTGCAAATATTATTACTATCCACATTTAGTTGAACTGACAAATGAGGAGATGATTCAATACATTGAATTATCGAAGAAGATTGCAAAAATAATCAATCGAGAAGATGATGATAGCCGCGAGATATTAAAACGGCTTTTGCTTAAACGGAAGCAGATTATACATAAAGCAGAAAATAAAAAGAGCATATTTGAAGATATTTTAAAAGAACATCGAGAGAAAACAGGTTCATTAAAATATACGTTAGTATATGTCCCGGAAGGGAATCAACCCGATGATCAAGGTGCGGATGTCTTTGATACGACTGAACGAATCAAAGATGACGAAGACACTATTCATCTGATTAACGAATATACCCGAATCGTAAGAGATGTTGATTCGCATATTGTTGTACGTCAATTTACCTCAGAATCCACCGACCGTGATGCAATATTGGCTGATTTTGCAAAAGGCAATATTGATGTATTAACTTCTATGAAATGTTTGGATGAAGGTGTTGACGTTCCGCGAAGCGAGTTTGCAATCTTCTGTGCCAGCACTGGAAATCCTAGACAATTTATTCAACGTCGGGGGCGTGTACTGCGAACACATAACGACAAACGGTTTGCTATTATTCACGATTTAGTAGTGATTCCACAGATAAACTTTGACCCAGATTGCTATGAGTTGGAGAAGAGTTTAGTTTTAGCTGAAATAAACCGTGTTCGAGATTTTGCGTTACTTTCTGAAAATTGTAACGACGCATTGAATACATTAGATGATGTATTAAACCAATATCAGATTTCAATATTTAACTAATATCATTATGGCTACTCATTATACAAATGGAGACAGAATACTGCAAGCAGTATTGGCCGACCCCAAACTGGCCGAGTTAGGAGAGTATACACTAACTGGAAACGAGACCATTGTAGATGCTCTCGATTCAGAAAATGCTACAATACGAGCTGTTGCAATGATTATTGATGGCAATGAAAATCAATATACTCAAAAAGAAATATACACTCAAGTATCGAACTTCTTGACCTCGAATATATGAAACTAAATAAGATTATTATTAAGAATTTCCGCAGTTATTACGGAGAAAACAGTTTTGAACTATCGGACGGTCTTACACTTGTCATTGGAGATAATGGTGATGGCAAAACAACCTTTTTCGAGGCATTGGAATGGTTGTTTGATACCAGCAAAGACAATAAAAGTGAAAGTAATATTTCCGAAATGCGTAAAGCGGAAATGGGAATTGGAGAGAGTGATGAAGTTTCTGTCACTATGACATTTGAACATGGAGGAGAAAAAGAAATTTGTAAAAAATTCATTTTTGAAAAAACATCCGATAACCTCCTAAAAACAAGAGATTTTTCTTTCGTTGGCTATGAGATAGTTGCTTCGGAAAGACATAATCGAGATGGAAAGATATTATTGGAATCATGTTTTGATACAGTTATTCGTCGTTATTGCCTTTTTAAAGGAGAACGTGAATTAAATGTGTTCGATAATAATACGGCACTCAAAACACTTGTTGATACATTCTCTGGAATCAAGCAATTCGATAATCTTGTCGAGATGACCTCATATTTTGAGCAACAGTCGGACAATTTAGTTACTAAAGAATTAAGAAAAGACAAAAAACAAGAGGCAATTATTAAACAGCTTGAATTTGATTTGGGTAAAGTGCAGTCAGAGATTTCTGATGTGCGACATGATATTAGTACAAAAGAGAAAGCTGTATCAGACTATGAAACTCGTTTGAAAATTTTGGAGGAGAACCAAGATGCTTGTGAGAACCTACAAGATATAAATGCCCGAATTGAACAGAAAAAAAAATGAGCAACGTAGACTACTGGGCTATATTAATTTGGATTATAATGCCATGTTGCTTGATGATATGTGGATTCTTCGTGCATATCCTTCTGTTTTAAGTGAATATCAGAAAAAAGTATCGGCTCTTAGCCGAGAGAAACGCAAATTGCAGAAGGCAGAAGATGAACGAATTGCTATTGAAAAAGGGAAGTTGGAAGCAATTAAAGAGATACAAAAATTAGCCAATAATGCAACTCCTCTTCCATGGAATCTCCCTGATAAAGAAACGATGCAGGAGATGATTGATGATGAGATATGCAAAGTTTGTGGTCGTCCAGCAGAAAAAGGGAGTGAGGCCTATAACTTTATGGTCAACAAACTTAATGAATATCTGGAGCATATTCGTAAAGAATCGGAATCTGCGCAACAACAAGAAGCCCCGATAAAACCACTTTTTGAAAACACATATATAAATGAACTTCATACTCGGAGCATTCAATTAAGTGGTGATACTGAACAAGAATTATCTAAGTTAGCAACTGTTATTGCCGACAGACTATCTTTTGTACAAACCAGAAAGCAGGACTTGGAGAAAGTAAATAAAGACTTGACAGAGGCTGAGGACTCAAAAATGCAGCTGCTTATTCAAACTCCTGATTTAACAGAGGAAATGCTTATCAAAAACTTTAAGGATTTCAAAGGGTTATCTGACAGTAGTAAAAGAGCGTCATTAGATGGAATTGTAAGAGTCTATCAGAAGGTCCATATTACGCTTGAGCGAATAATGAAGGCATTTGAGGCGGCAAAGGATAGAAATGTAGAAGAATTTATTATGACCCTCGAAGAACAGGCTAATATATATCTAAAAAAACTTAACGCAGATGATTTTCGTGGTGTTATTAAAATAAAGAGAACAGCTGACGGATCTGCTAAAATAAATCTTTATAGCTCAAATGATACTATAATAGCTAATCCGGGTGGCGCACAAAAAACGACAATGTATATGTCTGTTCTTTTTGCCATTTCTAATATCACTACGCTAAAGAGAGATGAAGATTATCCTTTGATTTTTGATGCTCCGACATCTTCGTTCGGAGATTTCAAAGAGGATATTTTTTATAATATAATTGATGATATTGATAAACAATGTATTATATTTACAAAAGACCTGTTGAAATTTGATCGAGAAACACAGACTCGTAAGTTGGATTTTGATAAAATAAATCAACTATCATGTTCTGTATATCGCATTCAGAAAGCTTCTGGTTACGATGAGGAAGATTTGTCGACAATTCAAACATTAACTGAAAGAATTAAATAAAGCTATGGCAGAGAAACTATATGATGTGTGGGCAAGACGTAATCCTAACTGGGAGAAACGTTATGAGGAGTCTATAATCAAAAATTTCAGCGATTATGGGAAAGGTGTTACTAATTTGGGGGATGCCAAAGGAAAGTTGTTTGGTGCTGGTTATGAGATTTTCATCATAGCATTCTTTATTGGTCTATATTATGATCAAAGACGAAAACTCATTGATGACAGTACAAAAATCAAATCTTTGGGACAGCCGATTCAATATTGGGGTAATATAGATTCCGTAAAAGGTCGTAAAGCTTATCCCAAATTAAGAGAGTTTATTTTTACAGCACTGGTCGCTAAAACCGATTTTGATTTCATTGCTCTTGATAAAGGTTTAGTAACGCCTCGTAAAGCGGTTGATGCTTTAATGCAGACAATGGAAGAGTATGCCAACTGGGGATTCCATTTTATAGAAGATAAATTGATTGATAATCCGAATTACTTTTATAGAGAAACGGCTTTTCTTGAAGTATTTTTAACTTTTGATGCAAGTACAACTGACTCTGCTGATGATGAACCTGAGTCGTTAGATTAGAATGTAATGTGTAAACTGGAGAATACTTTCGTAAGATACATCGGTAGTTTTTATAATATTAGAATTTTGCAAAATCTTAGTAATTGTGAAGGCTAAAACATAAGTATATGCCCAAAGATATTCAATTCATATTATACAATCTTCCGGAAAAGGAAGGCAAGGTGCAGGTAATCATTAGGGATGAGACATTGTGGTGTACCCAAAAGGCGATGGCTCAACTTTTTGGCGTGGATAGGACTGTTGTTTCCAAGCATCTCAGAAATATATTCGAGTCGTCGGAGTTGCAGCAGGATTCAGTATGTGCAAAATTTGCACATACTGCCGAGGATGGCAAGATATATAACACCCAATTTTATAACCTTGATGCTGTTATCTCGGTTGGGTATCGTGTAAATTCACTACAAGCTACTCGTTTCCGTCAATGGGCTACGAAAATTCTGAATGAATACATTAAAAAAGGGTTTGTTCTTAATGATGACCGTTTGAAACAGGGAGAGACTGTATTTGGGCAGGATTATTTTCAGGAGTTGCTTGAACGGATACGTTCCATCCGTGCCAGTGAACGTCGGATTTGGCAGAAGATTACGGATATATATGCAGAGTGTAGCATTGATTATGACAAGGACTCGCCAACGACACACGATTTTTATGCGATGATTCAGAATCGGTTTCATTATGCAATTACAGGACAGACTGCAGCCGAAATTGTGTATCACAATGCGGATCATACCAAAGAGCATATGGGCTTGACAACTTGGAAAAACTCTCCCAATGGACGTGTCTTAAAATCTGATGTCTCTATTGCAAAGAACTATCTGCCAGAGAAAAAAATAAAGGAATTGGAACTTGCCGTATCAGCATTCTTTGATTATATTGAAACCCTTATTAGACGTAGGAACACTTTTGATATGGAGCAATTCTCTGAAAGTGTAACAAAGTTCCTTTCATTTATGGATTATCAGATTTTGCCAGACAAAGGGCGTATTTCTGCAGCTCAAGCAAAAACTAAGGCGGAACATGAATATGATATTTTTAATCTTACTCAACCAATTGATTCTGATTTTGATAAGCAAGTCAGAGGGGTATTAGAGCAAGGAGAGTAAATAGCTGTCTTTTGACACAATACAAAGTAAAGTCTCAACGATAACAATCCTATCCAGTTGAGACTTTTCGTTTATTTACGCCTATCCAAAAATTTCTGTATAATTATCGTAATGCCAACTCCTAAAATAGCCATGAGAATACAACCAATAGCAACTTTCCAAATCAATACTGAGTGTAAAATCTCTGCATTCGCTATTATGATGCCGGCGAAAAAAGAAGATAGTACGACCAGTATGATAATCAAGATATAGAATGCCGTATGCGTTATGGAAATGTAGTTGTCAGCCTTACGGATTTTCCGTTCAGTTTCATTACATTTGATTTGAATTTGATGAAGGAACTTATCAAGTACAGATTTCCCGAATTTTTCGGCTTGCTCCTGCGTACTTTGGGCAATAGTTAACTTATACTCCCGTAGAAATTTAAGAAAATTTTCCAGATTTATACTCATCTCATGCACATTGTCATTCAGGTTGGCAAGTTCCTTGGCGTTCACGTCAAGTAGTCGCTTCTCTTCTTCCAAATATTCATTCTTGGGAGTGTTTTTTATGGATTCCGCTTCATTCATTTCTGCGGAAAAATCAAATTTCTTTTTCATGAGTTTATCGTTTTAGTCCTGTTTTCGGCTTCTTTCCTAAAGAGCGACTGGCTGCACGAGCGCATCTGCGTGCCCAAAGCAGGTCATCTTCGTCTTTGTCTCTCCACGGAAGATTGCTGTGTGAGCCTCCGCCACCTCCACCAGTTGCTATATTCGGCGTATCAAACAGTCCGACGAATATAGCAACCGCCATATCGGTAAGTTCCTGACAGTTGGCAACAAACCTATAATCAAACTCGTCATTGAAGTAGTCAATCACTTTCTCCGGAATATAGAATCGGTGTTCCTTGCCTTCATGGGTCAGGGCATAGGGAATCATATCCGAACGGTCTGTGCGATATTGGGTATAGTTAATAGGAGCCGCCTTATGCTCTGCTGGCTGCAGGATGACTTTGGGAGTATTGCTCTTAATGACAGTAGCAGGCTGATGGTGCAGTTTCCTCCATGTCGCAGGAAGTTTCGAGATCATCAGGTTCCTGCCGATTCCCAATTCAGAAGCCTTGTATTTGGTGTTCCCATGCACGAGTGCATAACCACGGAGAATACCTTGCTTGTCTTCTCGTTCATGTATGACATAGCCTTTCCGTATAAGAGCATTTTTGTACTCTCCCCATGACCACGATTGCATTGATTTCAGTATATCCATGCAATCACGATTTACTTGGTGGACATTGGAAATTCGGATTTGTGCTGCAGTCGTCCAGCCTCGTTTCTTTGCCACCCGTTCGGCGGCACGTTGCGCACGAAGATGAATGTTGTGGTCATTATTGATATTGCCATCTTCATCCAAACGGCAAACCGCAGCATGGAGGTGGGGAACTCCGCCTTCGGATTCCGTATGAAGCCAAACCGTGTATTTGCTGCCAGCCAAATTAGTCGGACAGGAACGGACTTTCCCGTCCTTGCCGGTAATCACTTGTTTGTCGAATTCCTCAGCGAAATCCTGCCAGAGTTTTTGCCAGTCCTCGATGTCATAGAATTGGGTATGTTCGGGAGACGGACTCAACTCGATTCTGATTACGGAATTCTTTATCGGCCGATGTTGGGATAGGGTCAACTGCATAGAGTTCCATATCCCCATTGCATCCGGTTCTGATTGCAACAGATTGTCCAATACCCGATAAATTTTCTCCGGATGTTTCTTGTTCTGTGATTCGCCGGTAATGTAACGGATAGCGTTTATGCCGTGCGATATTGCTTTCGCTTTTGCAATCATTCTTCTTCGATTTTGGGGTTAGACGGAATTTTGTTATGCTCTTTTACCCCATTCAGGAACTGGCAGACGCTTTCGGCTACATTGCCAAGCTCCTTGAGCCAGCCGACCATAAACGGAATCTGATTAAACATTATCATGCGTTGCTTTGTGGACATTCCGTGAAGTGCGGAGGTGTATTTAACAAGGTCTGACCGACAGTTATCCAGATTTTGCAACAGTGCCGCTTCTTCTTTTGTAAGCCTCGCTCTGGGCTTGAAGTTATAGGCACACGACAATATGTAATCGCTTAGGGTCATACCGCATTGTGCTGCCAGTGATTTTATATGCTCTTTCTGACGGGGAGTGACTTTCGCTCCGATGAAGACGCATCTTGTTTCGTTAGAGGAACCAAATGAATTCTCAGTATTTTCTTTCATATAAATTGTTCTATAATGGTAAATA
>QWCN01004672.1_pt1 | contig 15782 bp, 11 predicted proteins | sample 1972711 | NCBI WGS metagenome assembly QWCN01 (sample SAMN09866707, study PRJNA288562) | Human gut metagenome isolate term1_stool, whole genome shotgun sequencing... | isolation source: gut | host: Homo sapiens | place: USA: California | reverse complement strand
TTCAAAAATTGGGCGCAAAAAACCCGGAAGTCGTTGAAACTTCTGGGTTTTTCGCGTAGATATCTTTTTTGGTTCTACTAGATGGAGCAGGGTACGGGAATCGAACCCGCCTCTGTGGCTTGGGAAGCGACCGTTCTACCGATGAACTAACCCTGCATATTAAGTTGTTGGAGCAGGGTACGGGAATACTCCGGCGGCTGCGCCGCCTCCGTGTCCCTGCGCATTTTCTTTTGGCTCTGCCAAAAGCTGCGATGCCATGCATCGCGCCATCTTACGATGGCAAAATGCTTGTGATCGAACCCGCCTTCCGCGGCTTGGAGGATACGGCGTTCTGCCGATGAACGAACCCTGTATAGTTTGCTTTGTTATCATACCATCTGCGGCGGAAAATTGCAACCGTTTTTTGTCGCAGGATTTCCGGTTGCCCGCAAGGGCGAGGAAATGGCACATTTCTTATTTTGCTATGCTTTTGCATCGCAAAAAATTGCCGAAAACGCGCGAAGCTGTGATAGAATGGTCTCATAGATTTGAAAAGCAGGTGACAGCGATGAAATATGCACTCACAAACGGCGTGATTCTCGACGGCTCGAAGGACATGCAGCCGCAGCGCGGGAAAACGGTTCTGACAGACGGCGAAATAATTACTGCCATCGTACAGGATGACGCGGACCTGAACGGCTATACGGTGATCGATCTTCAAAACCGGTATCTGATGCCGGGTCTGATTAACATGCACGTGCATCTGGCAGGCAACGGCAAGCCGCAGAAAAAGCAGCGCGACAATGAAGCGCTCGTCAAAAAAATCATGGCAAGCGGGCTGACGCGCGCCGTCGCCTACCGCATGGTGGCTGGCTTTGCAAAGCTGGAGCTGCTCAGCGGCGTGACGACCATCCGCACCGTGGGCGGTCTCGGCAGCTTCGACACGCGGCTGCGCGACGAAATTGCCGCAGGATGCCGGGTCGGTCCCCGGATTCTCGCTGCCAATCAAGGCATTTCCGTCCCCGGCGGGCACATGGCAGGCTCGGTCGCCGTGGCAGCGCACTCGAATGAGGAGGCGCTGCAGGTGCTGGCGCAGGCGGAGTCGGAAGGCGTGGACCTGGTGAAGCTGATGATCACCGGCGGCGTGCTGGACGCAAAGGAAAAGGGCGTGCCAGGTGCGCTGAAAATGCCGCCAGAGATGGTCAAAGCCGTCTGCGATAAGGCGCATGCGGACGGCTACACGGTCGCCGCGCACGTCGAATCACCCGAAGGCGTGAAGGTTGCGCTGCAAAACGGCGTCGACTCCATCGAGCACGGCGCAAAGCCGGATGATGAAATGATCGAGCTGTTCAAACGCCGCGGTGCGTTTCTCTGCACGACGCTCTCGCCCGCGCTTCCCTACGCGCTGTTTGACCGCAGCGTCTCCAATGCCTCCGAGGTCGAGCAGTACAACGGCAACGTCGTCTTTGAAGGCATCATCGAGTGCGCGAAGGCGGCGCTGGCAAACGGCATTCCGGTCGTCCTCGGAAACGACGTCGGCTGCCCGTGGATCACGCAGTACGATTTCTGGCGGGAGCTGTTCTATTTCCATAAATATACCGGCGTTTCCAACGCCTTCGCGCTCTACACCGCGACAAAGAACGCCGCGCAGCTTGCCGGGCTCGGCGATGTGACGGGCGCGGTTGCGCCGGGACTCTGCGCCGACCTGATCGTCACAAAGGACAATCCCCTGGACGATCTGCGCGCGCTGCGCCATGTCGAGCTGGTGATGGCAAACGGTCGGTTGTTTGACCAGCCGAAATTCAAAACCAACCCCATCGTCGCTCAGCAGCTCGATCGCTATCTCACCGAATAAAGCACTTGCACAAAAAGGACCACCCCGTGACAGGGATGGTCCTTTGGTTTATTTGCCGGTTGCCTGATCGACCAGGGTTACAGTGACTTCATAGTATGCGCCGCTGCGGTAGATGGTAAGCGTCACCTCGTCGCCCGCTGCATACTGGTTTTTGATGGTGTTCAGGTCGTCAATCGAGGAGATGACCTCGCCGTTGATTGCCGTTACGATATCGCCCTCGCGGATGCCCTTCGCCTTGGCGTCGCTTCCGTCGTTCACGGATGTGACATACACGCCGTCCGGCAGACGGTAATAGGCGCGGTAATAGGTCGGAAGAGAGTCTCCCGAAATGCCGATGGCAGGTCTGCCGGCGACATAGCCGTTTTCAATCAGCTCGTCAATGATCGGCTTTGCAACGGAAATCGGAATGGCGAAGCCGAGCCCCTCGACCGTTGCCGACGCGGTGTAGTATGAGCTCATTTTCACCGTGTTGATGCCGATGACCTGCCCGTAGCAGTTGATGAGCGGTCCGCCGGAGTTGCCGTTGTTGAGTGCGGCGTTCGTCTGAATGAGCGTCATGGTCCGGTCGCCCACGGTGAGGTCGCGGTTGATGGCGGAGATGATGCCGTTTGTCATGGTGCCGCGCAGCTGCACGCCCAAGGGGTCGCCGATGGCGACGACGCTGTCTCCCACGCGCAGCTTCGAAGAATCTCCGAATTCTGCCGCCTGGAGCCCCCGCGCGTCGATCTTGAGGACGGCAAGGTCGCTCATTTCGTCGCTGCCGACGAGCGCCGCTTCAAACTCGCGGTTGTCGTTCGTGAGGACGGAGATGACCAGCGCGCCGCTGATGACGTGGTGGTTTGTGATGACATAACCGTCGGGGGACATGATAATGCCCGTGCCGCTGGACGTTCCGCTCGAGGTCATGGAGGAAATCGAGACGACGCTGTCAATGACGCGGCTGTAGATATCCTGCAAACACAGCGCGCCCTCTTCGTCGGAGAAGGTCGTGTCGGAGCTTTGCGGAGCGGAGACGATGTTGAGCTTCGCGCCGGAGCCGACATACGCGCCGGATTCCGGTTTGCTCGCCGGCGCGCCGGTCTGCGGTGCGTCGGAATTCGACGCCGCAGCTTCCGGCAGCAGCTGCTGCGTATCCTCCGGCGCGCTGAGCGTCTGCTCAGGTGTTCTCGTCCGGTCGGTCATGGAGAGGGTGAAACCGTCTTCGGTCTTTTCCAGCCGCACGCCGACGTTCCGAATCAGGTAAAACGCGCCGAAGCTGATGGCAACCACCAGCAAAACCGCCAGCAAGCCCTTGAACCAGCCGCTTTTCCGGCAAGGGCTGCGGCGTCCCATCGGCGTCGGCTGCTCACGCTGGGTCTGGTAGACGTTCGTCTGATCGCGCCAGCTCTGGTCGTGCGAACCATCGTTCTGATAATATCCGTTATTTTGCTCGTATCCCATACGCGGGCACCTTCTTTGCTGCTTCTATAGTCTCAGTATATCCGGTTTCGCGGGAAGAATGTTGAATAGTTTGTAAATACAAATCTTACACTTTTTGAACATTTTCTGGCGGCAGCTTCACCGCACCACAGGCAGTGTGAAGCAGAACTCCGTCACGCCGTTTTCGCTCGTCGCCCAGATTTCGCCGCCGTGTGCGCCGACAATTGTTTTGGCGATGTAAAGTCCGAGTCCCCAGCCCTCGCGGTCGGCAGAACGTGCCTTGTCCGCCTTGTGGAAGCGGTCGAACAGCAGCGGAAGCTCCTCCGCCGGTATGGTCTGACCGGTATTGCGGACGCGAAGGCGCGCCTTCTGCCCGTCCTGCTCGAGCACCAGAGCGAGGCTGCCGCCCACGGGGCAGAACTTGATGGCGTTATCCAGCAGGTTGTAGATCACCTGCGTGATGGCGTCGCGGTCCGCCTTCGTCCAGACCGGTTTTTCCGGCAGATCGACGCTGACCTGCAGCGCGCGGGCGTTGATCTTCTGCTCAAAGGTGATTAACACGTCGCTCATTGCCTCGCCGAGATCGAAGCGCGACTTGCGCGACTCGTCCAGTCCCTGCGCCTGAATACGGCTCAAATCCAGCATGCTGCGCACCAGGCGCGACAGACGCCGGACCTCGCTGGAAACAATCTGCAGGTAGTGCTTCTCGGTTTCCTTCGGAATCGTGCCGTCGAGGATGCCGTCGACATAGCCGCCGATGGTCGTCATGGGCGTTTTCAGCTCATGCGACACGTTCGCGATGAACTCCTGCCGGCGCTGCTCGGACTGCTCCAGAGAATCCGCCATCGTGTTGAACGCCAGCGCCAGATCGTTGACCTCGCGCGTGTTGCTCTTTGTCTGCTCGGCGCGGAGCTTGGTCTCGCCGTAGCCGAAGCGGCGCGCCACATCTGCCATCTGACCGAGGGGGCGCACCAGAGACCGCGACAAAAATGTCGCTGCCACCAGCGCCAGACCCAGCGCGCCGATTGCCGTGTAGATGAAGAACGTGCTGCTGCGCAGCATATAATCCGTCGTCTGGTTCATCGGCGCGGTCACAACGACGAAGCCCACCAGATTGCCGGTCTGATCGTTCACAACCGCCTGCCCGGCAAGAAAACGCGCGTCGTCATAGATATCGGCAAGACGCACGTTTTTTTCATAGTACACACCCTCGCGCAGCATTTCGCGCCGGTAACTCTCCGGCACCTGCTTTCCCACATGGTCGCAGGTCAGGTTGTCGCATGAGCAGATCACCACGTATCCGTCTTCGTCGCAGATCATCGCGCTGACCTCTCCGACCTCGGAGAACAGCGACAGACCGATCTGGAAATTCCAGTTGCTCTCCAGCTCGCCCGCCGAGTCATATGCCTCGGCAAGATCGGCAAGCGCCGAGGCGTCCGCGCTCAGACTTTTGCGTTTTTCGGATTCCACCCAGCTCATCATCAGAAACCGGAACGCCACGCCGGTAATGAGCAGGCACAGCATGAGTAACGCCGCGATCATGGAAAAGAGCCGGGAGAAGATTGTTTTCATTGCTGCACGACCTCGAACTTATACCCGACGCCCCAGACCGTCTTGAGGCTCCACTGGTCCGACACGCCCTCAAGCTTCTCGCGAAGCCGCTTGATATGCACGTCGACGGTGCGGCTGTCGCCAAAATAGTCAAACCCCCAGACCTCGTCGAGCAGCTGATTTCTCGTATAGACCCGGTTGGGAGAGGATGCCAGATGGTACAAAAGCTCCATCTCCTTGGGCGGCGTCTCGACGCGCTTGCCGTCGACCACCAGCTCGAACGAATCCAGGTCAATGACCAGCTTGTCGAAGACCAGACGGCGCGGCTTTTCCTTGCCGTTTTCTCCTTCTCCGGCGCGGCGCAGGACCGCCTCAATGCGCGCGAGCACCTCCTTCATCTCGAAGGGCTTGGTGATATAGTCGTCCGCGCCCTGCTTGAGCCCCGCGACCTTGTCGATGGTCTCGCCCTTTGCCGTGAGCATGATGACGGGCGTCTTGCCGTCCTGCCGGATGGCGCGCAGCACGCCCCAGCCGTCCAAAACCGGCAGCATCAGGTCCAGCAGCACCAGATCGGGCTTAAGCCTTCTGTAGAGCTCCACGCCCTTTCCGCCGTCGTCGGCGATGTTGACGGTGTAGCCTTCCTTTTCCAGATACAGGCGCAGAAGCTCTGAAATATTCTGATCGTCCTCCACCACAAGAATGGTCTTTGCCATGGTGTCGTCCTCCTTGTTCTCTTTCGTTCTTCGTTTCATGAAAATATGACTTTATTATATCCCATTGCCAGGTGTTTGCGTGAACTTTTTGTAAAAGCTGGCAGGCTTTCGGGATTTCTGCGCCAATTTCGTTTTTTTCGGTTTCCGAACGGCGCATTTTGTGATATGATAGCTTTACGAAATTTACATTACTGTCGATGGGAGATTGCCATGGAATATACAGCCAGAATGAACGAGCATGCGCTTGTCAGCCGCGCGGCTGCGGCAGGAAGCTGCGTTCTGCTCAAAAACGTCGCTAATACGCTGCCGTTTGCCGGAACCCTTGATGCGCCCGTGCGTGTTGCCGTCTTCGGCATCGGTCAGATTTTTACCCCCACTGGGCTTTCCGGCATGGACCCGTGGCGCAGAGTCGGGATTCTGGACGGCTTGAGCGCAGACAGCGCCGTCGCACAGGACACGCTGCTGGCGCACAAATACCGCGCCTGGGCGCTCGAGCATCCGGAGGGCAGCGAGATGCCGCTGGGAAATCTCAGCATGGAGGAGTTTGCTTCCTCCAACGACGCTGCCGTCGTCGTTCTGGCGCGCCCGGCGGCGCACTATGACCCGAAGCTCACCAATTTTGAGCAGGACATGCTCAAAAAGGTCACGGGCGCTTTTTCCCGCGTCGTGCTGGTCCTTGCCGCGCCGGGCTACATGGAGCTGACGCAGGAGGCAAGAAGCTGCGGTGCCATCGTTTTGCTCGGTCTTGCCGGGCAGGAGGCGGGCTATGCGCTGGCGGATGTTCTGACGGGCAGGGTCTGCCCGTCCGGCAAGCTGTCGTTCAGCTGGTCCGAGAAGCTGGAATCGTTCGGGCTTGCCGCGCAGCAGTTGGACAGCTTCCTCGGCTACCGCTATTTTGACACCTTCGGCGGCGAGCTTCTTTTCCCGTTCGGCTATGGCTTGGGCTACGGCAAGGCGGAGTTCAGCTCGGTCAGCGTCGGGCTCGACGGCTGCGACGTAACCGTGAGCGCGACCGTAGAAAATACCGGCGAAACGTACCCCGTGCAGGAGGTCGTGCAGGTCTACTGCTCCCGCCCGGACAGCGGAAAAACAGGTCCTGCCTGGTTCCTCGACACGTTCCAGAAAACGCAGGTCCTTGCCCCGGGCGAACAGCAGACGCTGCATCTGCGCTTCCCGGTGACGGAGCTTGCCATCTTCCGCGAAAAAGCCTCCGCCTACGTTCTGGAGGAGGGCTACTATGATATCCGCGTGGGCAGCAGCTCCCGCGCAACGTGCCTTGCCGGTTCCATCCGGCTGACGCGCTCTGCCGTGGTGCAGGCGGTGACGCCGTGCGCGTTCCCGGACGCCGAGCTTCCGGCAAGAAAAGAGCCGGTCCATCTCTACACCTACCCCGGTGAAGCCGAAGAACTGGAAACCGCGCGCCGCCGCGCCATTCGTCTGTCGGACCGGAATCTGCCCCGCCGCAGCCGCAAAAAGGGTCGCCCGTTCACCGGCTGCCGCGGAGACGACGCGCGCCACACGCTCGATGAGGTCAAATCCGGTGCATGCAGCGCGTTTACCTTCGTCGCCGGCATGGACGATACCAGCCTCCGAAAGCTCGTGTGTGATTTCGGCTTCTGCCCGTCCGACGTTCCAGGTGCCCTGGGCGCTTCGGCAGAGCTTCCGCGCTATGGGCTCGGGCCCATGACGATTGCTTCCGGCGTGTGCGGTCTGGCGCTCAAAAAGGATTTAGAGCAGGACGACGGCACGGTCCGCCATCAGTACACGACCGGCTTCCCCGCGCCCGGCATGCTCGCCTGCTCGTTTGACCCCGACCTTATTTTCTCGGTCGGCAAGGCAATCGGCAGAGAGATGCAGGAATACGGCGTGGCGTTCTGCCTTGCCCCCGGCTGCGCCTTGCAGCGCACGCCGTTTGACGCGGTGTCGCAGGAGTCGTGGTCGGAAGACCCGGTGCTGACCGGTCTGTGCGCGCTGTTTTTCTGCAAGGGCGTGCAGACGCACGGCGCGGCAATTCTGCGCACAGGTACCCTGCCGCGCAGTCTGGACATTCGCCTGTCTTCGCTGCGCGATATCTACGCGCTCCCGTTTGAAATTGCCGCGCGCGCGTGCAAGGCAGCGCTGCTGCCGGACTCTATCGTCAACGGGGAAGCCCTCGGTGAGGACTGCGACCTCATCCGGTCTTTGATCATCGACTGGAAATTCAGCGGCATGTTCCTCTCGGACGGCGAACGCTACACGCAGGAGCCGGACCGCGTGACGCTGGAGCGCTCCGCGCTTCGCATCGTGCGCGTGCTGACGCAGAAGTAACACAAACGAAAAACGCCCCGAACCTGTCTGTCACGGCAGCTTCGGGGCGTTTTGTATCTTCTACATCGTTTTACATATCGAGCGCGGTCAGATCGTCGACGGTTTCGCGGCGGACGGCAAGGGTGGGCTTGCCGCCTTTGAGCATGACGACCGGCGGGCGCGGAATGCGGTTATAGTTGGACGCCATGGAGTAGTTGTATGCGCCCGTGGTGCAGACGGCAATCAAATCGCCGCGCTTCGGCTCCGGCAGCAGCACATCCGGCTGGATGATATCGCCGCTTTCGCAGCAGCGCCCGACCACATCGCAGCGGAAGTTCGCTTCCTCCCCTGCCCGGTTTGCAAGAAACACCGTGTATTTCGAGCCGTAGAGCGCGTAGCGGGGATTGTCGGTCATGCCGCCGTCGACGGAGACATAGTTTTTGTAGCCGGGGATGGACTTCGTACTGCCTGCGGTGTAGAGCGTCATGCCGGCGTCGGCAACGATGCTTCTGCCCGGCTCCAGCAGAACTGCCGGAACCGGCAGCCCCAGCTCGCAGCAGATGCTCCGGATTGCCTCGGCAAGCGATTCGATGTTTGCGGGAATGTCGACTGCGGGGTCCGCGTCCGTATAGCGCACGCCGTAGCCGCCGCCGAGATCCAGCATCTGCAGATCCGCGCCGAGCTTCTGCTTCATATCTGCGGCAAAGCGCAGCATGATCTGCGCCGCGTCATGGTAGACGCTCCCGTCTTCGTCAAAGACCTGAGAGCCGACATGGCAGTGGTAGCCCATCAGGCGGATGTTGGGAAGACTCAGGGCGAGGCGGACAAAATCCTCTGCCTGCCCGGTTTCGATTGCGACGCCGAATTTGGAGTCAACCTTGCCGGTGGCGACGGCTTCATAGGTGTGCGGGTCGATGCCCGGCGTCAGACGCAGCAGCACCTTCTGCCGGATGCCCCGGCTTTTTGCCTCGCGGCTGATGACTTCCAGCTCCTGCGCATGGTCGGCGACAAAATAGCCGACGTTTGCTGCCATCGCGTAGGAAATGTCGGCATCGGTTTTGTTGTTGCCGTGGAAGAAGGCGCGCTCCATCTGAAAGCCCGCGCGCTTTGCCGTCGCAATCTCGCCCGCGGAGACGACGTCGATCGCCATGCCCTCGTCCTGCATGATGGCGTAGATGCGCTTGAAGCTGGCGGCTTTGCTGGCGTAGAGCGGAAAGCTCCCTTCTCCGAACGCACGCGCCATCGCGGCTTTATACACGCGGCAGTTTTCGCGGATGCGGTCCTCGTCCATAAGATACAGCGGCGTTTTGTAGTGCGCCGCGAGCCGGACCGTATCCTCGCCCGCAAACGTCAGGTGTCCGCTTTCGTTGATGCCGATGTTGCTGCAAAGCATTTTTTGCCACCTCTTTGCTTTTGATGCTCTTTATTATAATAAATTCTCCCGGCAGTGTCGATTGTCTGTGTTCACAAAATTTGATTCCCGCCGCACGCCTGCTTTTCACGCCTGTAACAAACATACCGATTTGATTGGTAGGTGTTTCCTGTTTCCCCGCAAAAGCAGCAAAAAAGCAGCCCCGGAAATCCGGGGCTTCCAGACTGTCGAAAAAGCTAATGCTTTTTCGACAAAAGGAATGCGCCTCGACTGCGCGCAAGCTTTTCGCGCAAAGCGCGAAAAGCTCACACTGGCTCAGCGAGCAGTATGTTTCCGGTCGGCAAAGCCGCCGGATAACATGGATTTCCACTTTATTTCGCCCTGCGGGGCGAAACTCTGCGAGGCTTTTCGGCACACAGAAAGCAGCCCCGGAAATCCGGGGCTGCTTGCTCTTTTGTCAGAGTGTGCAGTGTTTAGATATCGCCTTCGATGTCGATGCCGAACTCGTCGCCGGGCAGCTCCTCGTCCTCTGTGGTCGTCTCTTCGGTTGCCACGGGGACAAACTGCGAGATGTACGCATCCTGGTCCAGCCCCGCGAGGAAGCCGGGGATGTTGATGACGATGCCGTCCATGTTGTAAGGCAGCTTGATCTGATATGTTTCGGTCGTCTCGTCGCCGCCCTTTTCCTGGGTGATCTCGAGCGTCATTTCGAAGTTCTGACCGATCCAGGTCGCCATGCCGCGCTCCTTGTCGTAGAGCTTGGCAACGCGCTCGTCACCCACGTAGACGCAGACCTTGTAGGGCGTGTCGTAGGTTTCGCCGTTCACTTCCAGCTTCTTGTTGTCGAAGTAGACGGTGTGACCGCGACCGATGACCATCATGACCGCTGCGATGGCAAGCAGAATGGCGATGGCGCCGAGGCGGAAGAAAAGCGTGCGTTTTTTCATTTTGCTTCCTCCTTCTGTGCGGCAGCAAGCTCCTGCCCTGCCATGCTCTTATTTCTGCGCTTCTTGGTTTCGTACATGATCAGAGCCACCGTGATAACGCCGTAGGAGATGAACACGCGGAAGTATTCGCCGATCATGGAGTCGCCGGTGATCTTCGCGCCAGCCGCCGGAGCGACGATGAACATCAGATGGAACAGCGTCACGCCGAGGAAGACGTTGCCGATGGAGGCTCTGTCGACCGATGCACCGCCGACCAGCAGCGCCGCGATGCAGAACATACCGATCTGCGAGTGGGAGCTGTAGGTGGAGAGGTTGCCCATGTTCTGCAGGTACAGAATCATGCCGAAGCCCGCGAAGACCGTGGACATGACGATGGAGATGATTCTCGTGCGCTCGACCTTGATGCCGGCGTCACGCGCGACCTCCATGTCCTGACCGACCGCGCGCATGTCCTGTCCGAGCTTGGTCTTGCGGAACCAGATGATGAACAGGCACAGAAGCGCAATCAGGATGAACGTCAGAACGGGGATCTTCACGCCGTTTACGTTGATGGCAAGCAAATTGTCGATGCACTGGCGCATGTTGAGCAAGCTCACGGTGTTTCGGATGCCGTAGCCGCGGGGCAGCTTGATCTCGCTGTGCTGAATCGGAATGATCGAGCCCATCATATAAAGCACGACCAGCTGGTACACGCCGTTGATGAAGAAGGAAATGATGTAGCTCGTAATCATTTCGCGACCGCGCGCGCGGTTGAGCATGCTGCCGCAGAACGCGCCGAGCAGAATGGAGATGGGAATCGAGAGAATCATTGCCAGCACGACGCCGGGAATGCCCCAGATCTGCCAGTCTGAGACGAAGATCAGGGCGATTTCGCCCGCCATTGCGCCGAGCGTCATACCGAAGTTCAGACCCATGCCGGCCATGATCGGAATCAGCAGGCACAGAATCAGGAACGTGTTTCGTCCCATACGGGTCACGATCTCATTGAGCAGGTAGCTCGGCGAGAAGCCCGAGATGGGGATGCAGATCGCGCAGAAGATGATGAACATGATCGGCACGGAGTTGTTGGCGAGGAACTGACCAAAGGTCAGGCGTTTTTTCTTTGCTTTTACCTGTTTGCTCATTTCGATCCCTCCGTCTTTCTGGTCAGTGCGTACAGGATCATGCCGTTGGAGACGATCATACGGATAACCTCACTCATATCCATGTGGATCAGGGAGTTGAGGACCGTCGGCGTCATGGTCACGATACCCTGGAAGAGGATGGTGCCAATGATCACGTTGGGAATCGATGCCTTGTTGACCGACGCGCCGCCGATCAAAATTGCCGCGACCGCCGGGAGCGTCATGTTGTTGGGCGCGGTGTAGAGCTGGATGAAGCCGAAGCCCTGCTCATAGACCAGGATGCCGACGGCTGCCAGCCACGTGGACATGATGACGGACAAAAGGCGAATGCGGTCGACGTCGATGCCGGAAGCTCTTGCGAACACCGGGTTCGAGCCGACGGCAGTCATTGCCGTACCGGTCTTGGTGTGCAGGAACGCCCACATACCGAAGGCAAGCAGCGCGAAGAACGCGATGGTGCCGACCGGAATGACAAGGTTGATGCCGCAGATTTTGTTGAAATCCAGCGCGAACTTTGCCAGAACCTTATCGTAGAAGCCTTCGAGGGAGATCGTCGTACGAAGCCCCTTGCCTGCCATACCCCAGACCATCGTGGGGCTGGTATACGGCAGCAGCAGCCACATCATGCACATGAACGAGATGGCGGAGAAGCCGACATACGTCGCAATCATCATCTCGCCGCCCTTGATCTTGTTGAGCAGCCACCCGTAGCCGCCGCCGAACAGGAAGGCAAACGGCGTTGCAATCACAATTGCCATCACGAAGCTCATGGCGCCCGTGAAGCCGAACTGGATCGACAGCGTCGCGCCCAGAAGACCCGACACCAGACCCAGCGGCAGACCGAAGTTCAGACCGCAGCCGGAGTGAATCATCGGGACCATCGCCAGAACCATGACCGCGTTCCAGCTGAAGCGGTTGGCGACGTTCGTGATCTGCGTGAAGAAGTCCACGCCCGCGACCGGCGCGAGGATGAACAGAAGGACCAGAAAGCCCGTGATGATCAGGCGCGGCAGGCCGAACGAAGACGTCAACTCACCGAGCGATTTCATTTCGCGGTTAAACTTTTCGGGGCCCCAGATATTGTCTTGTTGTGTTTTCTTCATGACGCCCTCCTTATTTCACCTGACTGACCATCAGCATGCCGAACGCCTCGGAGGATTCGGTCGCGGACAAAATGCCGGCAATGCGACCGCCGGAGACGATGGCGATTCTGTCGCAGGTCTGTCTGAGTTCTTCCAGCTCCGAGGAGATCATCACAACGGTGACGCCGGACTCGCGGTTGAAGCGCCGCAGCGCGTCGAGCACCAGCGCCTTCGCGCCGACGTCGATGCCGCGGGTCGGCTCGGAAACGAACAGGAACCGGGGCTCCAGCGCGAACGCCTTTGCCAGGCAGATCTTCTGCTGGTTGCCGCCGGAAAGCTCTCTTGCCTTCTGCAGGGAACTGGTGCACTTGATCATCAGCTCGTTGATGTACTTCTGGGTTATATCATGGATTGCCTTTTCATCACGCCAGGTGATCGGTCCGATTTTTTTGAGGAATTTGTTCTGAATCTGCATGGCGGGGAACGCAACATTCCACTCCAGCGTTTCATCGAGCAGCAGACCTACGCCGCGCCGGTCCTCGGAGACGAAGGCAAGCGATGCGTCGAGGCACTTTCTCGGGCTGTTGAGCGGAATCGGTTTGCCGTCAAACTCGACGGTGCCGCCTGCTTCATAAAGACCCATTACGCCGTTGGGGATGCCGAGCTTTCCCTGACCGGCAAGACCGCCGATGCCGAGAATCTCGCCCTCCTTCACATCCAGAGTCACGTTGCGCACGGTCTCGCCCGGCATATCGACCCAGAGATTACGGATGGATAGAATGGTTTTTGCGTTCGAATGATCGACGATTTCGCGCTTTTCAGACGACAGATCCACCGATCTGCCGACCATGCAGCGCGTAATCTCGGGAACATCAATTTCACTTGCGGGGGTATCTTTGACCACCACGCCGTCGCGCATGATGACGACCTTGTCGCACACGGACAGGATCTCCTGCAGACGGTGGGTGATGAAAATCACGGAGATGCCGCGCGCCGCCATCGAGCGGATGGAGTTCAGCAGCGCCGCCGCTTCCTTCTCGGTCAAAACCGCGGTCGGCTCGTCGAGAATGAGAAGCTTGAGGTTGTCCTTGCTGAGCTCTCGCGCAATTTCCGTAAACTGCTTGTGACCGACCGGCATGTCGCTGATGACCATATGCTGGTCGATATGAACGCCCATCTTCTTGATGGCTTCTGCCGAGCGTTCGTTCATCTGCTTGTAGTCAAGCGTATTGAGGCGGTCGCCGAAGATTTCGGAGACCACGTTGGATTTCTTCGGCTCGCGGTTGAGCAGAATGTTTTCTGTCGCCGTGAAGCCGGGAATCAGAGAAAACTCCTGATGCACCATGCCGATACCGGCTTTGAGCGCATCAAAAGGCGTCGAGAAGGAAACCTTCTCGCCATGAATCAGCACGTCGCCGCCGTAGCCGCCGGTTTCCCGGATGACGTCCATGCCGAACAGGATTTTCATCAGGGTACTTTTACCGGCGCCGTTTTCACCGACAAGCCCCAGCACCTCGCCCTCGCGAAGCGTGAGGTTGATGTCCGTCAGAACCTGGTTGCCGAAAAAGTCCTTCTGGATATTTCGCATCTCCAACAGCGGAGCGTTGTTATTTACCATTCGATTTCCTTCTCCCGTTTCGCTTAAAACAGCAGGAGGAGCCGGGGCTCCCCCTGCCTGTTCGTTTTCTCGTTGGTCAGTCTGACCGGAATCTTACTTGGTGGTGAAGTACTTCTCGGGAACCTCAACCTCGGTCGATAGGTATCCTGATAGACCAGGAAGACATTGTCCAGCTTGACGCCGGTGTCCGCGTTGGTGTAGTTCGAGCCGTTCCACTCCGCGTTCGGGGAGAAGACCTGGTATGCCTTCGCGATATCGTCGATATCGGCAAGCTCGCTCTCGCCGTTGATGACGTTCAGAGCGTGCTGGGCAAGACCAGCGGAAACGGTGTAGCCATAGGAGTATGCCCAGGTGCCGAAGCGGCCTGCGCCACCCTTTTCAACGATTGCGGATTCAACCTTCTTGAGGATCTTGTCGAAGTCGCCGGCTTCCTCAGTCAGGTCCAGACCCAGCGCGCCGGGATAGCCCATGAGCGGGGAGGGCAGGTCAGCCTCGATGAAGTAGCCGCCGTATTCGAGAAGCTGCTTCAGCAGCGGCTCGGTATGTGCGTCGTTGGTGCAGAAGTAAGCAGCCTTTTCGCCGTACTTTTCCACCCACTCGGGAACCTTCTCAAGGATGTAAGCCTGTGCGCCGGCAACGCCAACGTCAGAGGTGGGGTCCGGAGCGGTTTCCAGAACGAATTCCATGCCGAACTCTTCGCAGGCAGCCTTCATGATGGCGACACGGCGGCTCATGGTCTCATAAGCCATGTGGCGCGGGAAGGAGATGTGAACGAAGGTGTCGCAGCCCAGCTCGTGCGCGGTACGGATGATGAGGTAGCCGCGAGCGACGAAGTCGTTGTTGCAGACGAGGTCAGCAGCGGAGCCGATCTCGGGCAGGTCCTCGTGGGACTCACCAGCGATGCAGATGATGTCGGGGCGGCGCTCCTTGATCTGACGGAATGCCTCGGTCGTGCCGGGGACGCCCTGGTTGACGATGATCGCCTTCATGTCGGGGTCGTCAGAGAGGTTGACGATGGTCTGAATGGTGGTCTCCAGCTCTTCGGTGAAGTTGTCGGGATAGATGGCAAGCTTGACCATCTCTTCGCCGTACATCGCCTGGAAGGCTTCCGCGCCGCGGCGGTCGTCCTCGGACTGGGAGACGGAGCCGGTGACGATGCCGATATGGACATTGCCGGTCTCCTCGGTCGAAGCCTCGGTTTCCTCAGCGGGAGCCGCTTCTTCGGTCTTGGTTTCTTCGGTCTTGGTTTCCTCTGTCGTGGTGGTCTCGGTCTTCTCCGTTGCAGGAGCGGTGCTGTTGGTGCAAGCGACAAGACCCAGCAGCATCACAAGAGCGAGCAGCAAGCATACTACTTTCTTCATACAAACCTCCAGTTTTGAAATACACGTCCCCGTTTGAGGACATGCATTTATTTTACCAGTTTTCTTCATTTTGTCAACCGACTCTTGTGCAGAATTCCGAAAAATGCCCGAAAAATGAGAGTTTTGAAAAGATATGTCCGCCACAGGCGGTCAGATTCGACTGGTTTTTGATGGAATATTCTGTTTTTGCCTCGCGTACACAAGTTCTTGTCCGTCTGTCCACGCATGAAGGACACTATATTTTTTCCGTCATTTGCCTCAACACTTTAACGCAATATTCACGCAGCACAGCAAATTGCTGCTTCTCGCGCAAAATCAGGAACCATGTTGCATAAAAAAGCCCCCGCCTTCCGGCGGGGGCTTGAGAGCATCTATGATTCCTCTTCCTTTGCGGTGCAGACGATGTGCAGTTCATCGAGCTGCTTCTGCGTGGTCCCCAGACGGCAGGAGCCGTCCGGGGTCCCCCGTGATTCAA
>QWCN01004500.1_pt1 | contig 15790 bp, 13 predicted proteins | sample 1972711 | NCBI WGS metagenome assembly QWCN01 (sample SAMN09866707, study PRJNA288562) | Human gut metagenome isolate term1_stool, whole genome shotgun sequencing... | isolation source: gut | host: Homo sapiens | place: USA: California | reverse complement strand
GAATAATAGGATCATCTAATCGTTGTTTTACTTCTAAAAATAAATTCCCCTTCTTAGCAAATAACCACTGCAACCCATCCTCTAATTCTTCATTACTATGACAGCAATAATATTCATACTCGAACGCATCTGCTATCTTCTTAAAATCTGGGAAACTCACCCCAGTCTCTGGAGAACAGCCAATACATGCTCCACCAAAAAAGTTTTTACTTGTCTGTTTAATCGCATTGTATCCATTATTTTCAAATACTACTACTTTGACAGGTAGATGATATCCCCTGATCGTCTGCAACTCCTGTAAATTCATCATGATACTTCCATCTCCAGTTACGCAAATAATTTCTCTCTTCAGCGCAACTGCTGCCCCCACTGCTGCCGGAAGATCATATCCCATTGATCCACACGTATAATTAGTTATTACTCTTTGTTCCCGTTTCTGTACACCCACCTGAAGCTTTGCTGTATTCGCTGTATTATTTCCTAATGCAAGTACGCTATCAGAACTCTCATATTTCTGAAATATCTTCCAAAAATAATACGCACATACTCTATCTTCCATTTTAATATCTTGAACTGCCTCAAATGGGCTAAAATGATTCTTTAACTTATCACAATATGCTATCCACCCATCTTCCGGTTTCACTTTGAAATCCTTAGATAACATTTTAGGAATAAACTCCCTCAGGTCAGCAACAATGCTCTCACTTATATGGAGTCCTGGTTTTTTCGTTTCTTCTATATCTACATCTACCATACATATTTTTGCATTGGGCGCAAATGCATCCTGATTAAATCCTGTCTGTCGAAATCCAAGACTATTTCCCAAAGTCAATATATAATCTGCATTCTGTAATATAAAGTTTCCCGTTCTCGGTCCTATATTTCCTGATGGTCCATAATACAACGGATGTTCCATATAAAAGTTATCTGCAACCCAGGAACCTCCAATTACCGGAATTCCCAATTTATCAACTAACTCTTCAAATTCTTTTCTAACCCAAGCACTTGTAATCCCGCTTCCTGCCAGAATACATGGTCTCTTTGCATTTTGAATTCTCTGGTAGATATGTTCTATCCTTCTGATAATAATTCCGTCTCTTCTACCATTGCGTTCTGAATATCCTGTGGAACATCCAGCCAAACTGGTCCTTTCCTGCCACTCATCGCTATATGATATGCCTTGATCACTTCTGCTCTGATACTCTTTGGTTCCGTTATCATTTTTGCATATTTTGTCATATGCTTCACTGTTGGTACAATTTCATATTCCTGTATGCCTCGGTATCTTAAATCTAATCCTGACTTTGGTACGGAAATTTCATATCTCACCTGACCAGATAATACAAACATTGGAATACTATCCTGCCATGCCCCCATTACTCCAGTAAGAGTATTAGTTGCACCAGGACCAGAAGTAACGCAGACTGCTGCCATCCTGCCGCAAGCCTTTGCATATGCTTCTGCTGCCATGGCACATGCCTGCTCATGGTGATTAAAATATTTATGTATCTTTTCACAGATAAGCAATGCATTATCTAAATGCATTGCACCACCTCCTACTACGGCAAAGCAATCTGTCACCCCTAATTCTACCAGTGTATCCATTATAATATCTGCAACTCTTTTTTTCACCTTGTCTTCCCCTTAGTTCGTATTTATATTTAATTTCATTCTCATTTTTTCAAGTTCTTCTAATTGTCCCATATCCATATAGGCAGATTCCTCTATGGTATATACCCCTATTTTTTTACCTTTTTTAAAACAACGATCAATAATTTCCGGAAATGATATATTTTCATCACTTTTCAGTTCTTGAAAAACATCTGGTGATACGACATACATCCCTGTATTCATCGTACATTCGAATGTTGGCTTTTCCTCCATCCCCTGATATCCATTTTCATCATAATGGATGACACCATAAGGAATGGTATTCGTATACTTTGCTCCTACAATGGTAATACAATTTTCCTGACTTCTGTGAGAACTATATATATCAGAATAATCTGCATCAATAATAACATCACAGTTAATAAAGAAAAATTCTTTATTGATTTTCTCTTTAACTAACATTAAACCTCCCCCTGTTCCAAGTGGGATCGATTCCTCTGCATACGAAATATGATACGGATATTCTTTTCCTCTAAAGTATGCTTGTATCATTTCTTTCTTATGGTTTACAATCATAAAAAATTTTTTACATCCGCAGTCTGAAAAACGATTAAAAATGATTTCTGCAATTGGTACTTCGCCAATTGGAATCAACGCCTTAGGCAAAATTCTAGTATATGGATATAATCTGGTTCCTTTTCCACCCGCCACCATTACAACTGGAACATCCAAGTTCTGCTCTTTTTTAACAACCTTACCATTCTTAAAATATACTGCAACAATCTGTCGATTATAATTTGTAACTGGAATTGAAAAAAGTTCAGATGTCTTAAATGCTTCTATAACCTTATTTTGTTCATAAACATAATAGAATCTAAAGTCATAATTAGCAATTGATGAAACTGGAGCTGTAACATCCGCTCCCTTTATCACAGCTCTGCGAATATCTCCGTCAGATATTGAAGCTACCAGCTTTCCATCCTTTTCAATATAGCATATTTTGCATCGAACTTTTTCCAGTCGTGTAGCTGCATCCCTTATACTTGTATTTTCATGTAATAATATATCTTCTATCTTCATTCTACTAACCATAAATGAGAGAATACAAATCAATCTCTGCCTCATGTTCCCTGTAATATATAAATAATTCTCTTACACTTTGCTCAATATCTGTATACTGAAAGTTTGGTAATTCCTTCATAATGCGGGCATTATCTGCTGTATACTCATTAGCCATTCCTTCGTGACAAACATATATTGGCTGAGTCAATCCGGAAATTTTTTTCACTATTTTAGCTAATTCAACTAATCTTACTGGATTCCCTGAAACAGCATTATAAGTATGATATTGAGGTGTCGGTATTTGCATAAAACTTATTAAAAGTCTACTGAAATCATCAATCCACAAATAATCAAACAAGCAATCCTTACGAATGCTTAATGGCAACCCTTTAATCGCTTTACAACATATATTGGAAATAAACTTTGTTTTCCAATATTCATATGGCCCAAATATCCCAAACAACCGAAGGTTGTATATATTATCACTGTTTTCAATCATTTGTCCAACCGTATATTTCATAAGCCCATATGCATCTATTGGTAAGGTTTTTCCAAGTTCTTCCTCCCTCACCATATGAATTGGAAAACGCTTATCATACTCTGCTCCTGAACCAGTATAAATCATTCTACCATACAGATGAGAATAACGTGCGAAATTCAGGAAAATACGTAAATTATATTCAGCAATCTTTGTTCCATCCTTGCTCTTGTCAATACTATCTCCATATACCGCGAAATGAAGCACAACATCAAATAAGTGTTTCTGCAAATAGCCTCTAACCGCAGTCTCTTCAAGACAGTCTAATTCTCTACTATTTGGATAATAAATTTCATAATCTGTATTCTTTTGTAAATATTCCTTTACATTACGTCCAACAAAGCCTGTCGCACCAGTGATAAGAATTTTCATAATTTCACCTTAATATCTTGTGATTTTTCTTTTATCCTCTAAAATATAAACATCCTCGTACTGACCACCATTCAAAGTCAACGCAACCGCCGATCCACTACATGGACCGCCCAAAAAATATGTACACCTAGATAATGCTACTAGATCTTTTACATATGATATATTATTTTCGTAATTCCATTCCTTAGTTTTATTCATTTTTTCATAGAATTCAAAACTCGTGTCACTAAAGTTCATTGCCCTATCATCTCCTGATGACAGCATATTCTTCCTCTGAATATAAACCACCTTATCGCCAAGCTCTTTCTTCATTGTTTCAATAGATTTAGAGTATAATGCTGAAACATATATCTTATCATATTGCCACTGTTGCAAATCATTTTTTATTATATTAATTATCTCTTGTACTGTAGGCAACAAAGGATGATTTTCATAAACCTTTATATCTTTTTTTTCCCTATAAATTACATCATTACTAAAATCCTCCCGTAAAAATACACCAAGAACTCTCTGCTCATTGATTGTATCTCCAACTTCTTTTTCCAATTCTGCAATAATTGTATCTTTAACTTTCCAAATTGGCTCTGTTAATTTTTTTGCCTTTGCATAGTATTCTTTATAATTATCCTTTTTTGTATGCAAGAAATGATCTTGCGGATCACCATTTAACCATTTTGCAATTCTCTTATCTCCTGAATAATCATACATGTTTCCTGTTGCCAATACATATTTTTGTTTGATGGCATCTTTTGCTGTGATACTCTGTTCAAAACAACTATCCCAAATTCCAAGCTCTCCAATTCTCCCCTGCTCGTATGAATATTCGCATTCTAAATCTAAAACAGGAATATACCCTTTATCGTGCAATTTATAATAACAGAATATATACTGAATACCTGCTGCCATCAATGCAAATGTAGGTATTGTAAATCTTACAACGCAATACTTTTGGGGAGATTTTCTTTTTGACAAAAAAACTGCCTGAGGGTAATAACCTGTAATTTTATTAATCCGTCTTCTTCTTTCAAGAAGAAGTCTGTCAAAAAGAGTACATGGAAGCATTTTTTCTGCCATTCTCAATATCGCTTTTTCAATACATTTTCTCATTCTCATTTAAACTACCATAATAAAAATCGTAGCTCTTCACATTTTCCATCTTGATAATTTTATAGGATGAATAAAAAGACAACCTGTCTCCCATTCATTCATAAGCTTACGATAGTCCCTTTCATATTTTTCTTCTACTTCTTCTCTTGCTGGATTTCCCCATAAGGTTTTTGACTTAGCTTCTAAATCCTTTTCTTCAATAAGCTCTTCACAGATAAGATGTAATGTAGTAGGAATCGCTTCTTCAACAAAAATATCCATTGCTGCAAATACCCCCAGCATGTGGGCTACCTTCTCGATATCCTTACCGGGAACGATAAAAACATCACTGTAACCACCCCATATCGGATAAGGACAATACTTTTTTCCCCGAATCAAAGTCCTTAAGAACATAAGTATGAGCCTTGGATACTCCTTCAATTTCTTTCTGGCATCCCACACCATAGAAGCATCCATAGCAAACTCTTCTCTATCATATCCCTGTCTCTTTGCAACAGCGAAAGCTTCCTCCGCAGGCATAAGCTCCTCTTTCCATAATGTCCCCTGATATTTTTCAAATTTAGGGAATGGATCCATAAACCGTCTGTTAATTCCCCACCCCTTCATCTGACGCAAGGATCTTGTAAAGGTAATAAATGCGCTATTATCTGCAAGACTAAACCATTCCCGGTAATTTTTCTCATTGATTGCCGGATTTAATATTGCATCATCTGCTACGAAAAAATAGTGTTCATAGCTATAATCAATATGCTTAAGTGCCTGTGCCACATATCCTTCAAATCGAAACGAGCATTCATAGACAGGTATTACATTTTTCTCTGCGCCGTCATAAAAGGGAACTATATGATAAATATTCGAAAAACGAGACTGATATATTTTTTCCAGTTTTTCAATATTGGCATCATACCTATGATTATAAATAATCAACAAACACACTTTACTGGGCATGTAATAATTACCTTTCTTTCATCTTCATTATTCTGTGTTTCAGCGAAACAAGCTTAGGAATCAGATTCTCACCAAACAGAGCTATAATTGCCATATTCTTAATTCTTTCTCCACACTCATACATCACGTCATCCTGATTTGAACAATAAAAATATTCTCTGATAATTCGAAGTCTTAATGAATATTCCTGTTTCCAAAAAGTGTTGCAATTACTGCTGCGCCTAAGCTCCTGATACGTCTTAAACAGTGAATCCATTACATAATAATGTGCATATCCACCTAATTGAGGATATTTCTCCTTGCATAAATCTAAAGTATCATACGCATTCCTGATTCCCTGATATTTCCATATACTAAACTCTGATTCTGTGATGCTTCCACTTCTCCTTATATAATGGTAAACCGGTTTATTTAAAAGCACCACATGATTGCATCTGTCCAAAATTTTGGGTAGTATCTCCATATCTTCATTGATAATCCCTCTCTTATATCTCAATCCTTGAAACAAGTGGTTTCGAAACAGCTTATTACAGCTTGACTGTCCAATCGTTCTTGTAGGACCAAGAAGATTCAAAAATGCTTCCTCTCTATTTAAAATCAGGCTCTCATTGCTCATATTTATATGCTTATATCCATTGATATTTTCTACAACTATTCCAGCAGATACTAATGAAACATCTCCACTTTTCATTTCTTTGGTCATCATTTCATACGCATCCGGCTCCAGGTAATCATCGCCATCAACAAAGGAATAAAACTCCCCCTCTGCTACATCAATTCCGGCATTTCTGGCATCAGAGAGTCCCCCGTTTTCTTTGTGTATTACCTTGATTCTGGCATCGGTTTTTGACAGCTTATCACATAGTTCTCCGGTTGCATCTGTTGATCCGTCATCTACAAGAATGATCTCCAGCTCAGGATAAGTCTGCCCTATCACTGATGAAACACACCGTTCTAAATAAGGCTCCACATTATAGCAGGGAATAACAACCGAAATCTTACTCATTACCAAAAACCTCTTCTTTTGATTTGAGAACCGCCTTTCCTCCAATGATCTCATAGATTTCATCACATTTTTTAACTGTAGTCAGTCTGTGAGCAACGATAACCAGTGTTTTAAGTCCCTGCAATGCCTCAATTGATTCCATAACAGCCTTCTCTGTCTCATTATCAAGCGCAGCTGTTGCTTCATCCATGATAAGTACATCCGGGTCACTATAAAGAGCTCTGGCAATGGCAACCCTTTGCCTCTGTCCACCAGAAAACTTCACTCCCCACTCTCCAACTCTCGTATCAAGACCCTCTTTCAGTTCTTCTACAAATGGCTTAAGCTGCGCCATCTCCAAAGCTTTCCACACTTTATCATCATCTATCTTATCCTCTTCTATACCAAATGCCACGTTTCTTCGGATAGATGCATCAGACAAATAAACTGATTGCGGAACATATCCCGTTATCCTGTGCCAGTTATCACCAATTTCTTCAATATCCGTTCCATCCATAGTAATTTTTCCACTCTGAGGACTATATAATCCCAGAATTAAATCTGAAAGAGTAGTTTTTCCGGCACCTGAAGCGCCTATCAGTCCTATACTCTTCCCCTTTTTTATTATAATGTCAAGCCCCTCAAGCACATTTCCTTTCTCCACTGCGTAAGCAAAGGTAATATTGGAAAGCCGGATTTCTTCTCGCAATTTCACATTGGCATATTTTTCATTATTTTTCACAGAAGGCTGTCTTATTTCAAGTTCATGTGTCTCTCTCAAAGTTTCATAGGCTACTACAAGTCCCGGTGCATTGTAAGTAATAGTATTTATACTTCCCAAAATTGACCCTATGTAGGGAAGAATACGGAATGCACCAAGTGCAAAGGCCGCAATTTCTGTAATTTGCATGCCTGCACCTCCAGAGGCAATAGCTTTTATTGCAATTGCCGAAACTAATCCAACTACACACATTGCTTCCAATATATTGTTAGGAGCAGACGATCCCACTGCCGCTGTTGCACAAGACCTATCATACTTAACCATACATCGTAAGTACTCATCCGTAAAATATTTTTGTCTATTCATCGCAAAAATCTCTTTGCTCCCTTGAATGGCCTCAAGAGATGCCTGTCTTGCCTGTTGAGAATATTCTCTCTGATCTATTCCACTTCTTCTCATCCTATTTTTAAACAATAATTCCGACATAAGAGAACTTAGCGCAATCATGATAAGTAACATCAATGCCAACCACGGACTGGTTAGCACAATAAATACTGTAATACATACCACAGTAATAATTCGAATCATGAGAATAAAAATATTAAAAACAATCGTTTGTACACTCTGAGGGTCAACTCCGATTCCACGCAGAATCTCTGAGGAATTATGCTCAACAAAATAAGTATATCCCTGCCGCACATAAGCATTAAAGATCCTAAGTGCCAATTCTCTTCTGATTTTATTGGCAAACTTGGTACTCACCCATGTATAAAAAATAGCAAATGCATTTTTAAAAATATAGATTAACGCAACACCCGTACAAATAAATATAATAATCTGAGTATCGGAAGACAAATGAAGTGCTTCAAGTATCGGTTTTACGTACACATTTCCCCTGATCTGGTCAATAGACATAATGACTGATAATAAAGGAATTACCATGGACACCCCTAATATTTCGAGGACAGCCGAAATAGCTGCCATAATAAATACAACCACGCAATAAAATTTTTGTTCTCTTGACAGAATAAATCTTAATTTATTAATTGCGTCGAAAACCTTCCGCATCCCGTTTACCATAAAACGATATCCTCATTCTTCCAGCACTCTTTAACCGCTTATTTTATGATTATCTAAAAAACTCTCTTCCTGTAGGCTTCATTTTTTCTGTTTCTGTAGCTTTTCCGTCTGTTGTATATTCATACATTTTCTCTTCCTCTTCATATTTGTACAGAATATATGTTCTCTGACGAATTTGATTTTCCTCCCACGGGAAAATATTATCACTGCTTTCTCCTTTTATTAAAAGCTGATATGCATCCTGTAAATCATCATAGGAAACAGGAATACTAGATGTTTTCATTGCGTGACGTTCCTCTAGCCCTTTGATAAACAAAATTGGATTTTGTCTTCCTTCCAATCCCTCAACGTTATAGCCATGATCAGCCATAATAATGATCACAGAGTTATCATACACATTGTATTTCTTTAACTGATCAAGATATCGTGAAGCTATTGTTATGCTTGCTTCAACATTTCCCAAATAAGTACCATTTTCAATTTTTTCTACATTTTTATTATACTGATAAGGAACATGTGCACCCTGTACATGTACCAGCTTAAATACCTTGCTGCTTGTATAAGATACAGCTTCATCCTTTATTCTCTGGCACAATTCCTTATTATTCCAGGTATAAACTTGTTCATCATCAATTGATGCTTCTATTCCTCTTGCCTGCTCGAATCGTTCCAAAACATTATAGCATATCTTTTTTAGCGGATATGGAGCATACCTGATTCCGGCTAATTTTACCACACCTTTCACAAATTGTTTATAAGATGCAACATAACCATAATCCGATATCATATTAGCAAATCTATTTTCGTTTCCCTCTGCAACAACTGGTATGGAATCAGAATATATTTCCATCTTGTATTGAGATTCTATTTCCTGAATCAATGGAGAATCCTGAATAGCATCTCTAAAATACTCCATTGGCGGCTCTTCGTTCTTATACCACTTTCCTGACAAAATAAATGGCATGGAATACTTTGTAAATGGATATGTGCATACAACATTGTCAAAATAGGTGAAATCTTCAAAAACCTCTCTTGATTCTTCATCTGTTTCCAATATTTGTGTTACTGTTCCTGCATCTACTGCATCAAGAACAAAGATCAAAAAATTTGTGTCCCTTGAAAACTCAAATTCATCTTTGTCAGTTGCTACCAATATATCCTTGTTTTTATATCCTGATGTCATAATACCCGAAAAAATAATGGAAACTGATAAAATTAGAAACAGAAAAACGCTGGTTCCTTCTGTCAGTTTGAGAAAGAACGAAATTTTGCCAAACTTAATAAGTAATAAACAGCAAATAAGAACTACAAACCAAAGTATAATTGTTTCATAATTTTCAATGTGATATTGCTCCCAATCAATATCAGTTCCATCCATAGGCGGAAGATTATCCACAAGGAAAGTTCCTTGTATATAAGTACTAACCAGCGCAACAAATGTCACAAAAAATCCTATGTAATAAATCTGCGTGTTTAAAGTATTAAGCAAAACAAAAAATAAACTTCCTATCATCCATAAAAGAAAAAACAATGTGAAACAGACCGGAAATATCGTGGTAAAATTAAACCAAAAATCATCTGTATTATAAAAAAACATCTCTAGAGGTGCATATATCATTACCAGAAAACTAAAACATAAAGAGAGCACAATTCCTGCTCTGCCCTCCTTCACCTTTAACCATACTTTCATTCATTTCATCTCCTAATTTATATACCAATTTCATAAACCTTTGAAATTGCTTTTCTCCACTCTCCACGTTCTTTCAGAAGGTATGAAATAATATCTCTGACCGCTCCATAACCACCTCTGACTTCGGATATATAATCGGCTTTCCTCTTCACTTCCTCGCAGGCATCCGCCGGGCATCCCGCAAAACCACATAAAGACATTCCCATCAGATCATTCAGATCATCACCCAGGTATCCTATCTCTTCCTTTTTTATGTTCTTTTCATTCATAAAATTCTGAATATATGTCACCTTATCCACACAATTTTGAATAAGGTATTCTACTTTCATCTCTTTCATTCTTCTAGTAGTGGCTGCACATTCTCTTCCCGTAAGGATCATAATCTGAATTCCCACCTGATGTGCTGCAAAAAATCCCGCTGCATCTTTAGTACAGAATTTTTTTAGTTCATTTCCATTTTCGTCATAATAAATACCCGCATCTGTCAATGTACCATCCACATCAATGATCAAGTACTTAATCCTTTTTAACTGTTTTGTACTCATAAGTCTACCTACTGCTTATCATAAATTGAAGGTGTCAGGAATATGACATCCATCTTTTTTCGAATATCTGCAACGTATCCCGTATTTCTGATATTCTCCTCCATACCCTTTGTGTGCTGGTTTGCCATATAGGAAGAAATATAGTTACTCCCCTCAGACTGGTAGCCATCAAAGCCGGCAACATACACATGGTCAATACCAAGCTTACATAACAGTCTCATCAGCATAATGACACAGTTATCGCTTTTTCCCTTGTCATCAAAACAAAGATCAGAATAATTGAGCACATTATCCGCTGTACATACTTCCATAAGGTTTGATGTGACTATGAGATTTTCCATCCTGCTCTTATCTTCTATTGCACTGAATCTCATAGCATTAGAAAAGAATGCATAACTCTCCTTATAAGTATCCGGCAAAAAATTGGCAGCAATGATAACAGGATTTTCCGTTTCTATGAATTTATCAATCTTTTCTTTTTGTTCTGCTATACTGGAACCAGGTGCCAGAATAAGTATGGTATGATTCTTCCATTCCCTCTTTAAACGACTCAGAAGCTGTCCATCATCCACCTCGTGATTCTGATACCCTTCATACAAGGCTTCGATATATGCTTCATCATATGCTGTCTTCTTATTAGCTTCTATACCAGCAAGAATCTGATTAATCTGTTTTGCTCTAAGACGTCCTTTTCCAAGCAAAAATTCAGCATAATTGCGATGAAGATTGTACTTTGCGGACAAAGCATAAGCCGTGTGATATCCCCATGCCTCAATCTGCTTCAACTGTGCAATATGGTCATCAATCCCGTCAAGAACAGGATTCACATCGTAGGAACTTCCCTGTGTCTTATTCATATAATCCATGATCAGCTCCATACAAAGATTTCCGGGTACTCTGCCCATTCCCATCATGGAGGCATCAATCACACACTTCCTTTCAGATGATTTCATGGCAAGGAATTCCTGTGCAAGCGAATAGGACAGACCCAGATTTTCATGTAAATGCAATCCTATCACTATTGATTTGTCCAGATTATGCTCTGCGAGAAAATAGATTCTTTGAAGATCTGATTTCATCATGGATCCGAAAGTATCCACAATAGAAAATGCATATGGCTGTATCTGGTTTACCTTATGAAAAAGCTGAAGAAGCATCTCGTCAGAGTATCCCATAATGTTAATTGGGTTACAGAATACCCGGTATCCCTTTTCCTTTGCTTTCTGAATAAAGGTCAGCCCTTCATCAATATCGTAATCATGGAATGTTACACGAAGTATATCAATAGTTTTGCCGTCATATGGTTCAAGCTTATTAATATCATACTTATTATGAAGCGCCATCGCTGAAAACATGGTATTACCATGTTTTTTCGGCAGAATCGGTACAATCTCCGAGCAGTTGTTAAAAAGCGCTCTATTACTGTCATACTCACAATTGCGAAGAAATCCGACTTCCACATAGTCAACCCGGGAATCTACTAACTTTTTAATGATATCTCTGATTGTATGGAAACCAAAATTCCAATCATTAATATAACCACCATCTCTTAATGTACAATCAAGTAACTTATCACGACTCATATATATTTTTCCTATCTTGTCGGAGCAGGATCTTTCATCGCCCATAATGCCTTTGCCATTTCATAATCATAATAATCATCAATATCAGCCGCCTCTCGTTTATTAACCACAAGCTGATAATATTTCGGTCCATAATTATAATGCCATTCTCTTACTTTTGCCGTAGGAGCCAGGTCAATACCATTAGTAAAATGATACATCATGGGAAGCTGTTCTGAATTCTTATGCTCTAGACCCATCTTAAAGTTTAAAGGACCATTCTCATCCATCAGATAAGTTTGATAAGGAGAGACTGTAATCAAAGAATCATATCCTTCTTCGAGCTTCTCAAAATAGATTCTGATGGCCGTTTCATATAAATATGGCTCTACGCAGGGAGAAGTAGCACATGCATATAATAGATGCTCTCCCTCCACAATATCACACAAGTATTCCAAAAACATACCAAAAGGCACTGATTCATCCGCAAACTGTTTTGGTCTCTTAATTGCCTTAATTCCACATTTTTCTGCAATTGCAAGCATTTCATCAGAATCCGAAGAACAGATGATTTCATGTAACCCTTCTACCTGTTTCAGCTGATTAATCTTGTGTTCTAAAAGATTTGATTCTGCAAAAGGAAGAATATTCTTATTGGGTAATCTCGTACTGTTTCCCTTAACCGGTATCACTGCTGTTACTGTCTTATTCATTTTATTTTCTCCTGTCTGTCTCTGTCTTTCAAGGCATATTTGATTCTATTAATAATGCTATCAATCTCTTCTTCACTTGTCAATTCATGCTCGTGCTGTTTTTCAAATTCCCTTAGATAATCATACTTTTCCTTTCGAATTCTTCTCTGATTCCTAAGGAAATTAGATTGCAATTTCTGATCTTTAAGGAGCGAAAGGTATATATCATATATGACCGGTGTATTGACGAAGGCTCTTACTCTCTTTTCATCTCTATTGTATTCCTTATAATCTTTCAGTTGTTTCCTTGTCAACCGATAAGAGTCATCCTGAAATACTTTTTCTGCCATATTCGCAAATTTGATATAATTGGGTGTCTTCCAATCAATCAGGTAAATCTCCTCGATGCTTTCCTTAGGTGTCGGAAACTCCTGATTACCTGAAAATACCGACTGACGAAATTCCTCATAACTAGTTATCTTCATCGAATCAGTGATCAGTTTTAATTCAAATCCCGGCGTCGTTGGAAGCGGAAATAAAAGCTGGCACATTTTCTTTGCAAAGAAGGCTTCTACTACCACAGAACTGTTTCCTGTATAAATCTCATCACAGGTGACAATCCACTGCTTTACCGATTCTCCTGAAATAATCCGGAAATTACTGTATCTATTAGAGAGTTTCTCTGCTACCCCGCTTGGATGCCCTGGGTGAGGTCTAAATACTACGATGATGTCCGGATTTTCTTTACATACTTTCTCAAACCAGTCAAGAACTATCTGTTGGGAGTCACACATGAACTTATAATACTCCGTCCAGTCATCCCCAAACCGTTCGCACATTCCTTTTATATAATCCTGACTCAGTTGATCCCCATAATAAGGAGATGCGAAAAGTATTACTTTTTTATCAAGCGGCAAGTCATACCTTGGAAATAACTCTTCTCTCGATAAATAATATCTATTTAATGGGCTGCGCAGGAAATCCATTCCCACATGTCCTGTCAATTTAATATTTCTTTCATTAAGATGCGCTGCCTTAAGAAGCCGGGTAACATTCTGCTGTCCCCAAGAAACATGTACCACATCCTTACCAATTCCCCGATAATTCTTATAAGCATCCTCACGATTTTCATCCTTGACATATACAACATTTTCCCATTGCAGATCAATGACCTTTTCAAATTTCACAAATTCCTTGGTATGCCAAAAAAGAGTATAATTATCATAACATGCCATCGTACATACAACTTTTGCATGATAGATCGGTCTGTCCTGCATAGCATTATAGGCATCATCAATATACACTATTTTAGTCCGGTATCCTCTTCTATCAAGTTCGTACTTCATCAGGCATAAATTCTCAAGTTCTCTTACCTTATGCTCATAAATAAACAAAAAATCCAATTCTGTCATAGCGTCTGCTCCATTATTTTTTTATTCTGTTACCAGATCATCCTGCCATTCTATCCTTATGGATTCCTTCTTAAAGAAACGAGCAGCTGCTCCATTCACCCAGTATTCCTTATCTTCTCCTATCTGAGGATCATTTAGTATTCCTGTAGTATTTATACGCTCATGCTTGATCACAACATTCTTTTCATCAGTTGCTTCTATCTCACGGTAAATATCCATCCATTCATCATGTTCCTCTTTGACTGCCGCGAGGCTGAAAAAGGCCTTTGCCCAACAGGATTCCGGATACCATCTGCCTGCAATCAAAGATGTGTACACAATAAGCATATAAATAGCAATCACCATAATCCATTTACTCTTGTCCCAGCAGCCATAGTTGCATATCCACCCCAAATACTGTCCAAGTGTAAAGGTTGTCAATACCATCATCATAAAAAACAGAAAATCGAAAAGAAAGCATATTCTATTGGGCATTACACACTCACCATATCCAAGCATTACCGGATATAATGCACCCATAGTGGAAAGAAAGGTTATTATAAATATACAACATACAGAGCCAAAGCTCCTCCTCACTCTGTCCTTATTCCATATTCCAAATAAAAAAGCTAAAAACAGAAGTGCAAAAGAGCATGGACATTCCACAAGAAGAGTATGAAGTCTTGAAAGAGCACCTATAATTGTCATTATTCCTGCATCCACTAATTCTACCATACCGATTGCACTACCACCGACAGCATCATGACGAGCCTGTCCTCCAGGTGACAGAACAAAAGATAATACACCACACACAAAAAAGAATACCGGAAGGAAATCTTTGAAATGCAGATTTATACCTCTGTAACGTTGTAACATTACGAAATAAAACAGCAGTACAGGAACAGCATAGGGAACATTCATACAACTGAGCATCCCCCATACAATTAATAAGATAAAATACTTATTTCTTCCTGTATGAAAATATTTCATCATACAGCTACAAGCTAAAAGAGAAAATGACATAAACCACGCATAATGTGACCCGTCATACCAATAAAAGACTTCTGGATAAAAGGTTCCCAAAAAGGAATTGCTGTTGCCAAAAAAACCATCATTTCTCTGCATAAAGTGTTCTCTATCCTAATTTCAAAAATAAACAAATTTCGGTAAAAGACATTTAATACAATAATAAACAAGAAAAAAATAACGAGCATGGTAAATCCATACGTCATGCTTTCAACTCCATACGAAATAATTGGGCAAAAAAGCACATTTAAAAACATAGAAATCCATATTGCACTTCCAAAATTAAAATAAAGAGCATTCGCCCTGTCAATTGCTGATAAAACCCGTGAAGAGGATATCAAATTTGAGCACATTGAGAAATCATCCACTCCCGGAATAGAAAACGGAATAGTGATGACATAAGGTATTAAAAGTAGCACGTATGCCAGCACAAAACATGCTACTATGATCACTCTTTTCC
>QWCN01004147.1_pt1 | contig 15790 bp, 19 predicted proteins | sample 1972711 | NCBI WGS metagenome assembly QWCN01 (sample SAMN09866707, study PRJNA288562) | Human gut metagenome isolate term1_stool, whole genome shotgun sequencing... | isolation source: gut | host: Homo sapiens | place: USA: California | reverse complement strand
AACACAGGAGGTACTGATTATGCAGAACAAATTATTTTTAAAGGCAGCCGATATATGTGAACTTCTGGAAGTAAAACAGACATCGGCTTATGAGATCATTGGAAATCTGAACAAGGAACTGGAAGAACCTTACCTTGCCGGAGGAAGAAGAATCGAGATTTGTTGGAGTATGGGGACAAAGGCATTTGCAGTATTTGAAAGAATACCGCAGGACTGTATATCTGGATCTGATGATGAGTGGCAGAGCGAGGGAGATTGTGAATAAAGAGATAATTTACCAGTGAAAATAGAATGATGGAGAGTAAGTCAGGAAATGGCTTGCTCTCTGTTTTACAATAATATTTTTTTTATAGGAATCTAAAATATCCTGCAAAGAAATTTTACTCATTTTGTTCTCTGCTGCTTGCTGAATTTCATAATAATAATCTTGTGGAGCAAGTTGAATATTCATGCCTACTCCACAGTTAGGATTGGTATGAGTATTCAAATGTAAAAGGGGTTTATCGCCTTCTACTGCTTTATAAATATCTAAGAGCGCAATTTGTTTCGCTGGTCTTGTCAGAGCTGGTTTTACATGTCCAGTTACGCTGGACATTAGATCGGCTTTTTTTAATTTCATCATAATCTGTCGGACAAAAGCGGGATTTGTTTTAACGCTGGTTGCGATTACTGCACTGCTTAAATTTAAGTCTTGATTGAGTGCAATCAATGCCATGATATGTATGGAATCACTTAATTTTGTTGAGTATTGCATGATAATGTTCCTTTTTGATTTGATGTTACTTTAAATATAACAGCTACTTGACCTGCAGATATACCGATGCTATACTAAAGGCATGCTGTTATTTATATAATAACAAGTGAAAGAAAAAAGTCAACAAATCATAAGTATTGAAAGTTCATGAAAAGGAGCATTCCCAAAATGGTAACAATGGAAAATATAAAATACGAAGAACAGGTAAAGGTGCTGGTGGAACATATTCAGGATGCGGGCGCGATTGTTGTAGGCGCAGCTTCGGGAATGTCGGCGGCAGCTGGATACAGGCACTATTATGAGCATGATAAGGATTTCGTGGACAATCTTGGTGATTTCGAGAAAAAGTACGGGTATCGCAATTCCTTTGATGATTTTTATTACCGATATAGAACCAGTGAGGAGCGCTGGGCGTTCATAGCAAGAAATTTGTGTATGATTCTTGATGCGGAAACAGGACAGCCTTATAAGGACTTGTTTGAAATCCTGAAGGGCAAAAATTATTATATTCTGACTACAAATCAAGACACGCAATTTACCCGTGATTTCCCAGAGAAAAAGATCAGTGCCATTCAAGGCGACTGGCAGTATTTCCAGTGTAGCCGCAGATGCCATGATGAACTTTATGATTCTGTTGAAACTTTACATAAGTTGAAGGATGCTATTGTTCCGGAGGAATTGAAACAAAAAGGACTGGCAATCCGTGAGGATATTGCAAAGGTTCTGGAAGATGCCAGAAAGATTTCCGGAGGGGTAATGAAATGAGGAAGGAAAAAGAAAATGCGAAATCTGTGGTGGAGCTGATCCGTCAGGCAGATGCGGTGCTGGTAGGGGCAGGTTCAGGGCTTTCCAGTGCTGCGGGTTACAACCACTATCATCGTATTGGAATTAGGTGTGGGCGATATGACGCCCAGTATAATCAAACTTCCATTTTGGGATATGACTGCTAAATTTACCAACATCTTTTTGGTGACGGTAAATTTGAAAAAAATAAGTATTCCTGAACATTTGAAAGGAAAATGTTTAACAATATGTGATGATTTAGCTCACTTTTTGAAAGAGATTAGGAGATTATATTAATGAAGAAAAATGTAAAAATAAAATCAGAAGTTAATAATGAGTTAGCAAAGCAGTATGCAATTCCTAATTTTGAAGCTTGTCCTTTTCATAAGCCGGGACAGGTCTTTATCAGCGATGGAGAGCATAAGCCGGATGGGCTATGTGATTATGCATGGGAACCAATAAGAGCACAGGTGAAAAAGTTGTCAGAGGGAAAAATGCTCCAGCCGAAAGGAACGTGGATGGTTGACGATGATAAAGGCATTTTCACCTGTGTGGATGGATTGCGTCCGGTCATTATGCTGATTGAATCAATCAAACCGGAAACGGATATTCAAAGATAAGGAGAAGGCCAGATGGAACAGTATAAGCAGATTGCAGAAAAATAAAAGAGGCAGACGGTATCTTGATTGGAGCCAGCAATGGACTGTCTATTGCCGAAGGTTATAATATTTTTGCCAATGATGAGAAGTTTCGTAGCCATTTCACAGACTTTCAGAGAAAGTATGGAATCCGTAGCCTGATTCAAGGGAGCTTTGGCAGATTTGAAACGGAAAACGAGATGTGGAGCTATTACAGCCGCATGGCGTATTACTATATGTATCATACACAATCCAGCCTTCTAATGCAGACCTTATATATGCTGGTAAAGGAGAAACCGCATTTTGTGGTGACTTCTAACACGGACGACCATTTTGCGATGGCAGGATTTGATCGGAAATCTATTTTTGAGATTGAGGGCAACATGAAGGATATGCAGTGCGCCAGAGGATGCCGCGATCAGGTGTATTCTAACCGTGAGATTGTATTTACAATGAGGGAGCATGAGCAGGGAATGGAAATTCCGGCTGAATATCTGCCGAGATGTCCAATCTGCGGCGGAACCATGCAGATTCATGTGCCGGTGAACCAAGCGTTTGTACGAGACAAAGATTGGCAGGCACAGAGTGAATGTTACATGGATTTTATCGACAGTTTCCACAACAAATTCAGGAGAAATCAATTGGGGTTGACGGCGATTTATCATTGATTTTACTAGAGATTTTAGCAAAAATAAATAAGGATTCAAAGTTATGAATCAGAGAGGCTGTGGATGAGCATACACAAGGAATGGATTTGTAGATATGTTCAAGTATTACCTAGGGAGAGTGGAATTCACAATTTCATTTTTTATTACCGACGCAGTGCTGGCGGCAACCTTGAAAGATTTGTTTGAAGATGGTATTATTGATCGGAAATCTTACGATGAAATTCCGCCCCCGGTGAAATTATTCCTGACGGAGAAAGGAAAATCCGTCGTGCCCATCCTGCGGGGCATCTGTGAGTGGTCAGATATTTTTTATAAAGAAGACAGCGAAAACACCATGACACAGTACCAGAAGTACGATCATCGCAGATGAGATTTCATAGAAATTGATATTTGTAAAGGAGACAAAAATATGCCGGAATTAAGCCAACGGGTTGGAAACTTTACGGATTCTGTTATCCGCAGAATGACACGTATCAGCAATCAATATGGAGCCATCAATCTGTCACAGGGCTTTCCTGATTTTGACCCGCCAAAGGAAATCATGGACGCATTGGCGAAGGCCGCCTATGAGGGGCCGCATCAGTATTCTATAACCTACGGAGCCCAGAATTTCCGGGAAGCGCTGGCTGCAAAGCAGGGAAAGGCTATCCACAGAATCATCGATCCAAACACAGAGATCGTGGTGACCTGCGGCGGAACCGAGGCGATGATGTGTGCCATGATGACCATCTGTAATCCCGGGGATAAGGTGATGGTATTTTCCCCGTTTTACGAGAATTACGGTGCCGACGCCATTCTGTCCGGGGCGGAGCCCATCTACATTCCGCTGGTTCCGCCGGAATATGAGTTTGATATCCGGCTGGTGGAGCAGGGCTTCCGGGACGGAGCGAAGGCTATCATTGTCTGCAATCCATCCAACCCCTGCGGAAAGGTGTTCCGCGAGGAGGAGCTTGTGGCCATCGGGAAGCTGGCTGTCCAATATGACGCCTTTGTGGTGACCGACGAGGTGTACGAGCATATGGTGTACGCGCCAAACCGGCATATTTGTATGGCTTCCCTGCCGGGCATGTACGGGCATACGATCACCTGCAATTCTCTGTCAAAGACCTACTCCATTACAGGCTAGAGACTGGGCTATCTGATTGGACCGGCTTATGTGATTGAGGCGGCCAAGAAGGTGCATGATTTCCTGACCGTGGGAGCGGCCGCGCCCTTACAGGAGGCGGCGACAGTGGGCCTTAAGTATTCGGAGGATTATTACGAAAAGCTGCTGGAGACTTACACGGAAAAACGAAATTATTTTCTGGCGGGACTGGATCGGATCGGGCTGAAACATAACGTGCCCCAGGGGACCTATTTTGTACTGATTGATATCTCCGAGTTTCTGGAGCTGCCGCAGTTCCGGGGCTTTACGGATCTGGAATTCTGCGAGTGGATGATCAAAGAGATTGGCGTGGCCGCTGTTCCTGGATCCAGCTTTTTCAGGGAAGAGGTCAACAACCTGATCCGCCTGCATTTCGCCCGGGAAAAGGAGACTCTGGACGAAGCGCTTGGACGGCTGGAAAAGCTGAAAGAACTGAAATAAAAATCCTGACATGGGACCGCACGGAGAGTCAGGAAGCCTTTCACTTTAAAACGTGTCTATATAATATTACATAGATAAGTTGGCACAATATGTTTCAGATTATAAGAACTTATCCAGCTCAGCTTCAACCTGTTTCCTCTTTTTAATCACAGGATGTTCGATTACATTGCCTCGTGCGACTACCAGCTCCAGATTCCGCAATGCCCGCAGATCTTCCAGCGGATTCTCCGCGGTAACGATAAGATCCGCCGCCTTGCCTTTCTCAATGGAGCCGGTCAGATGCACGTGCATGTTAATAAGGCCCGGCAGAATGTAATGCCCATGCAGATCCACCCTCCGATATCCCGTCACATCCGCCGTATCCGGCACGATATCCGAGATCAACCCATCCTTCACCAAAATACAGAGCCCGGTCTGCACCTGCATGTCCCGGTTTCCGTCCAGAAGCTTTCTGTTTGTAAATGCGTAGTTCATAGTAATCCCCCAATTTCACGAATTGATTACCTTCACTATACACCGGTGGTAATGGGCTTGGCAGGCGGAAAAACCTAAGCGCAGGGTTGCCGGTGATTTCTCCGGTTTTGAACCGGTAGAACAGAAAAATGATTCATTTTCAGGGGATAAGATCGTGCATGGCTTATCCCTGAAAATTAAATTAAGTAACTGGTCAAAATCTCCTATTTATGCTAAACTGCCCTTAGAACAAAAATCCAATTCCGGAAAGGCGGAGCGCATATGCTTAAGGCAATTTTATTTGATATCGATGATACGTTATACGATTTATCCATCCCATTTAAGGAGGCTTTCCGGGAGCTCTTTCCCGGGGAAAAGATGGATCTGGAGGGAGCTTTTCTGGCCAGCCGAAAGTATAGCGATCTGATCTACGATCGGTCTTTAAGCGGGGAGATTTCCATGGCGGAGATGTACATCTACCGCCTGGGAAATGCGTTCCGGGATTATGGGAAAATCATCGACGGGCCCACGGCGCTGCAGTTTCAGAGTGTATATGAGAAGCGTCAGCATGAGATCCGGATGACAGAAGAGATGGAACGGATGCTGGAGGAGCTGTCAAGAAAAATGACACTGGGAATTATTACTAACGGCCCGTCGGAGCATCAGCGCGATAAGGTGCGCGCATTGGGTGTGGAGCGGTGGATTCCCATGGAGCGGATCTGGATTTCCGGGGATCTGGGCGTGGGAAAGCCCCATAAAGAGATTTTTGAGGCAGCCCGGGAAAAGCTGGGACTGAAGCCTGAGGAACTTTGCTTTGTGGGAGACGCTTACGGACATGATATTCTGGGAGCCAAGGGCGCAGGCTGGAAAGCCGTCTGGTTTAATCACAGAGGGCGTCAGGCCACGGGAGAGGTGATGCCGGATTATGAGGTACGTTCAGAACAGGAGCTGATTGCATTACTGGAAAAACAGTGTGCAGATTGATAAATTATCAATGAAACACTTGATTATAAAAGGATGCCCATAGAGCTGGAGAAGCTGAAAGAGCTGTTAGAACAGGTATTGCAGAAAATGACATACGAAGGAGAATGACATAAAATGAGTGGTTTGGGAACACTAATCAACGCCCTGGCGATTATCGCTGGCGGCATTGTCGGCATCTGCTGTAAAAAGCTGATCAAAGAGAGATATCAGGAAACGATTATGAAAGCGACCGGGTTTTCCGTGATGTTTCTCGGCGCAGGCGGTACATTTTCAAAAATGCTGGTGACGACGAAGAGCGGGCTGCCGCTGGATACGACAGGCTCCATGTCCATTGTGCTTTCCATGGTGATCGGAGCGTTTGCAGGAGAAATTATCGATCTGGATCATCAGTTTGAGCGATTCGGAAGCTGGCTGAAACACAAGACAGGAAGCGACGGGGATAATCAGTTTATCAACGGCTTTGTGACGGCATCCCTGACGGTCAGCATTGGCGCCATGGGTATCATGGGAGCCATTCAGGACGGTATCTACGGCGACCACACTACGCTGGTGGCGAAGGCCATACTGGACTTTGTCATTGTGTTGATTATGGCTTCTTCCATGGGAAAGGGCTGTATCTTTTCCTTTATTCCGGTGGCAGTCTGGCAGGGACTGATTACCGCCCTGGCCGTGGTGCTGTCCGGGTATATGACCGCTCCGGTGCTGAACAGCCTGTCCATGGTGGGAAATATCCTGATTTTCTGCGTGGGCGTGAATCTGGTCTGGCCGAAGACCATTAAGGTGGCGAATCTTTTGCCGGCGCTGATTGTGGCAGTGCTGATGGCATAAAGCTTTACTGATTAGCCAGTACGATCTTGATAAACTCCGACATGCTTCGTGTCAGATATTTATGATTCCGATAATACAGCGTCACATTTCGTACCGCGTTCGGATCGTCTAACTTATAGTAGATAATATTCTGGTTTGGCGATAATTTCTTCACCACGGTATCGCTGACAAAGGAAGCACCCATGCCATTTTCCGTCAGGTGATAGGTGGTCAGCAGCTGATCTAGCTTCAGGATGGTATTCAGCTTTACGCCTGCGTTCTGGCAGATATTTTCCATGCGCTTGCGGGTATCGTTGGGCAGCCGCAGGGTCACGAAGGGTTCTTCGGCGAACTTCTCCAGCGGGACCCCCGGGAAAGAAGGATTCAGGTGCGTATCCTGGTTTACGTCTTCCCAGGTCAGCTGATAGCGGGTGGCCCGCCGGTTGGACGGGAAGGAAGCCGGGACTGCCAGCAGCAGGTATTCCTTCATCAGAACCCGGTGACAGTAGATGTCGTCGCTGGTGTGAAAATTGTCGATGACCATGTCCACCTCATTGACGGAGGCCTTCTGTGCCAGGGTCTGGGAATCGGCCTCGTAAAGATTTACCTTCACATGGGGATAAGCCGCCGAAAACTGCGAGATATATTTCGGCAGAATATAGGAGGCAAAGAAGGATGTGGTCCCGATGGACAGATGCCCCGTCTTCAATTCATTCAGATTATCCGTATAATAGGCAAATTCATCTTCCAAATCCATAATCTTTTCCGCAATCCGGATATACTGTTCTCCGTACTCGGTCAGCTGGATGGGATTGGTGCTGCGGTCGAAAAGCGGCGCACCCACCTTCGCTTCTATTTTCTTAATCATGGCGCTCAGAGACGGCTGAGAAATGTAGAGATTCTTCGCCGCTTTGGAAAAACTCTGCGTCCTATATACCTCATAGACATAGTTGATACCACTAAACATAAAATCCCCCTGTTAATTATATAACGATGATGAAAATGACAGATAAAATGCGCTTTTTAAGCAGAAAATACGGTATAGTCATAGATGAATAATTATATATAACATACAAATATAGATATTTGCTAATATCATACCGCGATTTTATAATAAATACAAGGAGAAAAGACTACCAAAAAAGAAAAAAGGAGGCACTTATGAGAAAGGTAGACGAGCGGTCAAAGGAGCTGGTGCAGGATCCCCTGGTAAAGGGTATGTGGTGCGTACCGCTTCACTCCAATCCCAGCGGCGTATGCTACAGCGACGCAGTGGTAGACGCTCTGGCATCCATGGAGACGGCGGCGGACGATTTCCGTATCTTCTGGGACAATGCCTACGGCGTACACCATATTTATGAGGATGTGAAGCTGAAAAATATCATCAAAGCCTGCGAGGCTGCGCAAAACGGGTGGTCAGCCTGGCGAAGGAAGCAGGCGTGGTACTGACAGGAGCGGGGGCTACCTGGCCGTACAAGAAGGATGAGGCCGACAGCAACATCCGAATCGCGCCGTCCTATCCGACGGAGGACGAGCTTTCCAAGGCCATGGATATTTTTGTTTTATGTGTAAAAATAGCTGCAATTGAGAAAATTTTGGGGTAAAATAGAGAAGGAGAAATCATTATGGCATACAATCCTTATGAAAACGTATTGAAGGTTATGGACGAGGCGGCGCAGATCCTGGGCTACAGTGAGAGCGATATCGAGCCGCTGAAGTATCCGGAGCGCGAGCTGAAGGTATCGGTTCCGGTGGTGATGGACGATGGAAGCACCCGCGTATTTGAGGGCTACCGCATCCAGCATTCCACATCCCGCGGACCGGCCAAGGGCGGTATCCGTTTCCATCCGGCGGTAAATAACGACGAGGTTAAGGCGCTGGCAGCATGGATGACCTTCAAGTGCGCGGTTGTAAATATTCCTTACGGCGGCGGCAAGGGCGGCGTGGTCTGCGACCCGCATGAGCTTTCCGAGCGTGAGCTTCGGGCCATCACCAGAAGATTTACCGCAGCCATCATGCCTCTGATCGGACCGGATCAGGACATCCCGGCTCCGGACGTAGGAAGCAATGCAGCTGTTATGGGTTGGATGATGGATACCTACAGTATGCTGAAGGGACACTGCGTACACGGCGTCGTAACAGGCAAGCCCATCGAGCTGGGCGGAGCGCTGGGACGAAATGAAGCCACCGGACGCGGCGTTATGTTCACCACAAGAAATATCATGAAGAAAATGGGCATGGAGATGAAGGGCACCGACGTAGCCGTACAGGGTATGGGCAACGTGGGAAGCATCACAGCCAAGCTGCTCCATCAGGAAGGTATGAAGGTAGTCGCGGTCAGCGACGTATCCGGCGGTGTCTATAAGAAGGACGGCCTGGACATCCCTGCTATCCTGGCATATCTGGGCAAGGATCGTAAGAACCTGCTGTCCGGCTATGAGGAAGAGGGTATGACCCGCATCACCAACGAGGAGCTGCTGGAGCTGCCTGTCACTGTTCTGGTACCGGCTGCGCTGGAGAATCAGATCAACGGAACCAACGCGGATAAGATTCAGGCGAAGCTTATCGTAGAGGCAGCCAATGGTCCGACCGCCGCAGAGGCAGACCCGATTCTGAACGAAAAGGGCGTGGTCATCGTACCGGACATCCTGTCCAACGCGGGCGGCGTGGTCGTATCTTATTTTGAGTGGGTACAGAATATCCAGTCTGTCAGCTGGACCGAGGAAGAGGTCAACGCGAAGCTGGAGCGTATTATGAACAACTCCTTCGAAGCTGTATACAATATTGCACAGGAAAAGAAGGTTCCCCTGCGTACAGGCGCGTATCTGATCGCGGTGGACCGTGTAGTAAAGGCTAAGAAAGCGAGAGCGATCTGGCCGTAAAAAAAATATAGCAGCCACTGCGCATCGCGGAGCGGCTGCGAATGGAGTGAGTAGCTTGGAGAGCAGAGTGAGTGAATTGAAAAAAGTAAGGGAAAAGCTGGAAAGTGGGCAGACGCTGGAATTTCAGGAAAAGAGACTGCTTTGCAATGAGCTGATGACCCGTGAGCCGCGGATGGAGAAGCTGATTGTGAAATGGTTTGACGAGGAAGACTACCGGACGGTCCTGCGCCACAAGGTCGGCGATGGAGTCATCGGAGGAAAGGCCTGCGGCGTACTGCTTGCCAGAAAGCTGATAAAAGAGAAGCTTCCCGAATATGAGTCACTGCTGCTCCCGCACCATTCCTGGTTTATCGGATCCGACGTATTTGCGGAATATCTCTGGGAGGAGACCTTCTCCGAGCGGACGAAACGGGAATTCGGGGAACTGCTGGCCCATTTGGGCGGCGATCCTTATGTGGTTCGTTCCAGCAGCACCCTGGAGGATGGCTTCGACCACGCATTTACCGGAAAATACGAATCTGTCTTCTGTACCAATCAGGGAAAGAAAGACGAGCGAATTGAAGAATTAAAGGCGGCGGTGTTCCGTGTATACAAAAGTGTCTGGAATGAATCTGCGGTAGAATACCGCAGAACCCGCGGCCTGACTCATACAGATGAACGAATGGCTTTATTGGTTCAGCGGGTGGAAGGAATGCGCATGGGCAGCTATTACCTTCCGCTGGCGGCCGGTATGGGCTGCTCCTATAATCCTTACAAATGGATGGAGCAGATGAATCCCGAGGCCGGTATGCTGCGTATCGTACTGGGTTTGGGAACCAGAGCGGTGGAACGTACCCCCGGCGACTATCCGAGACTGATTGATCTGGATCGCGCGCGGGGCAGTTTGTATGCTTCCGCGGGCGAGCGCCACAAGTACTCCCAGCGTCAGGTGGACGTGCTGGATCTGGAAAATGCCGCGCATAAGACAATCTGGCTGGAGGAGCTGATCCCCCTTTTGCCAGAGCGTGGGAAGAAGCTGGTATTAAGCCATGACACTGATGCGGAACAGCGGCTCCAGGAGATGGGTCGGTACCGCCCGGTGCTGTTCGCGGATTGTCAGGGTATCGCCCATGACAGTGATTTTATGAACATGATGCAGCGGATTCTGAAAATGCTGGAGAGTGAATATGGCCGCCCTGTGGATATTGAGTTTGCCATGGAGGAGGGCGGAGACGGAAAGATTCACCTGAATCTGTTCCAGTGCAGGCCGCTCCGCCAGGTGACCGAGCAGAAATTCGTGATGCCGGAGGGCAACGAGGAGGAGGTTTTATTTGACGTCAGAAGGACCTCCATGTGGCGCTCCAAGGAGGAGAAGCTGGATATCATCGTCTGGGTGGATCCCCAGAAATATTACGAGTATCCATATGCGAAAAAGCCGGACGTGGCCCATATGATCGGCGTCATCAACCAGTATTTCAGCCAGCAGGGCAGGCATATGATGCTGCTGGTGCCGGGACGCTGCGGTACGTCGTCCCCGGAGCTTGGCGTGCCGGTGAAGTATTCCGATGTGAGCTGCTTTTCTGCCATCTGCGAGGTGGCCTACAGCAAGGCCGGTTACAATCCGTCCCTGTCCTATGGCAGCCACATGTTCCAGGAGCTGGTGGAGGCGGACATCTACTACGGCGCCATCAACGAGAACAGCAAGACGAAGATTTACCGTCCGGATTATCTGAACACCTTCCATGATGTGTTCGGGGAAATCTGGCCGGATAAGGCGGAATTCGGAAACCTAATACGGGTCTTTGACGTATCGGAGAACCATGCGAGACTTTTACTGGACGCCAAAGAAGGGCGAGCGGTATGCCGGATTGCGCCAGAGGGATAAGTGAAGAGGATAAAGTGTGAATACGCGGTTTTCGATGTGGAAAAACCGCGTATTTTATTGCATTTTTGTGGAAAAAGACAGTTGACAGAAAACGGAAGAAGTAGTAAACCATTAAGGTATCTTTTTTGAGTTTTTTAGTAAGAGGTAATAGTATGTCATCATCAGCATCCATGATCAAAGACAATCCTTTAAAATCCATGCTGCAGTTTGCCCTTCCCCTTCTGGTGGGCAATCTTCTGCAGCAGACTTATAATATCATCGACGCAGCCATCGTAGGCCAGACCCTGGGTGCGGAGGCACTGGCGGCAGTGGGAGCCAGCAGCAGTGTACAGTTTCTGGTCTTAGGCTTCTGTATGGGAAGCTGCGCGGGCTTCGGCATTCCGATCGCGAAGTATTTTGGTGCTGAGAAGCATGATACCATGCGGCGCTATATCTTCAATGGCGGCGTTGTAACAGCGGTGATCGCGGTCATTATAACGGCGCTCTGTACGTCCCTGTGCGGCTGGATTTTACAGATCCTGTCGGTCCCGGCGGATATTTTCGCCAATGCGTACGCGTATCTGCTGGTGATTTTCATAGGCCTGCCATTTACACTGCTATATAATTATCTGTCCAGTATCCTGCGGGCGGTGGGAGACAGCCGGACGCCGTTTTTATTCCTGGCGTTTTCAGCTATTTTAAATATTTTCCTGGATCTGTTCTGTATCGTAATTCTGAAATGGGGCTGCGCCGGAGCGGCGATCGCTACGATTACCGCGCAAGCCATCAGCGGACTTCTGTGTCTGGGATTTATCATCCGCCGGGTGAAAATTCTTCGGATGTCCCGGGAGAACCGGGAGGTAGATAAGGAAGCGGTGAAAGAGCTGCTTTTGATGGGACTGCCCACCGGTTTTCAGTACTCCATTACCGCCATCGGCAGTATGGTCATGCAGTCCGCCAACAACAGTCTGGGAAGTATCTACGTATCGGGCTTTACGGCGGCAGTGAAGATCAAACAGTTTGCGCTGTGTCCCTTTGACGCGCTGGCGACGGCGGCCTCTGTATTCTGCAGCCAGAACCTGGGAGCCGGTCAGGCGAAGCGTATCCGGCAGGGACTGTTTCAGGGCATTGCGGTGTCCGTGGGCTACGGACTGTTTGCGGGTCTGATCCTGATTCTGTTCGGACGCCCCCTGTCCATGATGTTCCTGAGTAAGGATAATGTGGAGGTTTTGGACGCGTCCGCCAAATATCTGCGATGCATGGGCTATTTCTACTGGAGCCTGGGCGTCCTGAATGTGTCCCGTATGGTGACCCAGGGACTGGGCTTTTCCGGACGTGCCTTTTTCTCTGGCGTGACGGAAATGATTGCCCGGATCATCGTCAGCGTGGGCTTTGTGGGGACCTTTGGCTATACGGCCATCTGTTTTGCGGATCAGACGGCCTGGGTATCTGCCTGTTGTTATATTTTCCCGACCTGTCTGTACTGTATGAAAAAAGTTACAAAATTGATTCAGTCGGAGATTCCTGCGCAAGCTGATTCTCTACATGCATAATAAATTCTTCGGCCACGTGTGACAGCTGATGATTCTTGCTCCAGATGAGAGCATAGGAAGCATAGGCGTCCGGGTGGTCGATTTTTTTTACGCAGAGTTCGTCGCTTCGAATCAGGGAAGAAATGGAGGCCGGGTAAATGGAGACGCCGACGCCGTGGAGACTGAGCTCATAGGCATTGACCATATGGGCGATACGTCCGCGGATGACGGGCTTCCGGCCAGTTCCGAGAAACCACTGATCGATCTCCTGCTTACGGGATTCCCGGGAAGGAATCAGAAGGTCGTAGGGTAGAAGCTGTTCCGGTGTAATAGAATCTCCGGGCAGGGCGGCCAGCGGGTGATCATGGGGAAGCAGAGCCACCCAGGGCTCCCGGCAGACAGGAAGAACCTCAAAGCCTTCTTTATTGTAGGGGGCGGTAATCATAGCGACCTCACAGAGACCTTTGGAGACGCGGGTATTAACGTCGTCGGAATTGCCGTTCCAGAGATTGTACTGCACATGGGGATAGCGTTTCTGGAAGGACGCAATCCACGCGGAAAAGAGGTGGGGGCAGCAGCCCTCGACGGAGGCAATGTAGAGCATACCCTGCAGGCCTTCCTTCACTTCCCGGACTTCCTCTGCAGATTTATTGACCAGGTCGAGAATCTGGTTGGCGTACTGAAGAAACAGTTCGCCCTCTTCGGTGAGGGAAATACTGTGGGGGCTGCGCAAAAACAGTTTCGTATCCAGCTCCTTTTCCAGATCCTGAATCTGACGGCTTAAGGGAGGCTGGGCAATATTCAGCTTCTCCGCTGCCCGGGTAAAGTTCTTTTCGTCTGCGACGGCCTTAAAATATCGAATGTGTCTGAGTTCCATGGGTGCCTCCTGCGTTATACTTTTTGAGTATCAAGATGCTTTTATTATATGTATTTCACAAGTGAATTGCAAGGTGTTATAGTAAAGACAACAAGAAACAAGGGATTAAAAATCCCGAAGACATTCAGCACAGAAATACCCTAAGGGTATCCCTGGATGCCCTTAGAACATGGGCATTTTAAAGAAAGGATGGAATGACTTATGAAGAAGATTTTAGCGCTGGTAAATGAGTTTTTTAAGGAGTATTACGCAAGCTTTGCAGAGGAGCCGGTATTATAAAGAGGCCGAGGAAAATTGAATATGGAAACGAACAGTATAGACAATAATCAAAAGGGACTGTCCTTCTGAGGTGAGCGCGAAGCACACGGAAGAAGCTGGCAGTCCCTTTTCTGATGTGATTACCCCTTAAAATACCGCCGTGTCTCATCCCGGATTACATCAGCCAGCAGAAAAAGCGACAGCAGATTCGGCAATGCCATCAGTGCGTTCAGCAGATCCGAAATCTCGAAAATCAGCGTAAGCCGCAGCACCGGCGCAAACACCAGCGTAAAAATCCAGCAGAGCCGATACGGGAACAATGCTTTCGGCCCGAACAGATATGTAAGACAACGCTCCCCGTAAAAGGACCAGCCCAGAACCGTAGCGTAGGCGAAAGTCAGGATGCTAAAGCCAAGCACCGGCTGTCCGATAACCGGAATGGCGGAGAAGGCCTGCCAGGTAAAATCGCTGCCGGAGAGTGCAGGTTCAGAGAACAGAAGCCAGGGTTCCCGGGCCAGCAGATGACTTACGATAACCAGTCCGGTGATGAGACAGACCACCACCGTGTCCCAGAAGGTGGCGGTGGATGCTATGAGGGCTTGTCGAACCGGCTGGGAACAGCGGGCGGCTGCAGCGGCCAGGGGCGCGCTTCCCATTCCGGCCTCGTTGGTGAAAAGACCCCGGGCTACCCCGTAGCGGGCTGCCAACAACAGGCCGGAGCCTGCCATGCCGCCTGAGACAGCCCGGGGCGCGAAGGCACATTTCAGAATCAGGCGGCAGGCTGGCAGCAGGAAAGCCCGATTTGCCACAAGAATCATAAGGCAGCCCAGCAGATAAAACAGGGTCATAAAGGGCACCAGCTTCTCGCAGACCCGGGAAATAGCCTGGTTGCCGCCAAAGATCACAAAGCAGGTGAGAAGTCCGACCGCCAATCCTGTGATAATGGGCGGAACCGGAAGCGTATCTGCCATGGCGTGCACCTGCACCGCGCAGCCGATACCAAAGGAAGCCAGCACGCCGCAGACCGCGAACAGGACGGCGGCAAATTTCCGGCGTAGCCCGTACTCCAGAACATACATGGGCCCGCCCGCAGGCTGCCCGTCCGGAGTGTACACCCGGAACTTAAGAGAGAGCAGCGCCTCCCCATAGGTGGTTGCTATCCCAAAGAAACCGGTGATCCAGCACCAGAACACCGCCCCGGGTCCGCCGAGCGCCACAGCCGTCCCCATGCCGACGATATTTCCGACGCCCAGACTGGAGGCCAGAGCCGTGGTCAGGGAAGCAAAGGGCGAAAGCCCGCCGTCGCCATTTCCCGTCTCCGCACCCACTGCGGCGTCCGGCGTCAGCGACAGCCGGATAGCCAGCGGAAGCTTCCGCTGAATCAGTCCCGTCTTCCAGGTCAGAAAAAGGTGCGTCCCGAATAAAAGCAGAAGCATAGGGATCCCCCAGAGGCAGTTGTTCAAAGCCTCCACAATCGCATAGAAAGTTGACATAAGATAGATACCCGAAGAAAAGATCTGATGTATTATATGAATAGCCGGAAAAATTATGCGAAAATGTGGCAACTTATCCTATACATCATGCTGCGAAATTTGATACAATAGGGATAAGTTCAAGGCAATTTGTAAAATTCCAGTTGATATTTCACATATTTTAGGAAATTTAATAACTGTTATATTTGATTATCAAATTCTTCGCAAACCCTTGAAAATACTAAGTTTGTAGC
>QWCN01004138.1_pt1 | contig 15826 bp, 9 predicted proteins | sample 1972711 | NCBI WGS metagenome assembly QWCN01 (sample SAMN09866707, study PRJNA288562) | Human gut metagenome isolate term1_stool, whole genome shotgun sequencing... | isolation source: gut | host: Homo sapiens | place: USA: California | reverse complement strand
AGTGCGTGGTGCTGGCGGCTATGTTGGTGCTGCTGTCCGGCATCATCCATCTGCTGTACCACCGGGAGTACGCCGAGACGGACACCCCCAACGACTGCTTTGCGGTGTCGGCGGCGACGGGGGAGACGGCGCTGCCCAAAATCGTCTGCCTGACCTTTGACGACGGCCCCAGCAAAAACACCCGGCCAATTCTGGAAATTCTCGATAAGGAGCAGGTCCCGGCCACCTTCTTTGTCTGCGCGCAGGACGCCAACGAAAAATATCTGCCCCTTGTGGCGGACATCGCGGCGGCGGGGCATCAGATCGCGCTGCACAGCGCGACGCATCAATACTCCAAAATTTATGCGAGCACTGACGCATTCTGGCAGGACATCAGAACGCTGCGCCAGGCGTTGGAGCCGTATGTGGATGTGGCGGCCATCGACTGGCTGCGTTTCCCCGGCGGCAGCACAAACACAGTCAGTCACCGCTACGGCGGAAACGGCATCATGAAGGCCCTGAAGGCCCAGGCCGAGGACAAGGGCTACCACTGGATCGACTGGAACGTCTGCGCCGAGGACGCCACCGCCAGCCACCCGGATGCCGCGCAGATTTTGCGCAACATTCGCCGCGATGCTGATGGTCAGGACACCTGTGTCGTCCTGCTGCATGATACAAAAGCAACAAGTCAGACCGTCAAGGCCCTGCCCGATATGATCGCCTATTTCCGGGAGCAGGGCTACAATTTTTGTACGGTTGCACAGATGGATGCCTTGCAATGTGAAACAAAATAGGGTATAATGTACAAGAATCGAAAAGCGGTGGGAGGCGGAACGATGCGCAAAACGGAAAGCCAGAAGATAGCCCTCTGCGGTATGCTGGGGGCGCTTTCGGTGGTGCTTTTGCTGCTGGGCAGTGCACTGCAGATCGGCACCTATGCCGCGCCGATGCTGGCGGCGTTCCTGCTCATCCCGGTGCTCGAGGAATACGGCACGCGCTACGCGCTGACCCTCTACGTCTGCGTGGCAATTCTGGCCGTGCTCTTTGTGCCGGAGACCGAACTGGCGCTGTTTTACGTGCTGGTCATGGGGTATTACCCCGTGCTGCGCGTCAAGCTGAACGGCGTAAAAAGCACGCTCCTGCGCTGGGTGCTGAAGTTCGCGGTGTTCAACGCGGGCACGGTGCTGGTGTATCTTTTACTGTTTGCGCTGCTCGGGCCTGCCGTGCTGGACGAGCTGCTGGCCGACGGCGTCGGGATGCTGGCAGCACTGCTGGCCGCGGGCAACCTGTCGTTCTGGCTGTGTGACCGCGCACTGGCGGCACTGACGCGGTATTACCACGTCATACTCAAGCCAAAGCTGAAAAAGAAGTTTTAATTCGGGGAGGAAAACAACATGTGGTACGATGAGGCAGTAGTTTATCAGATCTACCCGCTGGGGCTTTGCGGCGCACCGCTGCAAAACGACGGTGACCAGGCGCAGGCGGGCGAGCACCGCATTCTGCGGGTGCTGGACTGGGTGGAGCACATCAAGCGCCTGGGCGCGACCTGCGTGCTGTTCAACCCGCTGTTCGAGAGCGACGCCCACGGCTATGACACCCGCGACTACAATAAGGTGGACTGCCGCCTGGGCACAAACGACGACCTCAGGCAGGTCTGCGCGGCGCTGCACGCGGCGGGCATAAAAATCCTGTTTGACGGCGTGTTCAACCATGTGGGCCGTGGCTTCTGGGCGTTCAAGGACGTGCAGGAGAAGCGCTGGGACAGCCCGTACAAGGACTGGTTCCACATCAGCTTTGACGGCAACACCAACTACAACGACGGCTTCTGGTATGAAGCGTGGGAGGGCTGCAACGAGCTGGTCAAGCTGAATCTGCAGAACCCGGCGGTGAAAAATTACCTGTTTGACGTTGTGCGCGGCTGGGTGCGGGACTACGACATCGACGGCCTGCGTTTGGATGTTGCCTACTGCCTCGACCTTGGCTTTTTGGCCGAGCTGCGCGGGCTGGCCGACAGCATCAAGCCGGAGTTCGCACTGGTGGGTGAGACGCTGCACGGAGACTACAACCGCTGGATGAACGACCACGCCTGCCACAGCGTAACGAACTACGAGTGCTACAAGGGCCTGTATTCGAGCTTCAACACGGGCAACATGCACGAGATCAGCTACAGCCTGAACCGCCAGTTCGGCTCCGAGCAGTGGTGCCTGTACACGGGCAAGCACCTGCTGAGCTTTGTAGATAACCACGATGTAACGCGCATTGCGACGATTTTGACGGACAAGGGCTGCCTACGCCCCATCTACGGTCTGCTGTTCGGTATGCCCGGTGTGCCGTCGGTCTACTACGGCAGTGAATGGGGCATGGAGGGCGACAAGCGCAACGGCGACCCGACGCTGCGCCCGGCGGTGGAGAAGCCCGAAGAAAACGACCTGACCGCTTGGATCGCGGCGCTGGCCCACGCCCACACGGGCAGCAAGGCGCTGTGCCGGGGCAGCTACCGCAATGTGCTGGTCCAGCCTAAGCAGCTGATTTTTGAGCGCTACGCCGACGGTGAGCGGGTGCTGGTGGCCATCAACGCGGACGGCAATCCGTTTGACGCCCACTTTGACGCGGGCTGCGGCCGCGCGGTGGACCTCATCACAGGCGCCGACCACGACTTCGGCGGCGGCAGCACGCTGGAGCCGTACAGCTGCCACTTCTGGAAATGTGAGCGATAATACGATATAAAAAGGCACCTGTCCGTGTGGGCAGGTGCCTTTTTGTGCTATGCTGTATGTTGTAAGGGGCAGCGCCCTCGACGCCCCGCAGGGCAGTATGTAGGGCGGCCTGCCCTCAGGCCGCCGCAGCGGGGGGAGGGTGCCCCGCCCTACAATGTATGGGTTAAAGGGGTAGCCCCTGTAAACCCTACGGGGCGGCCCATGTATGGGTTAAGGTTTTAAAGTTTCTTTGCCTACTTTCTTTTCAAAGAAAGTAGGTCACAGGTTCGTATATCCCATCAGCTTTTCATCCACGACGGCGGCGGTGTCGCGGCCCTCGCGCAGCGCCCAGACGACAAGGCTCTGGCCGCGGCGCATATCGCCGCAGGCGAACACCTTCGGGTCGGCAGTGGCGTACTTCACATCGGCCACGGTGCCGCGCTTCGTGCGCTCGACGCCGAACGCATCGGCCACATAGGGCTCGCAGCCCGTAAAGCCTGCCGCGATCAGCACAAGGTCGCAGTCCACGGTGAACTCCTCGCCGGTGGGCACCATCTGGCGGCGTCCGTCCACGACCTCGCTTTTCAGCTTGGAGATCAGCGCACCGCAGACCTGCCCGGCCTCGTTCTTGTAGAACTCCTTGACAGTCGTCTGGTAGACGCGGGGGTCAAAGCCGAATTTGGCGATGGCCTCCTGCTGGCCGTAGTCGGTTTTCAGCACGCGGGGCCACTCGGGCCAGTCGTTGCCGGGGGCGCGGGCCGCGGGCGGGCAGGGCATCATTTCCAGCTGCATGACGCTCTCGCAGCCCTGGCGGATGGCCGTGCCGACGCAGTCGTTGCCGGTGTCGCCGCCGCCGATGACCAGCACGGGCTTGCCCGCGGCGGAAACCGCCTTGCCGTCCGCAAAGTTGGAATCCAGCAGACTGCGGGTCACGCTGGTCAGGTAATCCACCGCAAAGAAGATGCCCTGCGCGTCGCGGCCCGGGGCCTGGATGTCGCGGGCCTGCTTCGCGCCGCAGCACAGCACCACGGCGTCATAGCGGGCCTTCAGCTCCTCGGCGCTGACCGTATTGCTGACGTCGGCGTTAAAAACAAACTCAATGCCCTCGTCCTGCAAAATTTTCACGCGGCGGTCAATGACCCACTTTTCCAGCTTCATGTTGGGGATGCCGTACATCAGCAGGCCGCCCGCGCGGTCCTCGCGCTCATAGATGGTCACGCGATGGCCGCGCTTGTTGAGCAGGTCGGCCACGGACAGGCCCGCGGGACCCGCACCGATGACCGCCACGGTCTTGCCCGTGCGGGCCGGGGGCGGCACGGCATGAATGGCGCCGCTCTCGTAACCGTATTCCACGATGGCGCGCTCGTTTTCCTTGACCGTGACCGGGTCACCCGTGACGTTGCCGCAGGTGCAGGCCGCCTCGCACAGGGCGGGACAGACCCGGCTCGTGAACTCCGGGTATCGGTTCGTGGCGATCAGCCGGTGCACGGCCAGATCCCACTTGCCCTGATAGACCAGGTCGTTCCACTCGGGGATTAGGTTGTTCAGCGGGCAGCCGCTGAACATGCCGCCCAGCTGAACGCCGCTCTGGCAGAAGGGGACGCCGCAGTCCATGCAGCGTGCGCCCTGGGCCTGCTGCTCGTCGGTGTGCAGCGGGACGTGAAACTCGTTAAAATTTCGGATGCGCTCCTCGGGCGGCAGCTCTAAACTGGTCTGCCGCGTAATTTCCATAAATCCTGTCGGTTTGCCCATGGTACTCTGCCTCCCTTACTTTGCGCTTTTCATGGCGTAGAACGCCTCGATCTGGGCCTGCTCGCTGTCCTCGCCCTTTTCTTCCATCTGGGCGATCAGGCGCAGCATCTTGTCGTAGTCGTGGGGCAGGACCTTCTTGAACTTGGGCAGATACTCGCCGAAGTTGTCAAGGATTTCCTTGCCGCGTGGCGACCCGGTCAGCTCCACATGCTCACGGATCAGGTCTTTCAACAGCGATACATCGTACTTGTGCTCCACAGGCTCCAGACTGACCATGTCCTTGTTGACGCGCTGGTAGAAGTCCCAGTCCTCGTCCAGCACGTAGGCGATGCCGCCGCTCATGCCGGCTGCAAAGTTCTTGCCGGTCTTGCCGAGGACGACCACCGTGCCGCCGGTCATGTACTCGCAGCCATGGTCGCCCACGCCCTCCACAACGGCAGTTGCGCCGGAGTTGCGCACGCAGAAGCGCTCACCGGCCACGCCGTTGATGAACGCCGTGCCGCCCGTAGCACCGTACAGTGCCACGTTGCCGATGACGATGTTCTCGCTGCGGTCAAAGGCGGCGTCCTTCGGCGGGTAGACGACGAGCTTGCCGCCGGACAGACCCTTGCCGATGTAGTCATTCGCGTCGCCGACCAGCTCGAGCGTCAGGCCCTTGGGGATGAATGCGCCGAAGCTCTGGCCGCCGTAGCCGTGGCAGACGACATGGAACGTGTCGTCGGGCAGCGTGTTGCCGAACCTGGCGGTGATCTCGCTGCCAATGATCGTGCCGAACGCGCGGTCCGTGTTGCCGACATCCAGCGTGACGGTGCTGGGCTTCGGCTCGGCGGAGTCGAAGCTCTTTTTGAACTTCTTCATCAGGATGCGCATATCGGGGGTCTTTTCCAGCTGGAAGTTGTAAACATCCTTCGCGTTGAAGTGTACGTTGGAGTTCTCGACCAGCGGGTTCTGCAAAAGCGCGGTCAGGTCCATCTCGCCGGCGCGGGAGCCTGCGGGCGCGGCTTTGACCTTGAGCAGGTCGGTGCGGCCCACCAGCTCATCGACGGTGCGCACGCCGAGCTTTGCCATGTACTCGCGCAGGTCCTCGGCCATGAAGCGCATAAAGTTCATGATGTACTCGGGCTTGCCCTTGAACCGCTTGCGCAGCTCGGGGTTCTGGGTGCAGATGCCCATGGGGCAGGTGTCAAGGTTGCAGACGCGCATCATGACGCAGCCCATGGCCACCAGCGGGCCGGTGCCGAAGCCGAATTCCTCGGCACCCAGCAGGGCGGCAATGGCAACGTCGCGGCCACTCATCAGCTTGCTGTCCGCCTCGATGCGGACGCGGCTGCGCAGACCGTTCATGATCAGGCACTGGTGTGCCTCGGCAATGCCCAGCTCCCACGGCAGACCTGCGTTGTGGATGGAGTTGCGGGGGGCTGCGCCCGTGCCGCCGTCAAAGCCGGAAATCAGGATGACCTCCGCACCGGCCTTGGCAACGCCCGCGGCAATCGTGCCGACACCGGCCTCGCTGACGAGCTTGACGTTGATGGCTGCCTTGCGGTTGGAGCACTTCAAATCGTAGATCAGCTGCGCCAGGTCCTCGATCGAGTAAATATCGTGGTGGGGCGGGGGAGAGATCAGGCCGACGCCGGTGGTCGAGTTGCGGGTCTTGGCGACCCATGGGTAGACCTTGCCGCCGGGCAGCTGGCCGCCCTCGCCGGGCTTCGCGCCCTGCGCCATCTTGATCTGTATCTCACTGGCGGAGACCAGATACTTGCTTGTCACGCCGAAGCGGGCGGATGCCACCTGCTTGATGGCGGAGTTGCGCTCGGTGCCGAAGCGGTCTTCGGCCTCGCCGCCCTCGCCGGTGTTGGACTTGCCGCCCAGACGGTTCATCGCAATCGCCATGCACTCGTGGGCCTCCTCGGACAACGCGCCGTAGCTCATGGCCGCGGTCTTGAAGCGCTTGACGATGGAGTCAACGCTCTCGACCTCGTCGAGGGGCACGCTCTGCTCGGGATAGTTGAAGTCCAACAGGCTGCGCAGGTGCATCGCGTCGCCGTTCTCATTGGCAGCGGCGGCGGTGTACTGCTTGAAGGTATCGTAATTGCCGGTCCAGCAGGCCTGCTGCAAAAGGTGGATGGTCTGCGGGTTGTAGAGGTGCTGCTCGGCAGCGGGGCCGCCGCGGAATTTGTGCGCACCCAGGCTCGGCAGCTCGCGGTTGATGTCCAGACCCAGCGGGTCGAATGCTTCCTGATGGCGGGCTTCCAGATCATTCTGGATGTCCTGGATCGTGATGCCGCCCACGCGGGAGACGGTGTTCGTAAAGTATTTGTCGATGACCTCTTTCGAGATGCCCAGCGCCTCAAAGATCTGGCTGCCCGCGTAGGACTGGATCGTGGAAATGCCCATCTTGGACGCGATTTTGACAATGCCCGCCAGCACGGCCTTGTTGTAGTCGCTGACAGCGGCGTAGTAGTCCTTGTCGAGAAGGCCGTCGGAAATCAGCTCACCGATAGTCTCCTGCGCCAGATACGGGTTGATGGCAGCTGCGCCGTAGCCCAGCAGCGTGGCGAAGTCGTGTACCAGGCGCGGCTCGCCGCTTTCCAGAATCAGCGCCATGGCGGTGCGCTTGCGGGTGCGGACCAGATACTTGCTGACCGCGCCCACAGCCAGCAGGCTGGGAATGGCGACGTGGTACTCGTCAATATCGCGGTCCGACAAAATCAGGATGTTCGCGCCGTCGCGGTAGGCGCGGTCCACATCGACAAACAGGCGCTCAATGGCCTTTTCCAGGTCGGTGTTCTTGTAGTAGCAGATGGACAGCGTTACGACCTTGAAGCCGGGCACGTCCATGGCCTTGATCTTGAGCAGGTCAGTCTCGGTCAGGATCGGGTTCTCGATTTTCAGGACCTTGCAGTTGTCGGCGTCCTCCTCCAGAAGATTGCCCTGCGCACCGACGTAGACGGTGGTCGAGGTGACGATCTTCTCGCGCAGCGCGTCGATGGGCGGGTTCGTGACCTGCGCAAACATCTGCTTGAAATACTCGCTCAGATTCGGGCGGGTGTGGCTCAAAACGGCCAGCGGAGTATCGCTGCCCATGGCCCCGGCGGGCTCGCCACCGTTCTTGGCCATTGGCAGAATGATCGTGGAGACGTCCTCATACCGGTAGCCGAACGCCTTCTGCAGCTGGACAAGCTGATCCTTCGTGTAGCTGGGCACCTTCTTGTTGGGCACCTTCAGGCTGGACAGCGGGACGAGGTTGCGGTCCAGCCACTCGCCGTAGGGCTGGCGGCTGGCGTAGTCAGCCTTCAGCTTTTCGTCGTCCACCAGCTCGCCCCTGACGGTATCCACCAGCAGCATCTTGCCGGGGCGCAGACGGTCCTTGCGCACGACCTCGTCGGCGGGAATGTCGAGCACGCCGACCTCGCTGGAAAGGATCAGGCGGCCATCCTTCGTGATGTAGTAGCGGCTCGGGCGCAGACCGTTGCGGTCCAGCACTGCGCCCATCACGTCGCCGTCGCTGAACAGGATGCTGGCAGGACCGTCCCACGGCTCCAGCATCGTGGCATAGTACTGGTAGAAGTCGCGCTTCTTCGGGTCCATCGACTTGTTGTTGTCCCACGGCTCGGGGATCGTGACCATGACGGCCAGCGGCAGATCCATGCCGTTCATGACCATGAATTCCAGCGTGTTATCCAGCTGGGCAGAGTCGGAGCCGCCCTGGTTGACGATGGGCAGAACCTTCGTCATATCGTCCTTTAAATAGTTGGAACCGATGGTTTCCTCGCGGGCAAGCATCGTATCCACGTTGCCGCGGATCGTGTTGATCTCGCCGTTGTGCAGGATGAAGCGGTTGGGGTGGGCGCGGTTCCAGCTCGGGGATGTGTTCGTCGAGAAGCGGCTGTGCACCATGCCGATGGCGGATTCATAGTCGGCGTCCTGCAGATCGGGATAGAACAGGCGCAGCTCCTTGACGAGGAACATACCTTTATAGACAATGGTGCGGCTGGACAGGCTGCAAACGTAGGTGTCGGGGCTGGACTGCTCAAACACGCGGCGCGCCACATAGAGGCGGCGGTCAAAGGCAATGCCGGCCTTGACGCGCTGCGGCTTGCCCACAAAGCCCTGCCAGATGCTGGGCATGCAGGCAATGGCCTTGTGGCCGAGCACCTCGGGGCAGGTGGGAACCTCGCGCCAGCCTAAGAAGGGCAGACCCTCCTTTTTGCAGACGATCTCAAACAGCTTCTTGGCCTGGTTGCGTTTGAGCTCATCCTGCGGGAAAAAGAACATGCCAATGCCATATTCCCGCTCTGCGCCCAAGGTCAGCCCCTGCTCGGCAGCGGCCTTCTGGAAGAATTTGTCGCTGATCTGCGTCAGAATGCCGACGCCGTCGCCGGTCTTGCCCTCGGCGTCCTTGCCCGCGCGGTGCTCCAGATGCTCCACGATCTGCAGCGCGTCGTCAATGGTTTTGTGGCTCTTGCGCCCCTTGATGTCCACCACAGCGCCGATGCCGCAGTTGTCATGCTCAAACCGGGGGCTGTACAGCCCGGCGGGGGTCTTGCGCTCGGTAAAGTTTTCCATACCTCGTTTGCTCCTTTCCCAATCCCGTTAAACCGCGCTGCGTCGCACATTTGCCGCGCGGGCGGGATAAACAAAAAAGACGCTCCCAACAGGGCACACAGGCCCCTTGTGGGAACGTCTTTGTTCTTGTCTGCATCATACCATAGATGCTGCCGCTTTACAATCCTAAAGCAGAAGATTTTACGGAAATTAAGCGAAAAACGTTTAGGAATTTGGTTTAGCAAGCGTAAACTTAATAAAATTAAGCGTCGCGGACGTTCTGCCGCTTTGTAGGGGCGGCATATATGCCGCCCGCGGCCTAACGGCATCCCCCTTTTCCGGTTTGCATTGTAGGGAGGGGTCTTGACCCCTCCGCGGCGGCCTGTGGGCAGGCCGCCCTACAATCCCCGGAGAGCGTGTGCCGCCATACGGGGCGTCGGGGACGCCGCCCCCTACAAGGTGCGCCGCGAACGTTCCGCGGCCCGCGGCCTAACGGCATCCCCCTTTTTTGGTTTGCATTGCAGGGAGGGGTCTTGACCCCTCCGCGGCGGCCTGTGGGCAGGCCGCCCTACGACCTACCGGGCAGTGCGTGCCGCCATGCGGGGCGTCGGGGACGCCGCCCCTACAAGGTGCGCCGCGCTGTAGGGGCCGGGCATGCCCGGCCCGCGGCCTCCCGGAACCGACCGTTTACGGTTGACCCGCAGGGGAGAGATTCATCCCTCCCGTGCCGTGTGCCTCCGCCGTTCAAACAAAAACCGCGCAAGGCTCCTCGCCCTGCGCGGTCATTTTGCATACTAAAAAACGTTACGCCGTTTTCTCGCCGTTCTGCTTTTTCAGCTCGACCAGAATCTCGGCCAGCAGTTCCTCCTGCGTGGGGGCGGCGGGGGCAGCAGGCTCCTCCGCCGCGGGCTCCTCATGCTTGCCCATCTCCATCAGCTTGTTCATAGCCTTGACGATGCAGAACAGCACGAACGCCATGATCAGGAAGTTGATGACGGCGGTGATGAACGCGCCGTACTTAAAGACCAGCTTGCCGTCGCCAAAGACATCCCACATCATGGCGTCAAAGTTGACCTTGCCCAGAATACCCAAAATCGGGCTGATGAGGTTGTCTGTCAGGGAGGTGACCAGCGTGGAGAACGCACCGCCGATGATAACACCGATGGCCATGTCCATCATGTTGCCCTTCAGGGCAAAGGCTTTGAATTCCTCAAAGAACTTTTTCATAAGTAACCTCCTCAAAACTTAAAATGTCGATGCAGCGTGTTACTTTTTCAGCAGCTTTGCCACGGTCTGGGCCGCATTGTCCAGATAGTCGCCCGCGAACATCTCGATCATGCCCGCATCGGCCTCCTTGGCCAGCTCGGGGTCGATGGGCATCTTCGCCAGCACCGGCAGCTTGTATTTGTCGGCGATCTCGTCCACATGGCTGTCGCCAAAGACGTTGATGTGCTTGCCGCAGTCGGGGCAGACGGCGTAGCTCATGTTCTCGACCAGGCCGAGGATGGGCACATGCATCATCTGAGCCATCTGGACGGCCTTGCCGACGATCATGCCGACCAGCTCCTGCGGGCTGGACACGATGACGATGCCGTCCACCGGCAACGTCTGGAACACGGTCAGCGGCACGTCGCCGGTGCCCGGAGGCATGTCAACGAACAGGAAATCAACGTCCCACACGACCTCCTGCCAGAACTGCTTGACCGCGCCCGCAATGACGGGGCCGCGCCAGACAACGGGGGCCTCGGGGTCGTCGAGCAGCAGGTTGATGCTCATGATTTCCACGCCGGTACGGCTGGAAACCGGGTTGATGCTCTCGCCGTCACCGGTGGCCGGGCCCTTCACGCCGAACAGGCGGGGGATGGACGGGCCGGTGATGTCGGCGTCCAGCACGCCGGCCTTAAAGCCAAGGCGGCGCATCGAGACAGCCAGCATGGCGCTGGTCATGCTTTTGCCGACGCCGCCCTTGCCGGAAACGACGCCGATGACTTTTTGGATACGGCTTCTTGCGTGCGGCGGCTCATGCTGCGGCGCGCGGTGATCGCAGTTGGACTTGCAGCTGCTGCAATCGTGGTTACAGGCTTCGCTCATGGTATATTTGCTCCTTTAAAAATTGCTCTTTCTTCAGTTTACCAAAAATCGCGCCGGAATGCAAGACACCGGTCAATTTTAAAGCGCCCCAGCGGTGTCTCTATTTTACCGTGTGCATCCCTCTCCCGCAAGTCATACCGCGCCGCCCGCCCGCATACCCATCAGCAGGGGAAGGGGGCGGCGTATGAGCAAACGCAGAACGTATCTACACAATGCGGCGCTGCTCACCGGGTCGGGGCTGGTGCTGCGGGCGCTGGGCATGGGGTTCCGAATCGTGCTGGCGGCGTATCTGGGCAGCGAGGGCATGGGTCTTTACCAGCTGATTCTGGCGCTGTACATGGTGTTTGTCTCGTTCGCCACGGCGGGCGTCAATGTGGCGTCGGCGCGGCTGGCGGCGCAAAGCCTGGCCCGCGGCAGCGGCATGGCCGAGACCCTGCGCGGGCTGTGCATCACGGCGCTGGGCTTCGGCACGGCGGCCATGCTGGCCCAAAGCGTATTGGCCGGGCCGTGCGCGCGGTATCTGCTGCACGACGTCCGGGCCGAGACCGCGCTGCTGATTTTGGCCCCCAGTCTGCCGTTTATGGCCGTGTCGGGCGCGGTGCGGGGGTGCTTTTTGGCCGCGCGGCGGGTGCAGCCGAACATCACGGCGCAGCTCATCGAGCAGCTGGTGCGGATGGCCGTCGCCGCGGCGGGTCTGCGGGTGCTGGCGCAGTGGGGCGCGGGCTACGGCTGCGCCGCCGTGCTGCTGGGCAACACGGTCAGCGAGAGCGTCTCCTGCGGCATTATGCTGGCTTTTGCCGCCCGCACGCCGGAATTTGCACCCCGGCCCGGTGCGCCGCTGCACCCCTACACCCGCAAGGAGCTGTACGACATCCTGTGGCCCGTCGAGGGCAGCCGCCTGCTGGCCAGCGCCCTGCAGGCGGCGGAAAGCAGCCTGATCCCCTACACGCTGGCGATTTACACGGGTAGCCGCGCCGAGGCCGTGGCCCAGTACGGCAGCTTAAAGGGTATGGCGCTGCCGCTGCTGTTTTTCCCGTTTTCGGTGCTGGGGGCGCTGTCCGGCCTGCTGATGCCCGAGATCACCCGCGCCCACACAAAGGGCGACACCGCCGCCATGCGACGCCTGATTTTTACGATGCTGCGCATGACCGGCGCGTTTTCGCTGACCGCGGGGGTCGGGTTTGTGCTGCTCGGCGCGCCGCTGGCCGGGTTCATCTACCGGGATGCCAAGGTTGGGCGGTATGTGCAGCTTTTGGGCTTCGTCGCGCCGTTCATGTATCTGGAGAGTATGGTGGACGGCGTGTTAAAGGGTCTGGGGGAGCAGCTTGCAACATTCCGATATTCGCTGTTTGACTCGGTGTTCCGCATTGCGGCGATTTGGCTTGTCGTGCCGCAGTACGGCATGATGGGGTTCCTGGGAGTCATGGCCGTGTCGAATCTGATGACCTGCGGGCTGAATATGAGGAGGATGATGGAACAAATAAAAAAGCCTTCCCCCTAGGGGGAAGGTGGCCGAGGCTCCGTCCGAGGTCGGATGAGGGGGAGGCTTGCGGGGGTATCCCGTGAACGGGAAGGTACGGTAGACTCTCCCTCATCAGTCCGCTTTGCGGACAGCTTCTCCCCCGGGGGAGAAACCTTTGGCGCGGGTTACAGCGTTTCCCCGCTCACCAGTCCGTTCCACAGCCGGTAATATACGCCCTGCTTCGCCAGCAGCTCATTGTGGCTGCCCTCCTCCTCGATGCCGTCGCGGCCCAGCACCAGAATGCGGTCCGCATTTTTGATCGTCGTCAGGCGGTGGGCAATCGTCAGGGTCGTGCGGCCCTTTGCCAGCTTGTCAAGGCTCTGGCCCACCAAAATCTCGCTCTCGTTGTCCAGGGCACTTGTGGCCTCGTCCAGCAGCAGGATGCGCGGGTTCTTCAAAAAGACGCGGGCAATCGCCAAACGCTGCTTCTGCCCGCCGGACAGCTTGACGCCGCGCTCACCGACGTAGGTGTCGTAGCCGTCCTTCAAAGCGCGGACAAAGGCATCGGCTCCGGCCAGGCGGGCAGCCTCCTCAATTTCGGCGCGGGTCGCGCCGGGGCGGCCATAGGCGATGTTCTCCGCCACCGTGCCGCTGAACAGGTAAACGTCCTGCTGCACGACGCCGATGGCCCCGCGCAGGCTGTGCAGCGTCACGCCGCGCACGTCCTGGCCGTCAATCAGGATCTTGCCGCCCGTCACATCATAGAAACGGGGGATCAGGCTGCACAGCGTCGTCTTGCCGCCGCCGGAAGGCCCGACGAGCGCGACATTCTCGCCCGGGCGGATATGCAGATCAACGTGGCGCAGGACCTTGTTGTGGTCGTCGGGGTACTCAAAGCTGACGTCGTCAAAGTCGATGCCGCCGTCCTTCACAACCAGTGGCTTCGCGTCGGGGGCATCGGCGATGGTGACGGGCGTATCCATGATCTCGGCAAAGCGCTCGATGCCGGTCATGCCGCGCTGGAACTGCTCGGCAAATTCGACGATACGGCGGATGGTCGCGATCAGCGTCGAGACATACAGCACATACGCGACAAGGTCGCCCGCGCTGATGGCCCCGTACACAAGGGACAATCCGCCCGCCAGAATGACAACAAAGTACATCAGACCGTCAAAAAGGCGCGTGGACGTGTTGAACGCCGCCATGGCGTGGTAGCTTAAGGTCTTGATCTGTTCAAAATCCCGGTTGCCCTGCGCGAACTTCTCGCGCTCCATGTCCTCGGCGGCAAACGCCTTGACGACGCGCTGCCCCAGCAGGCTGTCCTCGATCGTGGCGTTCAGCTCACCGATCTGAAAGCGCTGCTGGCGGAACCGCTCCCGCAGCTTGCGGTTGAGCTTGACCGAGACCACGCCCATCAGCGGCACGCAGGCAAAGACGACGAGCGTCAGCGGAACGCTGGCTTGGCAGAGGATAACAAACGATGCTGCGATCTTTATTCCTGCAATGAAGAACTCCTCCGGGCAGTGGTGGGCAAACTCGGTCACATCGAACAGGTCGTTGGTGATGCGGCCCATGATCTGGCCGACCTTCGTGTTGTTGTAGTAGGTGTGGTCGAGCCGCAGCAGGTGGTCAAAGGCGTCGCGGCGCATGTCGGTCTCGATGTGTACGCCCATGATGTGCCCGATGCCGGACATAAAGTAGCTTGCCGCGCCATCGATGATGCGCAGCACAAAGTAGAGCGCAGCCAGCCGCAGCACGGTGTCCACGGTCAGCGCGGCGGCGGAGACGGTGTTCGTCAGTGTGCGCATGATGGAGGGCAGGGCGATGTCGCAGAGCGTCGTCAGCGCGGCGCAGAACAAATCAAAGGCCAGTACGCCGCGGTACTTGGCCATATACGGCAGAAAACGGCGGATCAGGGTGCTGTTTTTGGGGCGCGGGTTGGTGGCAGCTTCGGACATGGGAACCTCTTTCGTTTGATGATTTTTGCATGGGAAATATCGCGGTAGGGGCCGGGCATGCCCGGCCCGCAGCCTTACGGAAAACGCCTGCCTGCGGGCGCATATAGAATGCGCCCCTACGTTGAAATCGACATTCCCCGTAGGGGCGGATTCTATATCCGCCCGCGGCAGGTGTGGCTTATTCGGTAATTTCCGGGTCGCCGGTCGGTTCCGCGGCGGGGGCCGGCTCCTCCGGCACAGTGGGCTCGGGGGCAGGCTCCGGCTCCGGGTCGGGGGCCGGCAGGGCCGGGAGGGTCTCGGTCTTCGTCTGACCGCAGACCGAGCAGGTGTAAACGTTGCTGCCGTCCGCGCCGACCTGCGGGTCGGTGTGGCCGGTCAGCTGCCAGTTGTGGTTGCCGGTGGCGGGGGATGGGTCGGTCATCTGCTCACCGCAGCTGCACTGGTAGGTCTTTACGCCGTCCGCGGTGCAGGTCGCGGTATCGCTGACGAGCTGGAAATTGTGGACGTGCTGCTCGGGTGTGGCTGTCGGTGTCGGCACCGGCGAGGGTGTCGGGGTCGCCTGCACGGCCTCGGTGCGGGTCTCGCCGCAGCCCTCACGGCGGCAGGCAAAGGTGATGACGCCGTTGCTGACGACCCCACCATCCCAGTCATGACCGAGTGCGGGCAGCTCCTTCTCGATGACTTCGCCGCAGATCGTGCACTTGTACTTGGCTGAGCCGTTGTTGGTGCAGGTCGGGTTCACCCGCGTATCCTCGATCTCCGCATAGTTGTGCTCGTGGGCGTCAGCCTTGAAATTGGCTGTCAGCACGACGCCGCCCGCATCGGCGCTCTGGGGCATCGTGAAGCTGATCGTCGCGCTGCTGTAGCTGCCGCCGGAGCTGGCCGTCCAGCCCGCAAAGACAAAGCCCTCGTCAGGCACTGCAGTCACAGCTGCCGCCGTGCCGCCCTTTTTGACGAGCTGGCTCGTTGTGCCGGACAGCTTGCCGCCGTTTGCAGCAACAAATTCCAGCGGGACCTTCGCGCCGCGCACGGCGATGGGATCCTTGTTGATAAGGTTCGCGGGCACACCGTCCGGTGTCGGGATCGTGCCCAGCGGCTGCGGGCGGCGGTCCTCGGCGGCATAAGCATGGGTGCGCACATAGGTAAAATATGCGGTAACGGCCTCCTTCGAGAGGTGCACGCCGTCGGACAGCGTGTAGTCCTTTTTGGCCCAGCCTGTGGCATCGTCGCGCAGGACCTCGGCGCTGTTCAAAAACTTAAAGCCGTTTTCCTCGCACATCTGCACGAGCGCGGCGTTGTAGGCATCGACCTGGGTCATCGTCAGGTTCGTGTTCTCGCGCTGC
>QWCN01004135.1_pt1 | contig 15832 bp, 9 predicted proteins | sample 1972711 | NCBI WGS metagenome assembly QWCN01 (sample SAMN09866707, study PRJNA288562) | Human gut metagenome isolate term1_stool, whole genome shotgun sequencing... | isolation source: gut | host: Homo sapiens | place: USA: California | reverse complement strand
ATAGAAGATGAAGATGGAAATGTGATCGATCCTCCGGAAGATTATATACCACCAACCAGTAAACATTCTTCTGAAACGACCCAGAGTTCTCATACAGGTGAAAGCAGTCAGGCCCATCCGGGAGAGACTACAAAGGCAGCCCATCCGGGAGACTCCACAGAAAGCTTAAAGCCTACGGTTCCAAGCGGTACGCTATCACCTTCCCGTACCACAGAAGCGGCAACTACAGAGGCTGCTACAAAACCATATGGACCGGGAAGCTATCAGGGATATTACTTTTCAAGACCGATCAGTATTGAAAAACTAAAGGAAAAGTATATGAAGTAAAGGAATACATATGGCAGAGTCTAGTAATGGAAAACAGCTCAAGTACTTTCAACTGATGGAAGACTTAAAGGAGCAGATCATTTCGGGAAAAATAAAAGCAGGAGAGAAGCTGCCTTCGGAAAATGAACTTTCACAGAATTATCAGGTCAGCAGACAGACTGTTCGGAAAGCACTGGCTATATTACAGAACGCAGGATATATCTATGCAGAACATGGGAGGGGGACATTTTGTTCCGAACTGCTGCGGCATACACATAACTCGAAAAATATTGCGGTGATCACGACGTATCTGTCGGATTATATTTTTCCCCGTGTCATACAGGGAATCGACAGTGTGCTGACTGCAGAGGGGTACAGCATCATCTTAAAGAACACAAGAAATTCGAGAAGCCGTGAGGCACAGTATTTAGAGGAATTATTACAAAAAGATATCGACGGCATCATCATAGAACCGAGCAAGAGCCAGATTTTTTGCAGACATATGCATCTGTACCGCAAATTAGAAGAATTTCAGATACCCTATGTATTTATACAGGGGTGTTTTCCACAGATGCGTGACAAACCGCATATCTTAATGGATGACTGCAAGGGCGGCTATATGATCACACACTACCTGATCTCATTAGGACACCGTAAGATCGCAGGTGTATTCAAGGCAGATGATATGCAGGGACAGAACCGCCACAAGGGATATGTCATGGCATTGCAGGAGGCAGGGATCATGTACGATGCGGAAATGGTTGTCTGGTATCATACAGAAGACCGGAAGATCCATCCATATGAAAGCATTAAGGAATTAGCAAGACAGAAACAGGAAATGGACACAGTTGTCTGCTACAATGACCAGACTGCTGTACAAGTAATCCGGGCATTAAAAGAAGAAGGACTCCGTATACCGGAAGATGTTTCCGTCACAGGATATGATAATTCCCATATTGCCAATCAGGAAGGATTACAGCTTACCACGATCGCCCACCCGCAGGAAAAATTAGGAGAAATGGCAGCAGAGTTATTGCTTGAACTATTACACAATGGGGAGCAGGAAAAGCCGCAGAGCGTACTGATTGAACCGGAACTTATCATCGGCAATTCATGCAGACAGATCCATGCAGATCAGGAGTAAAAAGTCAAACAGAAACGTGTAGTAATAGTTACTAGATTTTTCGAATATTTATTGTTAAAAATGTAGAGAAAAAACAACTTGTATATATGTGCGTACAAGTTATATGATGGAAGTAGGATTGCGAGAGTTTAAATATAAGTATCAATGTATAGGAGGATAATAAAAATGTTATTACAGAAAGAGTACAAGTTTTGGTTTTGTACAGGTTCACAGGATCTCTACGGTGATGAGTGCCTTGCAAAAGTAGCAGAACATTCCAAAAGAATCGTAGATGAACTGAACAGATCAGGCATTCTGCCATATGAAGTTGTATGGAAACCAACCCTTATCACAAATGAGCTGATCCGTAAGACTTTTAACGAAGCAAACGCAGATGAAACCTGTGCAGGTGTGATCACATGGATGCATACTTTTTCACCGGCAAAATCATGGATCAATGGTTTGCAGGAATACCGCAAACCATTGATGCATTTCCATACACAGTTCAATGAAGAACTTCCATATGATACGATCGATATGGATTTTATGAACGAGAACCAGTCTGCACATGGTGACAGAGAATACGGTCATATCGTAAGCAGAATGAGGATCGAGCGTAAAGTTGTTGTCGGACACTGGAGTGATCCGGTCGTTGTAGGCAAGATCGCTTCTTGGATGCGTACAGCAGTAGGTATCATGGAAAGCAGCCATATCCGTGTAATGCGTGTGGCAGACAACATGAGAAACGTAGCCGTAACCGAAGGCGATAAAGTAGAAGCACAGATCAAATTCGGCTGGGAAGTAGATGCTTATCCGGTAAATGAGATCGCAGAAGCAGTTGCAGCCGTATCTGCATCTGATACAAATGCTTTAGTAGATGAATATTATGATAAATATGACATTCTCTTAGAAGGCAGAGATCCGGAAGAATTTAAGAAACATGTTGCAGTCCAGGCACAGATCGAGATCGGATTCGAGAGATTCTTAAAAGAGAAGAATTATCAGGCAATCGTTACACACTTTGGTGACTTGGGTGCATTAAAACAGCTTCCGGGACTTGCTATCCAGAGATTGATGGAAAAAGGTTACGGATTCGGAGCAGAAGGTGACTGGAAAGTTGCAGCGATGGTACGTCTGATGAAGATCATGACAGCCGGCATGAAAGATGCAAAAGGAACTTCCATGTTAGAAGATTATACATACAACCTTGTAAAAGGAAAAGAAGGTATCTTAGAGGCTCATATGCTTGAAATCTGCCCATCTATCGCAGACGGTCCGATCAGCATTAAGTGCCAGCCATTATCCATGGGAGAGAGAGAAGATCCGGCAAGACTTGTATTTACCTCTAAAGAGGGACATGGTATTGCAACATCCCTGATCGACCTTGGCAACCGTTTCCGTCTGATCATCAACGATGTTGAGTGCAAGAAGACAGAGAAACCGATGCCAAAACTTCCAACAGCTACAAACTTCTGGACACCGGAACCGGATATGTATACAGGAGCTGAAGCCTGGATTCTTGCAGGTGGAGCACATCATACCGCATTTACTTATGACTTAACTGCAGAGCAGATGGGTGACTGGGCAAATGCAATGGGAATCGAAGCAGTTTATATTGACAAAGATACAAAGATCCGTGATTTCAAGAGAGATCTGATGTTAGGAGAAGTATTCTATCGTTAGAATACAATCATAATGATCCTTATGCAGCAGCAGATGGGTTACAGTTCACAAAAAAATGTGGGCTGTAAATTCAGGCGGTTGCATTGGCATATAAAAAATAAAAAGAGAAGGAGAAATAAGACCATGAAATTTTTTATTGATACTGCAAATGTAGATGATATTCGAAAGGCAAATGATATGGGGGTTATCTGTGGCGTTACAACAAACCCATCCCTGATCGCAAAAGAAGGCAGAGATTTTAATGAAGTGATCAAAGAGATCACATCGATCGTAGACGGCCCGATCAGCGGAGAAGTAAAAGCTACAACAGTAGATGCAGAGGGAATGATCAAAGAAGGACGTGAGATTGCAAAGATCCATCCGAATATGGTTGTTAAGATCCCAATGACAGTTGAAGGGTTAAAAGCAGTAAAAGTATTAGCAAAAGAAGGCATTAAGACAAATGTAACATTAATTTTCTCAGCAAACCAGGCATTGCTTGCAGCAGAGGCAGGAGCTACTTATGTTTCTCCATTCTTAGGAAGATTAGATGATATCAGCCAGCCGGGTATTGACCTGATCCAGACGATCGCAGAGATCTTTGATATCTATGGATATGAAACAGAGATCATCGCAGCATCTGTTCGTAACCCGATCCATGTAACAGACTGCGCATTAGCAGGTGCAGATATCGCAACTGTTCCATACAAAGTAATCGAGCAGATGACAAAACATCCATTGACAGATCAGGGAATTGAGAAATTCCAGGCAGATTATAAGGCAGTATTTGGCGAATAAGCAGCGGGGGATGATAGCATGAACAAATTAGAACTTCAGAAAACGGCAGTAGAAGTCCGTAAAGGAATCGTAACTTCCGTACACAGTGCAAAGGCAGGACATCCGGGCGGATCACTGTCAGCAGCAGATATTTTTACTTATTTATATTTTGAAGAAATGAACATCGATCCGAAAGATCCGAAAAAAGCAGACCGTGACCGTTTTGTATTGTCTAAAGGACATACAGCACCGGGACTTTATTCTGCACTTGCAAACCGTGGATATTTTCCAGTAGATGATCTTTTGACACTTCGTCATACAGGAAGTTATTTACAGGGACATCCTGATATGAAACATATTCCGGGGGTTGATATGTCATCCGGTTCTTTAGGACAGGGCTTATCAGCAGCAGTTGGTATGGCACTTGCAGGAAAAATGGATAAAAAAGATTACCGTGTATATGCATTATGCGGTGATGGAGAGATTCAGGAAGGCCAGATCTGGGAAGCAGCTATGTTTGCCGGACACCGTAAGTTAGATAATCTCGTAGTGATCGTAGATAATAACAATTTACAGATTGACGGACCGATCGACGAAGTATGTTCACCATATCCGATCGATAAGAAATTTGAGGCATTCAATTTCCATGTGATCAATATCGACGGAAATGATTTTGATGAAATTGCAGCAGCGTTCAAAGAAGCAAGGGAAACCAAAGGAATGCCGACAGCGATCATTGCACGTACCGTAAAAGGAAAAGGCGTTTCTTATATGGAAAATCAGGCTGGATGGCATGGAAAAGCTCCAAATGATGAAGAATACCAGATCGCAATGGAAGATTTGAAGAAAGCAGGTGAAGCATTATGTCAGTAATCGAAAATATCAAAGATCTGCCAAAGATTGCAACCCGTGATAGTTACGGCAACGCATTAGTAGAACTTGGCAAAGAAAAAGACAACTTAGTAGTATTAGATGCTGACCTTGCAGCAGCTACCAAAACAGGTATATTCAAAAAAGCTTTTCCGGATAGACACATTGACTGTGGTATCGCAGAAGCAAATATGACAGGAATTGCAGCAGGTATGTCAACTTGTGGAAAAGTGCCATTTATCAGCACATTCGCAATGTTCGCAGCAGGACGTTCCTATGAGCAGGTGCGTAATTCCATCGGGTATCCGCACTTAAACGTGAAGATCGGGGCAACTCATGCAGGAATCTCTGTAGGAGAAGACGGAGCAACCCATCAGTGTAATGAAGATCTTGCACTTATGCGTGTGATCCCGGGCATGGTTGTGATCAATCCATGTGATGATATTGAAGCAAAAGCAGCCGTACGTGCCGCTTATGAACATGACGGTCCTGTTTATATGCGTTTTGGACGTTTGGCAGTTCCGGTTATCAATGACAGAGAAGATTACAAGTTTGAACTTGGAAAAGGTGTTGTTTTACGTGAAGGTAAAGACATCACGATCTTTGCGACAGGTCTGTGTGTTGTAGAAACACTGCTTGCAGCAGAAAAATTAGCAGCAGACGGAATCGATGCAGAAGTGATCAACATCCATACGATCAAACCGATCGATGAAGAACTGATCACAGCATCTGCAGCAAAGACAGGCAGGGTATTTACGGTAGAAGAACATTCAATTATCGGTGGACTCGGAGCAGCAGTTTCAGAAGTACTTTCAGAGAAACAGCCGACAAAAGTAACCAGAATCGGTGTCAACGATGTATTCGGTGAATCCGGTCCTGCAGTAGAATTATTACATAAATATGGTTTAGATGCCGAAGGCATTTACAATAAAGTAAAAGAAACAGTATAGAACTGTAACATGGAGGAAAAGGACAATGAGTCAGAAAGAGGCAATCGCAGCAGGAAAGACAGCCCTTGGTATTGAGTTTGGTTCAACCAGGATCAAGGCAGTATTGATCGGAGAGGATCATGTACCACTTGCATCAGGAAGCCATGAATGGGAAAATCAGTTTGAAAATGGTGTATGGACATACAGCTTAGACGCAATCTGGAATGGATTGCAGGACTGCTACAGAGATTTAGCAGCAGATGTCAAAGCAAAATATGATGAAACAATCACAAGCATCGGATCTATCGGATTTAGTGCAATGATGCATGGTTATATGGCATTTGATAAGAATGATGAACTGTTAGTTCCATTCCGTACATGGAGAAATACCATTACAGAAGAAGCAGCAGACAAGCTGACAGCGGAATTGAACTTCAATATTCCACAGAGATGGAGTATCTCCCATTTATATCAGGCAATCCTAAATAAAGAAGACCACGTAAAAGACGTAACATTCTTTACAACATTAGCCGGTTATATCCATTGGAAATTGACAGGAGAGAAGATCCTTGGTGTTGGTGATGCATCCGGTATGTTCCCAATCGACAGTACAACCAGAGATTACGACGTAAAGATGCTAAAAAAATTCGATGCATTAGTTGCACCATATAACTTCTCATGGAAATTAGAGGAGATCTTACCAAAAGTATTATTAGCAGGTGACAATGCAGGAACACTTACAGAAGAAGGAGCAAAACTCTTAGATACCACAGGAAACTTAAAAGCCGGTATTCCGGTATGCCCGCCAGAAGGTGATGCAGGAACAGGTATGGTAGCAACGAACAGTGTTGCAGTAAGAACAGGAAATGTATCTGCCGGAACTTCTGTCTTTGCAATGATCGTATTAGAGAATGCATTAAAGAAAGTACATCAGGCAATCGATTTAGTAACAACACCAACCGGTGATACAGTTGCTATGGTACATTGTAACAACTGTACTTCCGACCTGAATGCATGGGTTGGACTGTTCCGTGAGTTCGCAGAGAGCTTTGGTATCGAAGTAGATATGAACAAACTCTTCTCCGTACTTTACAACAAAGCATTAGAAGGCGATCCAGACTGCGGCGGTTTATTAGCATACAACTACTTCTCCGGTGAAAGCATCACAGGATTTGAAGAAGGAAGACCGTTATTTGCAAGAAGTTCAGAGAGCAGCTTTAACCTTGCTAACTTTATGAGAGTTCATTTATTTACAGCACTTGGTGCTTTAAAGAATGGTCTTGATATCCTCTTAAAAGAAGAAGATGTAAAAGTAGACAAGATCTATGGACATGGTGGATTATTCAAGACTCCGGTTGTAGGACAGAGAATCATGGCAGCAGCTATGGATACACCGGTATCTGTTATGGAAACAGCAGGTGAAGGTGGTGCATGGGGTATTGCCGTATTAGCGGCTTACATGAATAATAAAGCAGATGGCGAATCTTTAGCAGATTATCTGAACAACAAAGTCTTTGGCGGTGAAGCAGGTATCACAGAGAATCCTGTAGCATCTGATGTCAAAGGATTTGATGATTTCTTAAAGACTTACAATGCAGGACTGCCGATCGAAAGAGCAGCAGTTGAGTGCTTAAAGATGGAATAAGGAAGGAAAAAACAATGCTTGAAGAATTAAAAAAACAGGTATATGAAGCAAATATGGAATTACCGCGTCGTGGACTGATCACCTATACATGGGGAAATGTCAGCGGGATCGACAGAGAAACAGGTTATTTTGTGATCAAACCAAGTGGTGTGGATTATGATGAATTAACACCGGACGATATGGTTGTTATGGACTTAGAAGGCAACAAGATCGAAGGAAGATATAAACCGTCATCTGATACACCGACCCATTTAGAGTTATATAAGAAATATCCGGAGATCGGTGGTGTTGTACATACACATTCACCGGAAGCAACTTCATGGGCACAGGCTGGAAGAAGTATTCCATTATACGGAACTACACATGCAGATTATTTCTATGGAGAGATCCCATGTGCAAGAGTACTGACACAGGAAGAAATTGATGAGGGATATGAAACCAATACCGGAATGGTTATCATCGAAACATTCGAAGAGCGTGGCTTAAATCCGATGCATACACCGGGTGTTCTCTGCAAGAACCATGGACCTTTCACATGGGGCAAAGATGCAGCAGAAGCTGTACACAATGCAGTTGTATTAGAAGAAGTTGCGAAAATGGCAACCAGAACAGAACTCATCAATCCGAAAGTGCAGCCGGCTCCGGATCGTATCCGTGACAAACATTTCTACCGTAAACATGGTGCAAATGCATATTACGGACAGAACTAAGCGTTGATGCAGAAACAGGCTATAAGTTAAAGTTTTAAATAAAATGGGACATCGTATCATATGGTACGGTGTCCCGTTTTTGTGTATTCCGGAAAAAGTCAGGCATTGCGTTGAACCCTCATAAGATGATATAATAAAACATAAAGCTAAAAAACAAAAACGTTTTCACAAAGAGAAATGAACAGGTAGAACAATATGATAAAAGTATTTTTAGTAGAAGATGAGATTATTATACGTGAAGCGATTCACAAGATGATTCCATGGGCAGAATACGGTTTTGAACTGATCGGAGAGGCAAAAGACGGAGAAATGGCACTTCCGCTGATCAAAAAGTGTAAGCCGGATGTTCTGATCACCGACATTAAAATGCCGTTTATGGATGGACTGACTTTAAGCAGACTTGTGAAAAAAGATCTGCCGAATACCAAGATCATCATTATCAGCGGTTATGATGATTTCGATTATGCCAGACAGGCAATTGCATTAGGTATCGAACAATACCTTTTAAAACCGATCAGTAAAGATGAGTTTTTAGAGGTATTAGAGGGAATCCGTTCCAAATACGAAAAAGAGAACGAGCAGAAGCTGTATTACCAGAAGTTTGAAAATGAGATCAAGGCATATGAAAAGAATGCCCAGAGAGATTTCTTTGAACTGTTAGTTTCTGAAGATGTAGATCTGCAGAGGATCTATGAGCAGGCAGACAGACTTCAGATCGACATTATGGCACAGTGCTATAATTTAGTGTTATTTGATATTGGTGCAAAGTCCGATTATCAGAACGTCGGGGACAGATATTCAAACGATGCTGCAGATGTGCAGAATAAGATCGATGAGTTCTTTATCAATAACCGGAGTTACCAGTTATTCCGTAACCAGCAGTTCAATTATGCAGTACTGATCAAGGGTGATGAAAATGAGATCGGACAGGTTACCGCAGAATGTATCGAATTTTTAAAGACGACATTTGAACAGAATGGAACCTTAGAATGGTTTGTCTGTGCAGGTAAGAGCGTTGAGCGGTTAAGCCTGATGAGTGAGTGTTACAAAGAAGCAATGAAATCTTTTGCCTACCGCTATTTAGGCTATCGTTATGTATTTTCTTATGAGAATATAGAAAAAACTGAAAAAGATGAAGATATGAACCTTCAGAATATTGATATGAATGCTGTGAAACAGGAGATCATCTATAATTTCCTGTTCAATGCACTAGATGAAGAAGTAGACAGTTTCGTTAAGAATTATTTACAGATGATCGGCGGCGAGGCAATGCGTTCAAAGATGTTCCAGCAGTATATCCTGTTGAATCTGCATTTCTGTCTGACAAGTTTTGCAGAAAAATTAGGTTATGACAAAACAGAGATCGACGATTCCCTGAAGTTCATCGTAGATGAGAGGATCAAGTCTACAGAAGATTTAGAAAAGATCATCGGTTCCATCTTGCGCAAAGGGATCAGGCTGCGTGAGGAACGCTCAAAGGGAAGAAACCAGAGTGTGATCCGTACAGCATTACAATATATGGAGGAGAATTTTACAGATGATTCTCTGACACTAAACCGTGTAGCAGGTGTTGCGAATGTCAGTGCCAACCATTTCAGTGCCTTGTTCAGTCAGGAAATGGGGCAGACATTTATCGAATACTTAACACAGCTTCGCATGAGCCGTGCTAAAGAGCAGCTCCGATGTACCGATATGCGGTCAGGAGAGATTGCATTAGAAGTCGGTTATAAAGATCCGCATTATTTCAGTTTCTTATTTAAAAAAACACAGGGGTGTACACCAAGCGAATACCGGAATCAGACGCGTTCGCAGAAATAAAAGTTCAGTGTATATAGAAGGGAGATAAAATGAAAAAGTTATTATTACAGACAGGAACAGTTTTTTTGTTTGCACTTACCGTATTGCTGTTTCACACAGGAAGTTTTCAGGTACAGGCAGCAGAAGAAACGACATTAGAACCAGTAGAATATATCAACCGTTATTACGATGAAGAAAAAGGGGAAGTTGTCAGCGAATCAGAAGTATGTGAAGATTATACAGTTCTGACGGCAGATATGACAACTTTGAAGAATGGCTGGTATGTGGTAAATGATTATGTTGAAATGGGCAGCACAGTCGAGATTCGTGGAGATGTCAGAGTGATCATTGAAGATGAAAAAAAGTGGGCAGTTTACAATAGCAATATCCATGTTACCGGAACGAACAGCTTTACAGTATATGCAGGAGCAGAGCAGACCGGAGAGTTAGTGGTTACAAAATCTTATAATGATGACGGAAAGGCAAGCATCGGCGGTGCTGGGGCAGACACTGTGGAAAATGGTGAAAGCTGTGGTACGATCACATTCAATGGTGGAAAAGTGACGATCAGAAGAGGATGTGGTGGAACAACAATCGGAACCGGAACATATGGAAATGGTGGTCGTATTGTGATCAATGCCGGAACATTGTTCTGTTTATCGGAACCGAATCCATTGAATGGAGCAAATATCGGAAGCGGTACAGATGGAAGCGGCGTTGAGATTCAGATGAATGGCGGAGATGTTACGGCACAGGGAGATGTTTCTGTAGCAGACAGCGGGTATACTTTATTTGGAAGACTGACCGATCAGGTGACAATGAATGGAGGTTTGCTGACGACAAGATTCTGGAGTCAAACAGGAACGAAAAAAGTGAATCTGATCAGTCCATCTTTTACGTATAATAGTGGTGTTGTGAAGAATGGTTACAATCAGACGATCACAGTCAGAAATATGAAAGAAGATGTGACTGTACCGGAAAATTATGTCATGACAGTGGAAGAAGATGAAACGCTGACAGTACCGCATGGGGTACAGCTTGTGAACAATGGAACCGTTCGTTGTTATGGGACACTGATCAATCATGGAACGATCACAAATAATGGTACAGTTAAGATCAATGAGAAAATCACCGGAACAGGAACCTATACCGGAACAGAAGCACTTGTTGCAAAGAATGTGATCATTCCAGAGAGTGAACATGTATCCGTTTCTTCCGGTAAATTAGTACAGCGGGTAATGCCGGGGGATGCAATGGAAGAAGTAGTCCTGACAGTTGAGGAAGGATACGAATTTGCAAAAGGAGATGTGACACAGGAATATAGTGGGATCAAAGTGACAAAAAAAGATTTGAGAACACTTGTGATTTCCGGAGAGCTTGCAACAGATGCAGCAGAAGATGTAGAGATCGTAATTCCTAAGATCTGTCAAAGCGCACAGGGAATAGAACTTGCCATCACTGTAGATGCAGTGGCAGGAGAAAAACTCCCTAATACAGTACAGATAGCGGAAAATGCAGGTACGCTTCAAAGCATAATCTACTATTTAGATGGAAATGCAATCGCAGATGCTACTTCCGATGGCTATGAATATGGTGTGAAAATGATCATAGAGCCGGCAGAAGGTACAGCGTTTTCGGCTCTTACTACAGCAAAGATCAATGGCATAGATGCACAGACCATTATCAATCCGGAAGATGGTACGGCACAGATCACTGGTATCATACCGGCAGTTATAGAACATGGAGCATTTTATATTGACCGGACGTATGATCCGGCTGCAAAAAAGGTGGTTTCAGAATTAAAGGAATGTAAAGAGTTTCACCGTCTGGCAACAGCAGAATGGACAGATGGCTGGTATTATGTGACACAAAATACAGGTTTGTGGCGTGTCAGCGTAAAAGGTGATGTCAGATTGATCTTAGCAGATGGTGTGACACTTAGCGTGTCAGATAACATCGATGTTCCGATAGGATCATCTCTTACCATCTATGGACAGGAAAACCAGACAGGAACGTTAAATGCAAGAAATTCAGACCGGGCAAATTATCCGGCGGTCGGTAATGTATTTAGCTGCGGAAAGATCGTGATCAATGGAGGAATCATCAAAGCCCGTACCTATTGGAGTTCTTATGCCGGAATTGGTTCAACAGGAGCGGAGATAACGATCAATGGTGGTCTGATCGATGCATCTTCCGGATATAGCTATGATATAAAAGGAGCAAAGGTGACGATCAATGGTGGAGAGATCACCACAAATAATCAGGGAATCGCAGCTACAACGATTGAACAAAATGGGGGTATCTGGACAGACGTTACAAATCATAAAGTGTCAGCAGCAGCGGAACTTTCTAAGGACGTTGAGATCGCAGAAGGCGGCAGGATGACAGTGCCGGAGGGAGCAGTACTTACAATACCGGAAGGAGTGGCACTGAAAAATAATGGTGTACTGACAGTTTTAGGATCAGTTGATAATCAGGGAACATGGATAAACAATGGAACGATCAGGATTGGATCTGCCGAACAGCTATCCGGTAAGGACATCACAGATAATGGCACCGGTCAGTACAGTCAGTATTTAAGCGCGAATGAGATCGTAGTGCCGTCTGGACTTACTTATACAGGAGAAGACCAGACAGAAGCAGTCAAAGCAGTGATCGCTCTAAAGCCTGAACAGACAGAAGGTGTTACTGCATTAGGACAGACATTTGAGAAAGATAATAACACCGATGACTGGAGTTATGAGATCAAAAAGCGTGGAAATGTTGTAAACGAAGTCAAAGAGGAAGGTACGTATACCGTTGTTTACACCTATACGGAAATTACGATCATGAAAGATTTCGCGATCGGACGATTTGAACTGACAGAAGATATGATGAGCGGAATTGAAGAATCTTATTATTATACAGGAAAAGGAGTCGAACCTGTTCCAGTGATCACTTCTTATGATGGAACTGTTTTTGAAAATGGGTGGGACTATCAGGTGACTTATGAAAACAATACAGAGCCTGGAACTGCAACCATGACGGTCAGGGGAACGACAAGCTGTATGGGAGAATTTTCTACCACATTTTCTATCCGATATTTAGAAATGCCGGAACTTATGTTAGAGGCAACAGAAGGCAAAAATGGGTATTATGTATCCGATGTATTGTTAAGCAGTGAGGGATACCAGATTGCAGAAGTACCATCAGAGGATACAGCGGTCAAAAAATTAGAATGGAAAGATGTATTAACCTATTCAGAAGATGGCGATTATTCAAAAAATATCCGGTTTAAAAATAAATCCGGTGCAGTCACAGATGTGAAAAATGTGACATTTAAACTCGATCAGACAGGACCGGCAGCAAATATCCGTATCGGAGCCAAAGATTATCAGAATGAACTACACGATGAACTTGTTTATCAGCATTACAGATTAGATCAGAATGAAGTTTTGATCCAGTGTGAAGATCAGGCAAGTCAGACAGCTTCTGTAGAATATCTGATCTCACAGGAAAAACTTACAGCCCGGGAATTAACCAGTGAAAAATGTGAATGGCAGCCATATGACGAAGAACGGAAACCTTCTATATTAAATGATACAAACCAGATCGTTTATGTAAAAACGACAGATCATGCCGGAAATGTAAATTATGCAGGAACGGAAGGAATCTATGTAGATACAGTAGCACCAAAGGTAACGGAACTTGCGATTTCTGCTGATCAGGATACATTAAAAGAAACGCAGTTTACATTCTCATTCCGAACAGATGAAGCAGGAAGTTATTTCTATGCAGTACTTTTAGCAGATGAAGATGCACCGGATGCAGATCACATTTTAGAAATGGCAGCAGGAAATGCCGTTAACAGTACAGCAGACAGTAAGGCAGCCGCATGTGGAATGGGAACAGTCGCACAGGAAGATATGACAGAAGAAGGAACGGCACTTGTGACAGAGCAGGTAACGGGACTTTTGGCAGATACGGCATATAAAGTATACGTTGTAGTGCAGGATGAGATTTATGACATCTCAAAAGAGGCTCGGGGAGTGTTGGTACATAACAAATCCGAAGTATTTGCAAGTGATATGCAAAAGACAGCAAAGCATATCCCACAGGATAATGGTAAAAAAACAGAAGATACAACGAATAACAGCAATACATCAGATGACAGCAAAACATCAGATAACAGCAATACGGCAGATAATACCAGGACACCAGACCAGACACAACCGGATACACCATCTGTAGAGTTAGATAAACGCTACCGGATCACAGGAGCAGCTACAGCAGAATATGTAGGACCTGTTTCAACGGATAAGAAAAAAGTAGTGATCTCAGATAGCATAGAATACAATGGCAAAGTTTATAAAGTAACTTCCATTGCAAAAAATGCATTTATGAACAACAAACGGATCACAGAAGTCGTTGTTGGCAAAAATGTGACCACGATTAAAGATCAGGCATTTGCAAACGCAAAGACGTTAAAGAAAGTTACCTTAGGCAAAAATACTAAGAAAATAGGCAAGAATGTATTCAAGGGTTCTAAGAAGTTAAAGACGGTCATCGTAAAATCGACGAAACTTAAGAAAAGCAGCTTGAAGAAGAACACATTTAAGGGTATCACATCGAAAACAACGATCAAAGTGCCAAAGAAGAAAGCAAAGACATACCGGAAACTCTTTCAGGCGGCAGGACTTGGAAAAAAGGTTAAGGTGAAGTAAATGAGAGAAAAAGTGACTCAGGTCTATCATGATTCGAGTCTTGCAACGAAGATCAGATATTCTTATATGCTGATCAGTGTACCGTTTATACTGCTTCAGATCTTCTGCTTCTATAATTTATGGAGTGTAAACAGAAATTACGAAGATATGATCAACTCGACGGTTGTGGCAAGTGAATTCAGTTTAGATTTTAAGAAAGAATTTGATTATGAAACCTATCTTGTTATCGTAGAGAATAAAACAATCGCAGAGTCGAGTTTAAATGATATGCTTAATGATGCAAACCGGATCGTAAGGGGATTAGAGGAGCTGACGGAATCCCCGGAGAACAGCAGCCGTTTAGAGAGTGTTAAGAAGTACTTAGAAAACTTAGAGATCTATATCACCCGTATTGAAGAAAATTTAAAAGCAGGTAATAAATATGAAGATAATATCGAAATATGGGAAAATGACGTTCAGATCGTAACCTCCCTGCTCCGCGAGAGTATCTTTCAGTATATCTATTATGAAGTAAGGGATATCCAGCAGTCGCATGAGAAATATCAGGCATTTTTTATGACGATGATCCAGACATCGATCATTGCCTTTGGAGCGATTATGTGCTTGATCGTGATATTATCCTATTATATCCCAAGGAGTATCACGCGGCCGATACGGAAATTGTGTGAAGTGACTGATCAGGTGGCAAAGGGCGATCTGTCAGTGCGGGCGGATGTCCGGTCAGGTGCAGAAGTTTCCGTATTGAATGACTCCTTAAACATGATGATCGATAAGATCAATGAACTGTTAGATCAGGTGACCAAAGAACAGATCCGTCTGCGCCGGGCAGAGTTTGAACTGTTACAGGCACAGATCAATCCGCATTTCCTGTATAACACGTTAGATGCGATCATCTGGTTAGCAGAATGTGGGGAACAGAAGAAAGTGGTAAATATGGTAAGCAGTCTCTCAGAGTTTTTCCGTACTTCTTTAAATCAGGGTAAGGATATCATCACAGTTAAAGAAGAATTGCAGCATGTCAGAAGTTACCTTGAGATCCAGCAGGTACGTTATCAGGATATCATGGAATATGAAATCTTAGTACCTGAACAACTATACCGGTCTCTGATACCAAAGATTACAATACAGCCATTAGTAGAAAATGCGCTTTATCATGGAATTAAAAATAAGCGCGGACAGGGAAAAATTGTCATTACAGGAAGAAGGGAGGATGATTGTTGTCTGATTGAAGTTAAGGATGATGGAATCGGTATCAGCAAAGAACGTTTAGCACAGGTACAGGATAAAATCCAGCATAAAGTGGCTGGAGG
>QWCN01004125.1_pt1 | contig 15866 bp, 11 predicted proteins | sample 1972711 | NCBI WGS metagenome assembly QWCN01 (sample SAMN09866707, study PRJNA288562) | Human gut metagenome isolate term1_stool, whole genome shotgun sequencing... | isolation source: gut | host: Homo sapiens | place: USA: California | reverse complement strand
GGACGAAGTAACAGACAGCCATAATAAGCAGCAATTTTCTTTCCCTTTAACGGATTTACAACTGCCTTCTTTAAGTTGTCAAAGCCTACTACATCGCGCAGCATCTCGAGGTAATGAATTACATTGGCCTCACCATTGTATTCCATATCAGGTGCCATGTAATTGTTAGCTCTTGTACGGAAATCCTCGTTGTTTCTCATGTCATTGTTGACACGCTTAATTACATTATGACAAGCGGAGCACAGAGTCAGAAGATCCTGTCCCTTATCTCTTGCCTGAGCCAGAGCTCTGACGGAAGAAAGCTTATTAGCAATCTCATCTGTAGCGGTAGAATATACGCCGCCGCAGCACTGCCAATCCTCAATCTCCTCCATCTCAATGCCCAGTGCCTTTGCAGAAGCAATGGCATAGTCATTGAGCTCTTTTGCCTTTGTCTTCAGGGTACACCCTGGGTAGTAGCTATACTTCATAGTTCCTTCCATTCTGCCACATAGTGGCTATGTTTTTGTGCCGCAGCCAAGACAGCTGCGGCGTTACCTGCGGCTTATGCCATCTCTTCCGGATGGAATACCTCATCAAACTTCTCTGCTGTCAAAAATCCTAACTGTACACAGGCTTCCTTCAAGGAAATATTCTCCTTGTATGCCTTCTTAGAGGTCTTTGCTGCGTTGTCGTATCCGATGTATGGATTCAAAGCAGTTACAAGCATTAAAGAGTTGTGCAGGTTGTGCTTCATCTTCTCTCTGTTTGCCTTGATTCCAACTGCACAGTTGTCATTGAAGGAAACGATGACATCAGACAGAAGTCTTACAGACTGCAGGAAATTGTATGCGATAACCGGCATGAATACATTCAGCTCGAAATTACCCTGGCTTGCAGCGAATCCAATTGCAGCATCGTTGCCCATTACCTGAACAGCAACCATAGTCATTGCCTCGCACTGAGTCGGATTTACCTTACCTGGCATAATAGAGCTTCCCGGCTCATTCTCCGGAATTGAAATTTCGCCAAGACCACATCTTGGACCGCTTGCAAGCCAACGAACATCATTTGCGATCTTCATAAGATCAGCAGCAAGTGCCTTTAATGCGCCATGTGCAAATGTAATGTCATCCTTTGCTGTAAGTGCATGGAACTTATTCTCAGCTGTAACAAACTCTTTTCCTGTCAGCTCGCTGATTACCTTTGCAACTTCTGGTCCGAAGTTCTTTGGTGCATTCAGTCCTGTTCCAACAGCAGTACCGCCAAGTGCCAGCTCCTTTAAGCCCGGAAGAGATGCCTCTAACATCTTCTTTGTCTTCTCAAGCATATTTCTCCAGCCACTGATCTCCTGAGAGAAACGAATCGGAACTGCATCCTGAAGATGAGTACGACCACTCTTAACAACATCCTCATTCTCAGACTCAAGACGCTTTAAGGTCTCAGTCAGCTTATCCATAGCCGGGAACAGATTGTCCTCGATACTCATAGCTGCTGCGATATGAAGTGCAGTCGGGAATGTATCATTGGAGCTCTGTGACATATTAATGTGATCGTTTGGATGAAGAATCTTCTTTCCTGCGATCTCATTTCCGCGGTTTGCGATAACCTCATTGCTGTTCATATTAGACTGTGTACCGCTTCCGGTCTGCCATACAGCAAGTGGGAAATGGTCCATCAGCTTGCCGCTAATTACATCGTCTGCCGCCTGGCAGATGACGTTCTTTCTTTCCTCATCCAGTTTACCAAGATTGAAATTTGCAATTGCAGCACCCTTCTTTAAGATACCAAATGCATGTACAATTTCAGTTGGCATCTTCTCAATACCAATCTTGAAATTCTGATAACTTCTCTGAGTCTGAGCAGCCCAGTAGCGATCTGCCGGAACCTGCATCTCGCCCATGGAATCTCTTTCAATACGATACTCCATAGTAAGTAGTCCTCCTTAAATTTGTAAATTCTGCTAAATGTAGAAAAAAACATAAACAGACATAAATCTTTGGCGACGCCCCACAAGGCCCCGCCAAAGGTTGTCTGCTGCTTTTTAATTACTCAATATCCATTTCCTTAATAACAGCCTTAAGTGCTTCTGCACTTGCCTTAAACTTTGCAACCTCTTCATCTGTCAGCGTTGCCTCAATCTTGCCCTTTACACCGTTTGGTCCAATTACAGTTAAGCAGCTGGTACAGACATCATCTACGCCATATTCACCATGCATCATGGAAGATACAACCGTTACAAGATCCTGAGCACCCATCAATGCCTCACAGACATCAACAACAGAATTTGCTACACCATAGAAGGTAGCACCCTTTCTCTTGATGATTTCGCCGCCGGACTTGCGTACATAGGTGATTACTTCATCTGGATCAAAATCATTTGCATCAATGCCAAGTCTTCTTGCACCCTTTGTGTACTCATCAAGCTTGATGCCTTCAACCGTTACCATGCTCCATGGAATAAAGGAAGTATCTCCGTGCTCGCCGAAAACGTAGCCCTTGATGCTTCTTTGTGCAATTCCAAGCTCCTGAGAAAGCTTGTAGGTAAGACGTACTGTATCAAGCAGTGTACCAGAACCAATTACCTGGCTCTCCTTCATACCTGAATATTTTAAGAATGCATAAGTCAGTACATCTACCGGATTTGCTACGATGATGCACAGTGCATTCGGTGCATGCTTTGCTACCTGAGGTGCAATGCTCTTCATGATTGCAACATTGGTCTTTGCTAACTCAATACGGGTCTGGCCAGGCTTTCTTGCTACACCAGAGGTAACAATCACAATATCAGAACCTGCTGCATCCTCGTAATCACCAGAAATCATAGAAATCGGATCTCTAAAACCAGTTCCCTGTGCCATATCCATGATCTCACCGTCTGCCTTATCCTTAAGGATATCGATCATGACGAGTTCTGATACATATGGCTTCAGTGATAAAATATGAGCAATTGTAGAACCAACGCTGCCTGCTCCAATAATAGTAATCTTACTTCCCATTATAAACTCCTTTCGTATTTCGCGAGATTGATATTTCATTAACGAACTTGTTATAAATATAACAAATCTTGCGTCAAATATCAAGTATATGAATATAGTTTTTTATTTTTCTGTAAAAAACACCGATACACATGCGAAAATCGTATTCATTATAATTCATTTTGCAGAATCACGCAAGTGTTTTGTACATATTACCATTTATATGGCGTCGCCTGATAAACATAAAAATTCAACCAGTTCGTATACAACGTGTTAGCATGCCCTCTCCATGTAAGAAGCGGAGTTGTGGATGGATCATCGTTCTCATAATAATGAACCGGAACCTCTGCATCCATGCCTTTTGCCAGATCACGCTTATATTCTGCGTCGAGTGACATGCGGTCATACTCTGGATGACCAAGCAGATAAATATTTCCCTGATCGTCTTTAATCAGATAGCAGCCTGCCTCATCTGATTCTGCAAGCAGCATAAGATGTTCATTTGCTAACACATCATCTCTTTTTACGCCAAAGTAACGCGAATGCGGTGCATAAAACACATCATCAAAGCTTCGCACAATAGGCTCACAGCGGTCAAGAAGACGGTGGCTATACACACCTGAAAGCTTCTTTCCTGTCGGTGTCTTTTGAATACCATAATGATAATAAAGACCGGCAAGTGCTCCCCAGCAAATATGAAACGTGCTCGTAACGTTTGTCTTTGACCATTCCATAATGCTCGCTAATTCCTCCCAGTAAGAAACTTCCTCAAACTCCATTGTCTCAACTGGGGCACCAGTTATGATCAGTCCGTCAAAGTACATATTTCGTACGGCTTCAAAAGTAGTATAAAATTTATTGATATGGCTGGCAGATGTGTGCTTTGACACATGACTGCTCACATTCATACAGGTAACATTGACCTGCAGCGGCGTATTTGACAGTGCCCTAAGAAGTTGGATCTCATAATCCTGCTTTAGCGGCATCAAATTCAATATTACTATCTCGAGTGGACGGATCTGCTGCGTATCTGCACGCTCCTCTCCCATCATAAAAATATTTTCAGACTCGAGTACCTCCCTTGCAGGCAGGTCATTATCTACACGTATTGGCATAAGTTATTCTCTTTTCATATTTATTGAATACATTTTTTACGTTACTCGCCAGCTTCCATTTTTTTGCACAGATCAAGAAAATCCTCTTCTGAAAGGATAGAAACACCAAGCTCCTTTGCCTTTTTGTTTTTGGAAGAAGTTGATTCTTTGTCGTTATTAATAAGATAACTTGTCTTAGCTGATACACTCCCTGCCGCCTTACCGCCATGCTTTTCGATATAGTTTTTCAGCTCACTTCTGTTTGCAAAATGATGGACAGATCCGGTAATCACAAATGTAAGGTTTTCAAGATACTGTTTTTCATTATTTTCTTCCAAAACAAGTTCCAGTTCCTTAAGGAGCGAATCTAACTGTTTCATTTTTTCTGAATCGTTAAAATAATCGCAGACAGCCTGTGCCATAACATCGCCAATACCATCAACCGCAGTGAGTTCTTCTGCTGTGGCTGCCCTAAGCTTATCAAGATCTTGGTAGAAAGCACGCGCAAGCACCTTTGCATTTGCCACACCAATTCCTGGAATACCAAGTGCATAGATTAATGCTGGAAGCTTAACCTTTCTTGCCTTATCAATTGAGGCAATCAAATTGGAACATGACTTTTCACCAAAGCCATCCATCTTGCAAATTTCATCTGCATGTTCCTTTAAATGGAAAATATCAGCAAAGCTGTGAATAAAGCCAGAGTCGATAAACTTTTCAATGGTTGCTTCTGACAAACCTTCCATATTCATGGCATTTCTACTCACAAAAAGTTCAAAGGCTTTTGTCTGCTTTGCCGTACATGCAGGATTTTCACAGTACAGACATGTTACCTCGTCATTAGTAACAAGCTTTGTTGGTCCGCCGCAGACTGGACAGACAGACGGAATTGTTAAGTTACTGCTTTGTGTCAGATTCTCTGCAATCTGAGGAATGATCATATTTGCCTTGTAAACAGTGATTGTATCACCAATTCCAAGTTTTAAGCTTTCCACAATCGAAACATTATGGACGCTCGCACGCGTTATTGTTGTTCCCTCTAACTCAACAGGGTCAAACACGGCAACAGGATTTATAAGTCCCGTGCGTGATGGACTCCAGTGAATTTCTCTAAGGGTAGTCTCTGCCGTCTCGTCCTTCCACTTAAATGCCATGGCATTTCGTGGAAATTTAGCTGTGTTTCCAAGACTTTCACCATAGGCGATATCATCCATCAAAAGAACTAGTCCATCTGATGGCAGTTCATTCGATTCAATATGATTTGCAAACCACTTCACAGAATCAGGAAGATCTGTCGAAGTTACCATGCGGTATGTCACAACATCAAACCCCTGCGCAGCAAGCCATTCAAACTGGTAGCGTCTTGAATTATTAAAGGTCGTATCCTCTGCCGAGACGAGCGCAAATGCGATAAACTGAACATGACGGCCTGCTGTTACCTGACTATTTAACTGGCGCACAGAACCTGCACACAAGTTTCTCGGATTTTTATACTTTGCATCCGCATCAGGATTTTCCTCGTTGATTCGCTCAAAATCCTTATAGGAAATAACTGCCTCACCACGCAGCACCAGACGTCCCTTAAATGGAATCTTAGCTGGAAGATTTTCAAACTGTCTGGCATTTTGTGTGACAACCTCTCCTGTGATTCCATTTCCACGTGTCACAGCCTTTGTCAATGTACCATTCTCATATGTTAATACAATAGTAAGACCATCAAGCTTCCAGGAAAGTATGCCTGTCTGATCTTTTAAAAATTCCTGAAGCTGCGACACTTCCTTCGTCTTATCAAGAGACAGCATTGGTGATGGATGATTTTCTTTTGGAAGTGCACTTAATACCTCATATCCAGCATGTGCAGTCGGGCTTTTTGCAAGCACTGTTCCAGTCTTTTTTTCAAGTGCGGCAAGCTCATCATAAAGCTCATCATATTCCTTATTGCTCATCAGCTCTTTGCTTTCCTGATAATATGCTCTCGCCGCCGCATCAAGCTGCTCTACCAGCTCCTTCATACGCTCCAAATCGGACATAATAAACCTGCCTTTTTACAAATAATTACAGTGTTTTAATAAGCTTATCAAACTCTGCGTCAGTCACATTACGGAAGTTTCCCTGCGGAATATTTCCAAGATGAATGTTCATGATACGAATACGCTTTAATGTCTCTACACGATAGCCACATGCTGCGCACATACGACGAATCTGACGGTTTAAGCCCTGCTTTAAAATAATATGAAATTCTCTGTTTCCTGTCTTTGTGCAGACGCATGGCATAGTATCTGCATTAAGCTCCTCAAGATGCATACCTCTTCTCATTTTATCTAAGAAGCTCTCTGTTACCTGATTATTAACTGTGACAACATATTCCTTTTCATGAGAATTGCTTGCCTTTGAAATTTCATTTGCCAGATCTCCAAGATTAGTCATTAAAATCAGACCCTCAGATTCCTTATCGAGACGGCCAATCGGATAAATTCTAGTAGGATATTTTACCATATCCACAATATTTTTCTCACCCTCAAAACGAGCTGTCGTACACACGATTCCTGCCGGCTTATTGACTGCAATCAATACTGGCTTAACCTGCTTTGTGCTGACCTTTTTTCCGTCCACAACGATCTCATCTGCACTGCTTACCTTCTGTCCCATAACAGCACACACGCCATTGACCATGACCTTTCCCTCATCAACAAGACGGTCTGCCTCACGGCGGGAACAAATTCCTTTTTCACTCAAAAATTTGTTTAAACGAACTGTTTCTTCCATATATAAATATCCTTTCTTAGTGAATAAACATCGCATCGCCAAATGAGAAGAAACGATATTTCTTTTCAACAGCTTCCTTGTAGGCTGCTAAAATATGCTCTCTTCCAGCAAGTGCAGAAACAAGCATTACAAGTGTAGACTTTGGCAGATGGAAGTTTGTAATTAAGGCATCTACCATTTTAAAATGATAACCCGGATAAATGAAAATATCCGTCCATCCACTCTGCGCCTTCAAAATACCATCCTCTGTAGATGCTGACTCTAAAGTGCGGCAGCTTGTCGTTCCTACTGCAATGACACGTTTTCCAGCCTTCTTTGCTGCATTGATTTTCTCTGCTTCCTCTGGCTCGATACGATAAAACTCTGAGTGCATATGATGCTCAAGAACATTTTCAACCTTTACAGGTCTGAATGTGCCAAGACCAACATGAAGAGTTACGCTTGCGATAACAACACCCTTTTCCTCAATCTTCTTCAACAGATCCTTTGTGAAATGAAGTCCCGCTGTCGGTGCTGCTGCTGAGCCTTCATACTTTGCATAAACAGTCTGATAACGATTCTTATCCTTAAGCTGGTGTGTGATGTAAGGCGGCAGCGGCATCTGTCCAAGCTCATCAAGAATCTCTTCAAAAATTCCCTGATAAGAAAAACGAATCTTTCTGTTTCCATCCTCTACAACTTCAAGCACCTCTGCCTTTAAACGTCCATCACCAAATATAATGATTGTTCCCGGCTTTGCCTTCTTTCCTGGCTTTACAAGTACCTCCCAGACATCATCCTGCTCTCTCTTTAGCAAAAGCACCTCAATGTGAGCACCAGTATCTTCCTTAACACCCATCAGACGCGCTGGAATAACCTTTGTATTATTTATAACAAGACAGTCACCTGGATTTAATTCATCGATAATATCTCTGAAAATCTTATCCTGAGTCTTGCCTGTCTTTTTATCCAATAAAAGCAATCTTGAACTGCTACGGTCCTCAATCGGATCCTGTGCAATCAGCTCCTCTGGCAGATCATAATCAAAATCATTTATATCCATCATACCTGTTTGATGTGCTGCAGACTCTGTCTCATTTGTTGTATTTACTTTTGTTTCCATAATTTCCATTATTAATTGCCTCCAAATATAAAAAAGCCCTCTAATACTCATGTAGCATATCATAATTTTTTCGCAAATACAAGAACTGTATCAATTTAAAAACTTTTTACGTGTATTTTGGATTTTTCGTTGATTTGTTTTCTCTGCAATGGTATGATTATAAAGAAAATAATAGTTACAATTCACGTGGCTAAATAACAGGGAGGTTTTCATTATGCCAAAAAAAAGAATCGTCGTTGCGCTTGGCCGCAATGCATTTGGAAAGACGCTTCCAGAGCAAAAGACTGCTGTTAAAGAAGCAGCAAAAGCTATTGCTGACCTTGCAGAATTAAAATATCAGATTGTTATCACACACAGCAATGGTCCTCAGGTTGGTATGATTCACATGGCTATGACCGAATTTGGCAATGCACATCAGGATTTTACAGTTGCACCTATGGCAGTCTGCAGTGCTATGAGCCAGGGCTACATTGGATACGACCTTCAGAATGAGATCCGTACTGAGCTGCTTCGCAGAGGTATCTTTAACACAGTATCCACCATTATTACACAGGTTAAGGTTGACCCATTTGATCATGCATTTAGTCATCCGCTGAAATCTATCGGCCGTATCATGACAGCTGAGCAGGCACAGGCAGAACGTGACAAGGGTAATTTTGTTCGTGAAGAGGAAGGCGGCTTCCGCCGTATCGTTGCATCTCCTGCCCCGATTGAAATCTATGAGATTGACGCTATTCGTGCACTTGCTGATGCCGGACAGGTCGTAATCGCAGCCGGCGGCGGCGGTATTGCTGTATTAGAGCAGGGTCCTGTTTTAAAGGGTGCCAGTGCTGTTATTGAGAAGGATGCCACAGCTGCTAAGATGGCACACGAATTAGACGCAGATGTTCTTTTATTCTTATCTGCTACTGAACGCTTTGTCATTCATGCAGATACACCGCAGGAGTTCTCTCCAGATCATTTATCTGTTGCAGAGGCAATGGAGCTTATCGACAGCCAGACTATGGCAAAGGAAACAAAGCTGCCTAAGCTTGCTTCAGCTGTAAGCTTTGTAGCTGCAGGTGAAAACCGCAAGGCAATCATCACATCCCTCGATAAGGTAAAGGAAGCACTTGCAGGAAAGACCGGTACATTGATTACCAAGTGATTTGATTTACACCATCACAAACTGCAAAGAGGTCATGTCCAAAACGACATGACCTCTTTTTTATTATTCATAATTATTCATAGTAAACAGTCTGGAACATTCCTACACTTCCAAGGATCGTTGCCGCATAAGCAGAATCATTTCCTGCGTTTCCTGTACGGTATGCTGTCAGTGCCTGATTCCAACTGCCATATGTATGGTAATACTCCGCTAGCAAATCAATTCCAACTAAGATGTTGGATGCTGGATCATACAGATTAGTAACACCAAGCTTCGCCATACGAGATGCACTGTATCTTGGAATGATCTGCATCAGTCCCTGTGCACCGCTTCCGCTTGTAGCACCTGCATTAAAGTGGCTCTCATGATACATAACAGAGAATATTACTGAACTGTCCACACCATACTGACTGCAAAGATTTAATGTATACTGCGTCAAATCACTGCTGAGTGCAACATTAGTGACACGGATGCTTCCAGTTGGCTGTGACGGCTGCGTTTCCGGTGCCGCTGGCTGTGTCTCTGGTGCTGCTGGCTGTGTCTCTGGCGCTGCCGGCTGTGTCTCTGGCGCTGCTGGCTGTGTCTCCGGTGCCGCCGGCTGTGTCTCCGGTGCCGCTGGCGATGCTGCTGCCACTGTAAGAACGATGTTAGATGAAAAACCACCGTAAGACAATGTAATTACATTTTCACCTGCGTGAAGCATCATACCGATATCACTGCTTAACCAGCCTTCTGTGATCGTTGCATAATTTCCATCACTGTATGCTGCTACAACATATACCTCATTGCTGTAAACTACATCGCCTTCACTCTTAGTACCACCGACATAGAAAGCTTCGATACCTGTTACTGTCACAGCTTCAGTAGATGGCTGTGTTTCTGGTACTGTTGGCTGTACAGCCTCAGAAGATGGCTGCTGTGCCGACTCAGACGGTGCTGCTGTCTCACTGTTTGCTGTGCTGTTTTCGATAGCTGCTGCACTAGATGATGGCACAGTATCCTGCTGTACTTTAGATTCCTCTTGCTGGGAACTTACCGTTTCTGCCTGAGATGCCATTGCCATTACCTGATCTGGTGACAGGACTGTTAGTACTTCCTGGCTGTCTGCTGCCTCTTTTGTAGTATCTGATGAGATATCAGTACTTGTATTAACTTTATTTGCAGATGCTAACAGGATATTTTCTGCACTGCTCTCACTTACTGCAACACCTAGCTGCTTTGCATTATCCTCTGTTAAAGCAATATCAGTATTGATCCATGTCTCTCCAAGTGAGTATGAAACAGCAAGACAATCTGCTGAAAGGTACCCCTTCATAGGTCCGTCATATACACAGTATGCCCAGCCAGACTCCAGCAAGCTTACTTCATAAGCATCGTATTCGTATGCTACATCCAAAATATCTGCAGATGTTGTAGGACGAAGACGAATGTTCATATTCGGAACAGTCACTCTTGCATAAAGAGTTCCGTTCTCCTGCATATACGCTGCAGCTTCTTCTCCTGTCAGAAGGTACTCGGTTTTTACCCAGCCCTCCATATCGTCTACTCCAATCTTTGTCCAATCACCGTCTTCGCCAAGAACAGATACAAGCTCTTCTGCCTTAATGGTATTAACCACCTCTGCACTCTCATCTGCCTGTACTCGCACATTTAAGTAATTGCCTACTGTATTTGGATTTACAAGTGCCTGATCTGAAAAATAGCTTGCCAATGGACTCTGTGCAGATGATGCACTTGATGAGTACTGCTCATTTTCTGAATTTTTTTCGTCAGACTCAGTTGACTTTTCTGTTGTCTTTTTCGCCGTTAGCTCATGTTCCCACAACATGCCCAGCTGATAACGTTCAGCGCTGACTAATTCTGCATTTGCTTCTGTCTGAGGCTCCTGCTCTCTTGTCATCTCTTCCTGTGTCTCATCAAGCTCACGCGCGGCGAGAACATCATTATTCTTTGTCTGGAGTGCACCTGTTGAAGAAATAATAAGTCCAGCTGCAACTGCACCAGTTAAAAGCGTTGCTGCCGCTCCATTCACAAGAATTTTTACTCTAGCTTTCATTGAATATTTGACCTCTCCCATTTTTATTTTCATGTCTGTGAAACATTTACTTTTCGCAAACAGTATTTTTTACCGTCCTAGACATGAAAAATATCATAATTATGTAATAACTGTTTCAATTTTATTAAACTTATTACAACTTTGTTACAGACGCATTGTAACATTTTTAATAAATATTGTCAACTGCTTTCTGGGGAGAGCCGTCGCGCAAATCGACAGAAGGCCTAGTTTTGTTACAGTTCACTGTAAACTCAATTCCGTCTCTGTCTTGCTGCCTCAAACATCAAAACAGTGGCTGCCATTGCTGCATTTAATGATTCTACCTGTCCTGCCATTGGAATCAGAATCTTACAGTCTGCAAGCGCTGCTACCTCATCTGACAGACCGTTCGCCTCGTTTCCAATCATAAATGCGCAAGGCTTTTTATAGTCTGCTCCTTCGTAGCTGATTGTTGCGCCTAGGTGAGCGGCATATGTGCTTACACCTGCCTTTTTTAAGCGCTCTATATCGCCTGCAAAATCTTCTGATACGACAAACGGCACGCGGTAAAGAGCACCCATAGTGCTTCGTATTGTCTTTGGATTGTAGATATCAACACAGTCACTGCTCATTAAAATACCAGTCACGCCTGCTGCCTCAGCTGCACGCATAATTGTTCCTAAATTTCCCGGATCCTGTAAATGATCTAAGATAAGCAAAAATGATGCTTTTTCTTTTCCCAACAGCTCTTCAAATGAATACGGCTGCTGCTTTACTACTGCAAGAATACCCTGCGGTGTCTTTGTATCTGAAAGCGTCTCAAAAATCGAATCACTTACTACGTCAAATTTCTTTCCCTTTAGAAGCGCAGCGCCTTCCTTACTCTTGCAAAAAGACTCTGATGCCACTATCATTTTTATACGATCTGCCGGTGCCTCTTCAAACATCTTTCTTCCCTCAATTACAAATGCCTGCTCACGCTTTCTCTCTCTTGATTTTCGCTGCAGGTTTAAAATATATTTTTGCTGCTGATTCATAAATCGCCCTCTTTTCTTATTTTTTTAAGTTATTTTCCTATAAAAATGGCCCACAGTCAAGACCGTGGGCCACTTTATTGTTTATTTGTATTTCATTTATATTATCTGGAAAGCATCTTGCTTACTTCGTACTCGTATGGAGAGATAGTCTTCTTCATAGCAAGTGCCTCGTTAATATCGTAATCAACGAACTTACCATCGCGGAATGCTACTACACGGTTGCTTGCACCTTCACACAGAAGATCTACGGCACGAGCACCCATCATAGATGCATAATAACGATCCAGACAGGTCGGGCTTCCACCACGCTGCATATGTCCAAGAATGGTTGCTCTGGTCTCAATGCCTGTAGCAGCCTCAATTCTCTTTGCCATGCTTGCGGAATGACCAACACCCTCTGCGTTAATAATCAGATGATGCTTCTTACCCTTCTTACGATTCTCAATAATCTGATTGATCAGTGCCTGCTCATCGCCATCATAATACTCTGGAAGAAGAATATTCTCTGCACCATTTGCAACACCACACCATAAAGCGATGTAACCTGCGCTTCTTCCCATAACCTCAATGATACTGCAGCGCTCATGAGATGTAGAAGTATCTCTTACCTTATCAATTGCTTCCATTGCGGTATTGATTGCAGTATCAAAGCCGATGGTATAATCTGTACAAGCAATATCCTGATCAATAGTTCCCGGCAGACCAATTGTATTGATTCCCAGATTTGCCAGCTTACATGCTCCATTAAATGAACCGTCACCGCCAATTACAACGATACCATCAATTCCGTGCTTTCTGCAGATCTCTGCACCAAGCTTCTGACCCTCCTCTGTACGGAACTCTGCACATCTTGCTGTGTAAAGGATAGTACCACCTCTCTGGATAATATCAGATACGCTGCGAGAATCCATATCAACGATCTCCTCTTTCAGCAGTCCGGCGTAACCTCTCATAATACCCTTTACGTTCAGACCCTTCGCAATACCGGTACGAACAACGGCGCGGATTGCGGCGTTCATGCCTGGAGCATCTCCTCCACTTGTTAATACACCAATTGTCTTTACTTTATTTGCCATGACGTTTCCTCCTTGCTGTCTTGACATGTTTCTTATCTTTTTGCTTTGCATTTTGTGTTTTTCTTGCTGTCTGGTAAAGTGTGTTAAAAATTTACCAATACTTATTCTAATTGATTTTGCAAAGTTTTTCAATACAATTTAGAGCTTTTCCTTGATTTTTTTCAATGTTTTTATATTTTCTTTTCCAAATACTTGGTCAAGCTGGTCAATAAGCTGTGGACAAATGCCGACACATCGGCTTGGCGGCAGCTTTTGGTACTGTCTTGTGTTGGAAAGATAAACCACTACTGTGTCTTTTCCATCCCACGGTGCCAACATAGACAGAAGCTTCTTTTCATTCATTTGGTAGCTTTCAAGATCTTGAAACTGAATCCACAGCTCACCCGGAATCTCAGAAAATGCCACTATCTTTTCACAGATCAGTTTTCCCTGCACCTCATCTCCAAGTGACACGCGACCCTTAACAAAAATTTTCTGATCTGGACTGAGAATTGCGCGATATTTTTCGTAATCTTTTGGAAAAACAATCACCTCAAGAGTTCCTCGTAAATCCTCAAGCGTCAGAAATGCCATCATTTGGTTTGTCTTTGTTGTCTTAACTGTTTTTGCTGCAATCATTCCTGCCACCGTAACAATGGCCTGATCTCGCACCCTTGCCATTCCAGTCTCCTCATCCTGAATAAAATCACTGCTGACTGCTGTGATATTTTTCTCGATGAGACTTCTGTCAGCCTCTAGCGGATGACCACTGATATAAATTCCAAGCACCTCTTTTTCCATTGCGAGAAGTGCACCTGGCTCATATTCTGGCACCTTGGGGAATGAAATCTTAAAGTCATCCTTCTGCGGTCCCTCTAAAAAATCCATCAGGCTGTATTGTCCTGTCATAGAGTGTTTCTGTTCTCTGGCTAATTCATCCATAATAGAGGAATAAACTTCCATTTTTTGTCTTCTGTTGCCTTCAATACAGTCCATCGCACCTGACTTTATCAGATTTTCAACGGCTCGTTTATTTAACTCACCGCCATACATGCGCTCTAAGAAATTCTGAAGATCTGTGTATGCTCCATTTTCTTTTCTCTCACGCACCATCGCTAAAATAACATTTCTTCCAATGCTTTTTATGGCAGATAATGCATAACAGATTTTTCCATCGCGCACAGAAAAATCCCACTCACCGGCATTTATATCAGGCGGAACGATTGAAATTCCCATCTTACGGCAAACCTGAATATAATCAGAAACTTTTCCAGAATTTTCAATTACAGACGTCATAAGTGCAGCCATATATTCAACAGGATAATAATATTTTAAATAAGCCGTCTGATATGCTACAACCGCATATGCTGCAGCATGTGACTTATTAAACGCATATCTTGCAAAATCAATCATCTCATCATATATATGATTTGCCGTTTTCTCATCAATTCCACGTGAAATACATCCCGGAACACCTTCTTCTTCATTGCCGTACACAAAATTCTGACGCTCTTTCTCCATAACAGCTGCTTTCTTTTTAGCCATTGCACGGCGCACAAGATCGCTTCGTCCAAGCGTATAGCCTGCAAGATCACGAACAATCTGCATAACCTGCTCCTGATACACTATACATCCATACGTAGGTTCAAGAATCGGCTTTAACTGTGGGCATTCGTATGTGATTTTTTCCGGATTATTTTTTCCCTCTAAATATCTCGGAATAAAATCCATAGGACCTGGGCGATATAGAGAAATTCCAGCGATAATATCCTCAAGACTGTCTGGCTTTAACTCCTTCATGAAGTTTTTCATTCCTGCACTCTCAAGCTGGAAAATACCTTCACAATGACCTGTTCCAATTGAGGCAAGTACCTGTGAATCATTCATATCAATGTTACTGATATCTAATGCAATGCCCTGACTTCGCTTCACATTATTTACTGCATTTTGTATAACTGTAAGCGTCCTAAGTCCCAGAAAATCCATTTTTAAAAGACCTAGCTCTTCTAAGGCTGTCATAGTGTACTGTGTGACAACTGCACCATCGCTTCCTCTTGAGAGCGGCACATATTCATCTACGGCACGCTGGCTTATGACAACTCCAGCCGCATGCATTGATGTATGACGCGGAAGACCTTCAAGCCTCTTTGAGAGATCAATAAGTTTTTTAACCTGCGGATCGCTGTCATAATGAGACCGAAGCTCTGGGTTGACATTTAATGCACGGTCAATTGTCATATTTAATTCAGCCGGAATAAGCTTAGCAATCATATCGCAAAGCGAGTATGGCAAATCAAGTGCACGTCCAACATCGCGGATACAGTTTTTGGCAGCAAGCGTACCAAATGTAACAATCTGAACGACCTGATCTTTGCCATACTTTTCTACAACGTAGTCAATTACTTCCTGACGGCGCTCGAAGCAAAAGTCTACATCAATATCTGGCATAGATACACGCTCTGGATTTAAAAAACGCTCAAACAGAAGCTGATAGCGAAGCGGCTCAATATCTGTTATCTCCAAACTGTAGGCAACTACACTTCCTGCTGCTGAACCTCGTCCCGGACCAACCATTATATCTTTTGATTTTGCGAAATGAATAAAATCCCACACAATCAAAAAGTAGTCAACATAGCCCATCTTTTTTATAACACCAAGCTCATAGTCAAGACG